>VNIW01000198.1_pt1 | contig 11779 bp, 7 predicted proteins | sample 7248591 | NCBI WGS metagenome assembly VNIW01 (sample SAMN12251776, study PRJNA551026) | human skin metagenome | isolation source: skin samples from patients infected with Netherton Syndrome | host: Homo sapiens | place: France:Paris | reverse complement strand
CAATTAAAACACTATTTTGATAAAAATGGTCACGCAACAGCAGATGATATTTTAAATGGCGTATTAAATAATGCTAAAAATAAAAAAGAAGCAATCGAAACGATATTAGCGACACGATTGAATCAAGATAAAGCGAAAATTTTAGCAAGTGTCATTACACGTATCCAAAATGATAAAACAGATGCGTTACAACTGATACAATCCGCTTTAAATGGTAAAGCAAATGACTTATTGCAACTTCAAAATCGTGTTAAACGAGCTAAAGGTGATTTAAATTATATTTTATCACCAATAAAAGATCGCCCATCATTACTTGATAGAATCCATGGTAATCATCACAACAGTAGTCAACTCGCTGATATATTAAACCAACTCGCAGGTTTAACAAATGGATCAGGTATATTAGATGGTTTAAACTCTAAAGATTCTATACTAGATGGTATTGGTAATATGGATACACCATCCCCAGAGAACAATTTATCATTAGGTTCAGGTGATGGCTTATTGAGTGGAATATTAAATGACGACGGCAATATCTCTTTACCAGCTGCAGGTAAAGTTCTTAAATTGAGTGTTTTACCATTTGCAATCATTGCTTTAGTGATTGGAAGCACGTTGATTTGGGTAAGTCGTCGAAAGAAACATCATGCATCATAATTAATAAATTTAGTCACCCGGACGTCTTAAAATTGTTAAAATGTTTGGGTGACTTTTCAATGGAAATAAATATAAATAATTGGAGAATGAGTATCTCATATCGTTATAATGTAGAAACTGTTCATGAAAAAAGAGTTAAAGGAGTATGACTATGACAAATCAAACAGCACTATTAGTGATGGATATGCAAAAAGGTATCGCAGATAATGTGCCACAAATTAATAGTTTAATTAAAGCTAATCAACGCGCAATAGAAGCAGCACGCGCACACCAAATTCCGGTAGTCTTTATGCGTGTTGCATTAGAGAAAAACTTTGCAGACGTTTCACCTCATAATCGTGTGTTCTCAAGTTTTAAACAACGCGGTATATCCATGACAGAGGATGATGCGTTTGCACAAATTCTTGAGGAATTAGAAGCTGCAGAGGATGAACCAATCATGACTAAACGACGTTTTAGTGCGTTTACAGGTAGTGGTTTAGAGGTCTTCTTGAATGCGAATCAAATTAATCACCTTGTTTTAACAGGTATTTCGACAAGTGGTGTGGTGTTAAGTACCGCACTTGAAGCTGCAGATAAAGATTATCAAATCACAGTTTTAGAAGATGCTGTGGGAGATCGTTCAGATGATAAGCATGATTTCATAATAGAACAAATTTTAAATCGTTCATGCGAAATAGAATCAGTCGAATCATGGAGAAACCATTTATAGTAAAGTAACATCCTTATATAACGATGAAATACAAATTGAGTCATCCCTTCGTAAACAATGTTTATGGAGGGATTGTTTTAAATACATATTAAACTCAACTATTTCCTGGAAAATAAAAAAGATAGCAAGCTCTATGAAGAGACATGCTATCTTGAGTAACTCTTATTATTTACCTTGAATATAATCTAAATCATTGGCATCTTCTGCATCAATGGTTCTGTATGAAATAACGCCAAGGCCTTTAACATTAGATTCTGAAATCACAATTGAACCATCGTCGTTGACTTTTTCAACGAAACCAACATGACCATATTGTGTATCTGCACCAAGTTGGCCAGCTTCGAAGACAACAGCAGTATGGTTTTTAGGTGAATGTGTTACAGTATAACCTTCTCTTTCAGCGTGATTGTTCCAATTGTGTGCATCACCCAAATCACCAGAAATAGATGAGTCATATTGTTGCATACGTTGATAAACATACCACGTACATTGTCCTTGTGGATATGGTGAAGATCCACTAGCTTCAACAAATGGTTTGAAATCACTTCCTGAAGTTTCTGTTCCAATAGATTGAGTATATTTTTTCAGATTTGGCATACGTTTTTTATCAAATGCAGTTAAATTGTAATGTTTAATGATACTATTTAACTTTTTAGCATAATTCGGATCTGTCGCATAAGAATGTGATAAGTGTGACGTTGCCTCTTTATATGTTAATGCTTCGCTCTTCCAAGTAGGTTTATATATTGCAGGGTTGCCTTCAATACCATTTTTAATTAAGTCAGCATAATCTTGGAGTGAGGATTTCAAATTAGGATATTTACGGAATCCAGCGTTTATACTAAACATTTGGTTATCGCTACCAGCCTCTAGTGTATTGAAGTTCACAGATTCCCCATTATAACTTCCTTTAACACCGAATAAATTATAGTTAGGTGATTGAGCTAGACTACTTTTACCTGAGTCAGATTCTAAGATAGCTTGAGCCATCATAACAGAGGCATAAATCTTTTCTTTTTGACCAATTTTATGTGCATCTTTGGCAATCGATTTAATAAATTTACGAGTATCTTGGCTGTCTACCACATTAAAGTTATCGTCTGACACTTTGCCATCTTCAATTTGTGGGACTTGTTGGAATAAACTTGTTGAACGCGTATTAGATTTTTTAATATCATTCTCAAACGATTGAACCGGTTTAGATTTATGTTTCAATTCATCCTCTGTAGGTAGTTGCGGATTATTATTTTGAGAAGACTGCGATGTGTTCTTCTGATGTTTAGATTTCTGCTCATAATTAGATTGGGTTTTCTTAGCATCTTCACTATATTCATCAAGAATGGTATCTAGAGCTGAATCAGATATGCTTGAATGATTGTTGTTACTCGATGAATGTGATGTTGTTTGATTAGAAGATGGTTGATGCGTTTGATTTGATGACTGTTTAGATTCATCTTGTTGAGACGATTGACCTTGTGACTGGGAAGTATTTTTATCATCGTCATGTTCCCATTGAGATAATGCGTCACTCACCTTTGAATCATCTGTTTCTGCTTTAGAAGATGATGTACTACTTTGATGTGATTGATCTTCAGAATGAGAGGAATGACTTCCTTCAGAAGGAATGTCTGAATTAGTATTTTTATTCGGTGTTTCCTCTTTAGAATCATTGTTATCACTATCAGTAGAATCATCTCTATTTGAAGTGGAAGGTGATTGACTTGTATGATCGTCTGACTGTTCATAATTTGAAATATTAGAATCAAAGTTAAAAAGATTTTGAATTAATGTAGTTAAACTAAAGCTATCATCATATTTATCAGGTTTTAACAGGTCGTTCATATGAGACTGACTTTGAGCAACGTTATGGTAAAATTGGTCAACTAAATTTGTATTTTTTTGCTTATTTTGATCAGTAACTGCTGTTGTAGTTTGATGCTGCTGGTTAGAATTTTGATCTGAGTGATTAGATGTTTTGTTTTTATCCGCTTTAACATCATTATCTTTATTATGCGTTTTAGATGTTTTACCGTTCTCTTTAGAAGGAGATTTCTCAGAAGAAGCTTTTTCTGCTTGGTGCACACGTTGATTGCTATCAGTTTGCTCTTGTTTATCTTCTTTCGACTGTGAACTTTTATGAGTTACCTTTGTTTGTTGATTTATGTCATCTGTATTATCTTTCGCAACGGCCGTAGGGGTAGTGAATGTTGGAAATACCAACGTAGTTGATAGTAAATAAATTAACAATTTGTTTTTCGACATCACATTTTTTCTCCCTCGAAAAGTTTAATTTTGGTGTGATAATAATTGAGAATTTGGTATAATTTAACTTATGACTTATATTGTTGATATCTATCAACGAAACGTAATGCGCCTTAATACATTTATTATACAAATCTTACTTGTAAAAATAAATTACTTTCCTAGAAATGTTATAAAATAATAGAAGTATCTCCTCAATGATCAAGTAATGATGGGGGAGTCATTTTCAAAAATAAAAATAGAGTTATTATAAAGAATGAATATCAAAGACCTTCTCAATAGGAGTGTGAATATGAAGAACGCACTAAAACTCTTTATCACGGATTTGAAGAGGGTAGCGAAAACGCCGGGTGTTTGGGTGATCTTAGCAGGTCTAGCTATTCTACCTTCGTTCTATGCATGGTTCAATTTATGGGCGATGTGGGATCCGTATGGCAATACAGGCCATATTAAAGTAGCAGTAGTAAATGAAGACAGTGGTGACAAAGTTCGAGGTAAAAAAATTAACGTCGGCGATACAATGGTCAAATCGCTAAAGAACAATGACAGTTTCGATTGGCAATTTGTTAGCCGAGAAAAAGCAGACCATGAAATTAAGATGGGTAAATACTATGCCGGTATATACATACCAAGTAAGTTTACACATCAAGTTACTGGCACCTTAAGAAAGCATCCGCAAAAAGCAGACGTTAATTTCAAAGTGAACCAAAAAATTAATGCCGTAGCGGCGAAACTGACAGATACAGGGTCATCGCTCGTTGTAGAGAAAGCCAATGAGCAATTTAATAAAACAGTTACGAAAGCGTTGTTAACTGAAGCAAATAAAGTCGGTCTAACATTAGAAGACAATGTGCCAACAATCAACAAGATTAAAAATGCGGTATATCAAGCGAATGATGCATTACCTAAGATTAACGACTTCGCAGACAAAGTTATTTATCTTAACAATCATCAAGACGAGTTAGATCAATATGCGAATAAATTTAGAGATTTAGGTAAATATAAGGCTAATATTACTGATGCTCAAGATAAGCTCAATGCAGTCAATTCGGCTGTTCCCGCTTTAAATGATAAGGCGAAACTCATCCTAGCACTTAATGATTATATGCCGAATATCGAACGACTACTCAATGTAGCTTCGAATGATGTGCCAGCACAATTTCCTAAGATTAATAAAGGTGTAGACATTGCTAGTGAAGGCATTGATGCAGCAAGTAGTCAATTAAACGGCGCACAAGGATATTTAACTCAAGCGAAGCAGCGTGTGAAAGACTATCAAGAAGCTGCCGGTAGAGCACAAGAAGTGAATGGTGCTGTGAATAAAGATTTAAACAATCAGACAACGACACAGCAACAAAGTGCAATCCAAAGCCATAAAGATCAAGGGCATAGTTACTCTAATATAAAGACAAGTCAAATGAGTACGATGGGTGATTCATCTAATAATAATACAGACTTATCACAAAACGACGTTAAATCAATGAACACCGCCTTAACAGAATCGTTATTATCATTATCAAATCAGACAGACAAACAAGCTCAAGCCACTCAACAAGATATTAAAGCGTTGAAGAACATGGCATATGGTATTATCGCATCAGATAAACCTACACAATTTAAAGAACCACTTGAGAATATTAAATCTCGATTGGAAAATGCTACTAAATATAATCAACAAATGATCGATATTCTTTCAGAACTAGAGAAAAGTGAAGATGTAGATTTATCATCAGAAATTAAACATATTAAAAAGGCGAATAACCAAATTAATGATAGTTTACGTACAACTAATCAATTAATTGATGCTTTATCAAATGGTAGTTCAGGCCAATCTGAAGCAGTAAAAGTACTTCGTGGACTGCCAAAACTGAGTGATAATCTTGATAACTTCCGTTCATATATTAAAAATGAACTAAACAAAAATTTATTAGCTGTTTCAAACGAAATTACAGATCAATTAAATAAAGGTCAGAATACTTTATCTACAATTCAATCGAAATTGAACTCAATCAACCAAGTGATTAATGCAGGTCAAGATATTTTAAGTGATGGTAAAGAACGTATTGATACTATACAAAGCACTTTACCTGGTATTGAACAAACATACATTAATGCCATGAAAACTGCTCAAGCTTACTTCCCAACTGTGAAGAAAGACGTTGCACAAGCCGCTAGTTTCGTGCGCAATGACTTACCACAATTGGAACAAGAGTTAGCTAATGTCACTCAATCAGTCAACCAAAACTTACCGGCATTATTTAACCGCTATGACAACGCTGTTAATTTATTAAATGAGAATCAACCACGTGCGAAAGAAGGTTTAGCTTCACTAGCTGACTTCGCACAAAATAAATTGCCTGACGTTGAGAAGGATCTTAAAAAAGCAGATAAAGTCTTCAAGAAACTAGACAAAGATGATGCTATCGATAAACTTATAGACACATTAAAGAATGATTTGAAAAAGCAAGCAGACACAATTGCAAATCCAATTAATAAAAAGACTACGGATGTCTTCCCAGTGAAAGATTATGGTTCAGGAATGACACCATTCTATACAGCGTTATCAATATGGGTAGGCGGCTTATTAATGGTAAGTTTACTTTCAGTAGATAACAAACATGAACATTTGCGACCTATATTAACAGCACGACAAATCTATATGGGTAAAGCTGGTTTCTTCTTCCTCTTAGGTATCATTCAAGCACTTATCGTGTCGATAGGTGACCTAGTGATACTTAAAGCGGCGGTGGAATCACCAGTCTTATTCGTAACCATCGCTGTATTCAGTTCACTCGTATTTAACTCAATCATCTATACATGCGTATCCATGTTAGGTAATCCAGGTAAAGCTGTAGCGATTATCTTACTCGTATTACAAATCGCAGGAGGTGGAGGAACATTCCCAATTCAAACGACACCACAGTTCTTCCAAACCATTTCACCATACCTGCCTTTCACTTATGCCATTGACGCCTTACGTGAAACTGTAGGTGGTATTGTACCTGAAATATTAATTACTAAAGTTGTCGTACTTACATTGTTCGGCCTCGGATTTATTATATTTGGTATATGTATGAAACCTGTGATGGATCCGATTATGCGTAAAATTGCTAAACGTGCAGCAGAAAGTAAAGTAACTGAATAATATACTAAAATCCCTCGAATTGTAAGGTTCAATTCGAGGGATTATTTTAGTTATAAGCAATGCTTATTTAAGGATGGCTAATAATTAGCTCCATGTGTCCATTAAACTGAATTGCTTTATCTTCTGTCGTTAAAATAAAATGCGTACCTTTTTGAACAGTGAATGTTTCGTCATCAACTGTTAATTGACCATCACCCTCAATAACTGAAACTAAGCAATACGGATGAGGTTTCTCTAAAATTAGATGTTCAGAAATATCCCATTTCTCTACTGTGAAGAACGTATTCGACACATACTGAGTATAAGTGTTACCATCTATTTCTTTAGTATGTGGAGAAGTATTCAGTTGTCGATTAGAAATATCGATAACATCTTTACTTTGTTCTAAATGTAATTCACGTGTGTTGCCATCTTTATCTTTTCTATCGTAATCATAAATACGATATGTGGTATCAGAAGATTGTTGTGTCTCCAAGATGAGGATGCCTGAACCTATCGCATGTACTGTACCAGCAGGAACATAATAGAAGTCGCCAGGGTGAACTGGAACATGAGTAAATAAATGGTCGAAGTCTTTATTATCGATGAGTTGTTCTAATTCTTCTTTTGTTTGTGCTTCTACACCATAGATGATTTCTGAGCCAGGTTCTGCATCAAGAATATACCAACACTCTGTCTTACCATATTCACCTTCGTGTTTAAGTGCATAGTCATCATTAGGATGAACCTGTACTGAAAGTTGATCATGAGCGTCTAGAATTTTAGTTAAAAGCGGGAAGTGTGTTCTTGAATCGTTATCGAATAACGCACGATCTTCTTCCCATACCTCATCTAACGTCTTACCTTGATGTTTGCCATTTTCAATGACATTAGGTCCGTTCTGATGTGCTGAAATAGCCCAACATTCGCCAGTTTGATCACTTGGAATATCATAACCAAACTGAGTTAAAGCATTGCCACCCCAAATGCGCTCTTGAAATACAGGTTTAAGAAACAATACCATATCTTACACTCCTTTATATCTCTTTTAAAATGTTGTAGATTTCATTTTTATCTTGAGCATGTACGAGGTTGTCTCTTGTATCATCATGCATTAAAGCTTTTGATAAGCGTTGCAATAATCTTAAGTGCGTATCATTACTGTCATTTGGCACAGCGATAAGGAAGACCAATTGCGGTAATGAACCATCAAGGCTTTCCCACTGAATGCCCTTTCTATTTTGCATAACAGCTACGGCAGGTTGATTGACTGCACTTGATTTCGCATGAGGAATCGCCACATTCATACCAATGGCAGTAGTTGACTCTGCTTCTCGCTTAAGAATAGCTTCTTTAACTTCTTCAACATTAGAGATATAGTGATGTTCATTTAATTTAGAAATAAGCGTATCAATCGCATTGTCACGCGTAAGTTCAGTATTTGATATTTCAATAATATTCTCGGCAAATACTTCATGTTCTTTACTTTTATTTGTTGGCTCACTTTGTGGAGCAGGCGTTGCTACATTACTTTGTGTTGTTGTGTCATTTGCTGATGTAGAATCATTTTCAAGGGTAGGGTCAGTCTCGTGTGCATTCACTTCATTCGCAGGTGTATGTCTCTTGAAAATTAAAACCGTCATCATTGTGACTAAACTACCGATAATGACAGCGATAAAGAACCAAAGGACCTTATCAATACCGCCAAGTACTGCTACAACTGGGCCACCATGAGCTACTCTATCTCCAACACCACCCAGCGCGGCGATGACAGATGCTACCATAGCACCAATCATATTAGCTGGAATCGTTCTAAGTGGGTCTTGGGCAGCGAAAGGTATCGCACCTTCAGTGATACCGAAGAGACCCATTGTAAATGAGGCTTTACCCATTTCTTGTTCAGCTTTATTAAACTTACGTTTTTGAATAAATGTGGCTAAGCCTAAACCGATTGGAGGCGTACATACTGCTACAGCAACCATTCCCATCACTGCATAGTTACCTTCAGCAATTAATGCAGAACCGAAGAGAAAGGCAACTTTGTTAATCGGACCACCCATATCGAAGGCAATCATAGCGCCGATAATCAACGCTAGAATAATAATGTTTGCGCCTTGCATACCTTTTAACCATGTCGTCAATGCAGCAAAGATACTTGAAATCGGAGCGCCAATGACAAAGATAAATATCAGCCCCACTATCAGTGAAGAAATAATAGGTATGATAATAATTGGCATAATCGGTGCCATCGCTTTAGGAACTTTAATTTGCTTAATCCATTTAGCGATATAACCAGCTAAGAAACCGGCAACAATACCACCTAAGAAACCAGCACCTGCAGTACTGCCATAGAGACTTCCGTCAGCAGCGATAGCTCCACCAATCATACCTGGAACAAGTCCGGGTTTATCAGCAATACTTACGGCAATATAACCGGCTAGGATTGGAACCATAAATTTAAAAGATAAGCCTCCAATATTTTCAATTGATTTCCAGAATGAATGCTCTGGAATGACGAGGCCTTTAGAAGTCGCTTCGCCACCTATAGTTAAAGCAATGGCCATCAGCAATCCACCTACAACGATGAATGGCACCATGAAAGAGACACCATTCATTAAGTGTTGATAGACCATTTGCATGCCACTTTTATGTTCATTATCTTCTTCAGAATTGTGGCTGTGAGTTTCTGTATCATTTCCATGATAGATACGGGCGTCTTGATCAATGATACGTTGAATTAATTGTTTTGGATGATGGATACCTTCACGCACGTTCTCATTAATGAGGCGTTTACCATTAAAACGTGAAAGATCAACTTGTCTATCAGCAGCGATAATGATGCCGTCTGCTTCTTTAATTTCCTTGGCAGTTAAAATGTTTTCAGCACCTACACCGCCTTGTGTTTCTACTTTGATATCTACGCCCATTTCTTTAGCAGCTTGTTCTAATTTTTCTTGAGCCATATATGTATGAGCGATACCGTTCGGGCATGATGTTATAGCAAGTATTTTCATCGCTTTCACTCTCCTTTATTTAAAGTGTAAGCGTATTCAATACTGTATAAAAAAGAATAATTGCCGTTATTAGTGGCAATTATTCTCGAATTTGAGCGATTAACTTATTTTTAAAGTCATGGTTCTCCATCATACACCACTGATCAACCGTATGTTCATCAAGTTGGGCCAGTGACTGAATCATATTTTTCATCATTTGCGCATCTTTCTTCGCAATCGCTAGGAAGAACACTAACTTCACATCATGTTGTTTCCATGGAATGGGGTGTTTGAATTTATAGACAATCACATGAGATTTCAGCACCTTCTCAGGATTACCGTGAGGAATCGCCATACCATTGCCTATGAAAGTTGAAGACTGACGTTCTCGTTCCATCGCAGATTCAATATAACCATCTAAAGTCGCTTGATGTTCTTCTAGAATCTCTTGAGTTCTCTTAAAGATTGAGAGTGCAATGGAAGGTTCATCTTGTTTGATGTCGGACTCAACTACAAATTCTATTGGTGACAGGGCATCTCTTTGTAACGTTGGATTTTTAAACGTTTTAATTACATGTTCAACTTGGCGTTCATCATCTTTTGAAAATAATGGCGACACCTGAATCACTTTCGGAAGGTGTGATGAACGTTTGTGACTTAAGTCGATATCATGCGTCGTGATGAGTAAATCCACTTGCGCAAAGTCATAAGTTTCAACATCTTCAAGTTTCAATGTATCAACAATTGATATTGAAGGACTTAGTTTCTTAATTCTTTCAGCTAATAAAGTTGAAACCCCTAAGCCGTAATAGCACACAATGACGACGTTAATGGTCGAGTGCATTTGTCGTTCAATTGATGATTGAAAATGAATCGTCAAAAAGGCAATTTCATCTTCACTAAGTTGTATGTCAGTGTCTTTAGATAACTGATGAATCACATCATAAAGCGTGTTAAAGATAAAAGGATAGAGTTGTTTGATTTCAGATGTCAGCGGATTGTTGAGGTAAACATTGCGCATTAATCGTAAGTAGGTACGACTAAAGTGCATATAAATATTTTCTTTTAGAAGTGAATCTTTAGAAAAAGGAATATCTACATTCGTTTCCATCAATTGTATTAACCGTTGAATATAACTTTGAATAAAGAGTTGTTGGAAGCTTAAATCAAATTGATTGAAGTGATAACTAATGAAGAATGAAAACAATTGACTCGTTTCATCAGTTAGCTGGTAACCTAGTTGTTGATTAATATCTTTAATACACTGTCGTGCTATGGCTAGAGAAGTTGGATTCGACTCCCAATCTAACTCCTCAGAGTTAGAGCGCTTAATAATTAAGATTAAATGCACAAGTAACTGTCGCACTTGATTATCTGACGTTTGAAGCTCGGAAGCTTGAATATGTTTCTTAATAATATGATGAATACGCTGAATATGTCCCTGTGGTAATTCTTGCAGAATCAAATCTTCTACCTTAATTTCATTCGAAGAGAGTTGATTCAGATGAAGAACCGCATTACTTAAATCCGAACCACTAGCATCGATAATGATGCCTTGTTTCCTTTTCAAAATGATGGTGACATCAAATTTTTCACACCAAGTTTGGATACGTGTGACACAATCGAGTACATCTGATTTTGATAGATGAAACTGTGATGCAAGCTCACTCAAAGTATATGTATGATGATCCATCAATAATTTATAAGCAATCGTAATTAATAACTTTCTCTCTTTAAGAATACTGTCATTTAATTGTCCCTCAATATAACTAATAGAATATGTATCTAAATTTAATTGATAACCTCTGGATTTAACACTCACTATAAGATTATCAATGAATGTAGAATTAATAACTTTAATATCATTCCTAACTGTGCGATTAGACACATTTAAATAAGCCGAAACTTCATTTCCGCTAATGTACGTTTGAGCGTTATTGATTAAGAGTTGAATGAGTTTAATCTGTCTGTTTATCATAGTCCATCTCACTTCTCCCACAAAGTTTGATTAGGAAAACGCTTACTCCACAA
>VNIW01000654.1_pt1 | contig 11785 bp, 8 predicted proteins | sample 7248591 | NCBI WGS metagenome assembly VNIW01 (sample SAMN12251776, study PRJNA551026) | human skin metagenome | isolation source: skin samples from patients infected with Netherton Syndrome | host: Homo sapiens | place: France:Paris | reverse complement strand
GCGGCAGCCACACCTGAACCACCGGCCGCGCCAAAGCCGCCAACAGCGCCGCAGCCACCCGCAGCGCCCAAGCCACCCGCAGCGCCACAGCCACCAGCTGCGCCCAAGCCGCCAGCGTCAGAGTAAAGCTGGTTGGCCATTCACGAGGACAGTCTGGGATACCCAGGCTGCCCTTTCGTCGTTTTGGCCAAATGGTCCCGGTCATCCGGTCCGTTGCAAATGGTTGTTTATCGAGTAACTAAAAGCCGAATCAGCCGAAAATCAAGGCATTTGGCGGCAAGGGGAGCTTGTTAAAAGGAGCCGAGTAAAGGGACTATCAGCAGATAAACAGGACTCGGTGGAAAAGGCGCATGCTTCGCCGAATAGGCACATGGAAGATTCGACGCGTACGCTGTTGACATGCTTAATGTCGCGACTAGCGCCGCCGACACATTGGTGCTCGCATCTGGGGAAGCTGACTACACCCCCTCCCTCGTCTCCTTCGCTTGGATCATGGCCGCCGCCCTCCTAGCGCCACTGGTTTCTTTCATGCTGAAAAACAAGATGCCCGCCGTGGCACTGCTTATCCTCTTCGGCATGATCCTGGGCCCGTCTGTATTAGACCTCGCACACGAGGATCCTGGTATCGGCATGCTCAAAGAGCTGGGCGTAGGCGCTTTGTTCCTCCTCGCGGGATTCGAAATCGATCTTGCGACGCTGAAATCTAAACAAGCCGCCACCGGCTTTTCCACCTGGTTTATCTGCATGGTGGCATGTCTCGTGGGTGCTTATTTCCTGCTCGATGACATTCCGAGTGCCATCGTCATGGCCATCGCGCTTACCTCCACGGCCTTGGGCACCATCACCCCAATGCTCAAGCAGGACAAGCTCCTCGGCACCAAGGTGGGCAATTCCGTCGTCATCCACGGCGCCATCGGCGAGGTCGCACCGATTACCGCCATGGCTCTGCTGCTCGGTACCCGCTCCACCTTGACCACGATGCTGATTCTGCTGGCCTTCATCATCATCGCGGTCGTCGTTGCGGTCATGCCGCGCGCGCTCATCGTCGCAGTGCCGTGGCTCAAGACGGCGTTCCTTTCCGGCGCAGGTTCCACAAACCAAACCATCCTCCGCCTCATCATCCTGATCCTGGCCATCCTCATGGCCGTGGCCTCGGTCTTCGAGCTCGACATCGTCCTCGGTGCCTTCGCCGCAGGCATCATCCTCAACCGGATCATTCCGGACGAGTTCCACAAGCGCCTCGAAACCCGCCTCGATGTGGTCTGCTATTCCATGCTGATCCCCGTCTTCTTTGTGGTCTCCGGCATGGCCATCGATTGGCACGTCATCGCCAATAACCCTCTCAAGGTCATCGGCATCCCCGCGCTGATTCTGGTCACCCGCGGCCTGCCGGTATTCCTGCGTGAGAACATCCACCACACCGGCTCCGATATCGAAACCACCCGCGAGCGCCTGCAGGTTGCCCTTTACGCCGCCACGGGTCTTCCGATCATCGTCGCTGTCATGACCATCGCGGTCAGCTCCAAAATCGTCGATACCGAAACCGCCTCTATCTTTGTTGCCGGTGGCGCGCTGACTGTAGCGCTCTTCCCGCTCCTATCTAGCTTGGTCAAAGGCAAGCAAGAAAACGAACCCGCAGAGCCTAAACCTCAGCCGGAATCGAAGCAGAAGAAAGCTGATCACTAACAGCTGACCACAAAGGCAAATAGTTTTCCTATAGTAGAATTTGTGACTCACAGCTACGGTTCCTCGCCCTTCGATCCTTCCTCTTCAATGCGGCTTTCCGACGCCGAGAAGACCGACGCCATCAACGATCTCGCCCGCGCCGTCGGCGAGGGCAGGCTCAGCATGGAGGAATTCGAGGAGCGCTCTGACGACGTCATGCGCGCGAACACGCGCCGCGAACTCGTGCCGCTGTTTGCCGATATTCCAGCCGTATCTTCCACCGAAATCAAGGTCTATTCCCGTGGCGAGGTCGAGCGTGCCTATCAGTCCAGCAAAAAGCCGCGCCTGGCCACCGCGCTGATTGGCTCGATGGCCTTAACCTTCGCCGCCACCACCTGCTTCGTCGTTTCCGAAACCGCCGGCACGATTGCTCTCCTCAGCGGCGTGGGCGCACTGTTCCTCATCCCAGCGCTGTGGATTATGCTCTACGTCGCCAAAATCGGCCCAGAGTCTTGGCACCGGCCCTCCCCGCGCAAGATTGAGCGCCAGCACCGCCGCGAGCTTTTGCAACTAACGGCCCAAGAGCGCGCCCAGCAGAAGGCTTTGGAGCAAGCGCAGTGGGCGGAGAGGCGCCGCCAAGCAGGTGAGCTGACCAGCGAGGCCATGAATCTGGCCAAGCGCAAGCTTGAGCAATGGAACAAAAAGTAGTCTAGTTGAGACCTTAATAGCCTGTAAGTGGCAGAATATTTTCCATGACTACACCGAACAACCGCATTTTTGACCAATCCACCAAGCTTCAAGGCGTCGCGTATGACATCCGTGGTGAGGTCTCTGCGGAGGCGGAGCGCATGGAGCTAGACGGCCACAGCATCCTCAAGCTGAACACCGGCAATCCTGCCGTATTCGGTTTCGATGCCCCGGACGTCATCATGCGCGACATGATCGCAGCGCTGCCGACTTCCCAGGGCTATTCCACGTCGAAGGGAATCATTCCGGCACGCCGCGCGATTGTCACCCGCTACGAGCTGGAGGATTTCCCGCACTTCGACGTCAACGATGTCTACTTGGGCAATGGTGTTTCTGAGCTCATCACCATGACCACGCAGGCGCTGCTTAACGACGGCGACGAGGTACTCATCCCAGCTCCCGATTACCCTTTGTGGACTGCCGCCACCTCCCTAGCGGGCGGTACGCCGGTGCACTACCTGTGTGATGAGGAGGATGATTGGAATCCTTCGATCGAGGATATCCGTGCGAAGGTCACGGAAAAGACTAAGGCCATCGTGGTCATCAACCCGAATAACCCAACGGGCGCCGTCTACTCCCGTGAGGTTCTGCAGCGCATTGTAGACGTAGCGCGTGAGTACAACCTGCTAATTTTGGCGGATGAGATTTACGATCGCATTCTTTACGACGGCGCGAAGCACATCTCGATCGCTTCGCTTGCCCCTGACCTGCTGACGATTACCTTCAACGGCCTGTCCAAGGCTTATCGTGTGGCGGGCTACCGCGCTGGTTGGATGGTGCTGACCGGCCCGAAGAGCCACGCGCGTGGTTTCATCGAGGGTCTCGACCTACTGGCGGGCACCCGCCTGTGCCCGAACGTTCCGGCACAACATGCAATTCAGGTTGCTTTGGGCGGCCGCCAGTCCATCTACGGGCTCACCGGTGAGGGCGGACGCCTGCTCAAGCAGCGCAACGTGGCCTACGAGAAGCTCAACGAGATCCCGGGCGTTTCCGTCACCAAGCCGATGGGTGCTTTGTACTGCTTCCCACGCTTGGACCCGAATGTCTACGAGATTCACGACGATTCCAAGCTGATGCTGGATATCCTGCGCTCGGAGAAGATCCTGATGGTCCAGGGCACTGGTTTTAACTGGCCAAACCCGGACCACTTCCGCGTGGTCACCCTGCCGTGGGCTTCCCAGCTGGAAAACGCTATCGAGCGCCTCGGCAACTTCCTGGCCAGCTACCGCCAGTAGCTCAAGCCGCCTTTCTAAGTGAAAGGCCTCGTATTTGTTTGTAATTTGTGTCTGCAGTTGCCATTTGAACTGACAATCGTTCACAATAAGCTGCATGGGCAAACATACGACGGCTTCCAAGCCGGTGGTCTCCTTTCCTAGTGGAGGCCGCCTTTCTTTATCGACGAACCACAACCCGTGGCGTCTTGCGCTGCTCATCGGGCTTGCGCTGGCCGTCCTTGCGACCATCATCGGCACTATTATCCTGCGCCCTACCACTTCCTCGGTAGAGCACACGAGCGCAGAGTTCTCGCAGACCTACGCTCTGAACCATCCGCAGGCCGAGGGCACGGTCAAGACTGTCGACCACGCCATCTGCCAGTCGGATCAGACCGGCAAGGCCTTCGACAAAGCGCCCCTCATACCCGCTGAGCCGGGCGGCGATTGCACCCGCTCCCTCATCGATATCACCTCCGGGGACAACGCAGGCAAGATGACCCAGCTGGTGCACTTTGGTGTCGCAGGCGACCCAGACTTGCACGAAGGCGACAAGATCCTGCTCTCCGAGGCCACCGGCCCCAACGGGGACGTAGACTATGCCTTTGCTGATTATCAACGCAGCGGCAACCTCGTCCTCTGGGCCATCATCGCCGCTATCGTCATCATTGCTTTTGCGGCATGGCACGGCTTACGCTCGCTCATTGGCCTGGCAATTTCGCTGGCAATCGTATTCTTCTACTTGCTTCCCGCGCTCGTAGAGGGAAGCAGCCCGCTGGGCCTGGCATTGGTAACCAGCGCCGCCATCATCTTCATCGTTGTACCACTCGTGCACGGGTTCAACTGGAAGTCCGCCTCTGCTTTGGGCGGTGCACTCATCGCCCTGCTGCTGGCGGCTTTCCTGGCCAGCTCCACTATCAACTCAACGAGCCTGCAGGGACTTAGCTCCGAAGACAACCTCAAGCTCCTGCTCTACATGCCCGGAGTTTCCATCGTGGGTGTCCTGCTCTGCGGATTCATCATCGGCGCGCTGGGCAGCCTCAACGATATCTCCATCGCGCAGGCCTCCACCGTCCGCGAGCTCAATGAGCTCAACCCCGAAGCAGGCCCTGCGGATCTGTTCAAGTCCGCCATGAAGGTCGGCCGCGACCATATCGCTTCCATGGTCTACACCATCGTCCTCACATATACCGGCGCGTCAGTGCCGCTGCTCATGCTGATTACAGCAGCTCAGCGCCCGGCGGGCCAGATTCTTTCCAGCGACCTCGTAGCCACCGAGCTCCTGCGCTCCGCCGTGGGTGCAATGGCACTGACCCTAGCAGTGCCCATCACCACTCTCATCGCAGCGCTGACCATCCCGCAGCGTGAGGCGGGTCCCGAACCTGACGCTACTAATAGCGCCCTGTCCGTTCGCTAGAGGCTGCGGCCCAGCGCCTCGATGGTCCAGCCGGCCTGCTTCCACGCCTCAACGTCTAGGACGTTGCGGCCGTCGATGATGTGCTTGTTGGTGACCAGCTCCGCCACCTCGGCAGGGTCCAGTTGGCGGAATTCTTGCCATTCGGTGGCGAGAATAACCAGCTCGCTCTCGCGCAGAGCTTCCTCACAGTCAGCGGCGTAGTTCAACGTAGGAAATACCTTGCGGGCGTTATCCATGCCCTCTGGGTCATAGACGGTAACCGCAGCGCCAGCCAAGGACAAAGAGCCCGCCACGGACAACGCTGGCGAATCGCGAACGTCGTCAGAGTTCGGTTTGAAAGCGCATCCCAGAACTGTCACGCGGTGGCCTAACAGCGAACCTTGGAAGGCCTCTTTAGCCATGTCCACGGTGCGGTCACGGCGACGCATATTGATGGCATCGACCTCACGCAGGAAGGTCAGTGCTTGGTCCGCGCCCAACTCGCCGGCACGTGCCATGAATGCACGAATATCCTTCGGCAGGCAGCCACCGCCGAAGCCCAGACCCGCGCCCAAGAACTTACGGCCGATGCGCTCGTCATAACCGATAGCATCGGCCAGCTTTACGACGTCCGCGCCCGCAATCTCGCAGATTTCAGACACGGCGTTGATGAAGGAAATCTTGGTGGCCAGAAACGCATTCGCTGAGACCTTGACCAGCTCGGCAGTCTGCAGGTCAGTCACAATAAACGGCGTATCCTGCGCCAAAGGCTTGGCATAGACTTCACGGGCTACAGCCTCGCCGCGGGACTGTCCGCCCCGCACGCCCAACACGATGCGGTCTGGAGTAATGGTGTCCTTTACTGCATAACCCTCGCGCAGAAACTCCGGGTTCCACGCGATTTCCACGTGGCTGCCCTCTTGGGCCAACTCATTCGCCATCTCCTGCAGCTCCGCCGCAGTTCCCACGGGAACGGTGGACTTACCAAAGATGACGTGCTCGCCTTTGAGGCGCGGTACGAGCTCCGTGATGACAGACTTCACGTAGGTGAGATCCGCGGCGTAGGAGCCGTGGGCCTGCGGGGTGCCAACGCCGAGGAAGTGCACGTTGGCGAACTCCGCGGCGTCGTCATAGCTGGTGGAAAAATCTAGGCGGCCGGCCTCGATGTTGCGCTCGAGTACCTCCGGCAGGCCGGGCTCGTAGAACGGCACGCGGCCGTTCTTGAGAGCTTCAATCTTGCTTTCATCAACATCTACACCGAGTACCTCGTGGCCGAGCTCCGCCATACAGGCGGCGTGAGTCGCACCTAGGTAGCCGGTACCAATCACAGTCATACGCATAACCGGGAATTTTAGGCGCGGTTGACCTGAAGCGCGCGGCGAGAACGAAAAGTTTAACGGAAGTTCAGATAGGACTTCGACGGCGTCGGTCCACGCTGGCCCTGGTACTTCGAGCCCAGCGCGCCGGAACCATACGGAGCCTCCGCCGGCGAAGACATCTTAAAGATAGCCAACTGGCCCACCTTCATCCCGGGCCACAGCGAAATGGGCAGGTTAGCGGTGTTGGACAGCTCGAGTGTGATATGTCCGGAGAAGCCCGGATCGATGAAGCCTGCCGTGGAGTGCGTCAGCAAGCCTAGGCGACCCAGGGAGGACTTGCCCTCCAAGCGGCCTGCCAGGTTGGCCGGCAAGGTGAACTTTTCCAGCGTGGCGCCCAGCACGAACTCGCCGGGGTGTAGGACGAAGGCATCACCCTCGGCCACCTCCACCTCACTGGTGAGGTCCGGCATCTCCTGCTTGGGGTCAATATGCGTATAGCGCGAGTTATTAAACACGCGGAAGAACTTGTCCAAGCGCACATCGATGGAGGAAGGCTGGACCATCTCGGCGTCGAAAGGGTCGATGCTCAAACGCTCGGGAGCATCAGCGGAAATGGCGGCACGGATATCACGATCAGAAAGAAGCACGGTTGATAGTCTACCTCCCCACTGGGCCTTTTATGGCCTTAGGCGGCGGCGGTGCTAAGCTTTACGACGATGCACAAGATGCATTGCGCCGACGTAGTTTAATGGTAGAACTGCAGCTTCCCAAGCTGCTGGCGCGGGTTCGATTCCCGTCGTCGGCTCCACTTATTTTCCCAGTTCATGGACTAATTTCATACTTACAGGATGGACCATGACAGCCCCTATCTTCACGCCCAAAACCACAGCGGATCTTCGCGCTGAGTGTGAGCATCTACTCCAAGAGCTTGCGCCCCGCACAATCGATGAACTCCGCGAACTGTGCGCGGTTGATCAAAACTTAGCCATCGATGAGGCCACTCTAAATCGGTATGAAGCCCTGTGCTTCGTTATCGGCGACTAGGCACAGTTTCGGATTCTCTCCGATCTAGTCTGAGGTTCTAACACTCACGTTATGTACCCCACGTCAACCCCTAGGACGCGCGGCAACAGACCCCCACACAGGCAGGACACAATGGGCAAGCACGAACCAGCGGAAATCAGCGACGCACCCAAGAAGAAGGGCGTCGTCAACCCCAACGCCATCATTGCGTTAATTCTGATCCTCGTCGGTCTCGGTGTCTTGCTCTACCCCGTGGTGGCCACGCAGTGGAACAACCACACCCAATCCCGCGCCGCGGAGGAATACGCCAAGCTGGAGAAACAAGCCCCGCCTGAGGTGCTGCACACCGCGTGGGACGAGGCACAGGCCTACAATGCCCAGCTGGGCCACATCAGTGTGGAAGACGCTTGGACCACCACCGATGACGAAGACTCTCCCGAATACCAGCGCTACCGCCAATACCTGTCTGTGCTGTCGGAGACCGATGCCATGGGCCGCATTGTTATCCCCTCCATCGATTCCGATCTGCCCATTTATCATGGCACCTCAGAAAAAGCACTCTCCCGCGGCGCTGGCCACCTCTACGGCACGGACCTACCTGTCGGCGGCGTAGGTGACGGCGAGGGCCGGCACGCAGCACTTTCCGCTCACACGGGCCTACAAAACGCCACGCTGTGGGACAACCTGACCAAGGTCAAGAAGGGTGATGCTTTCTATATCGCCGCCGGCGGCGAGAAGCTCAAGTACGAGGTGCACGATATTCGGGTCGTCGAGCCTGCGGACACCAGCTCGCTCCACCGTGAGCCAGGCCAGGACCTCGTTACGCTCATTACCTGCACCCCCTACGGTGTAAATACCCACCGCTTGCTCGTCACCGGCCACCGAGTGCCAATGGATCCGGAAGACGAGGCCGCATTCAACAGCTCTGGTATTCACTGGCAGTGGTGGATGTGGGCCATCCTGGCTGCCACTGCCATCATCGTGCTTCTGCTCATCTACTGGTGGCGCAAATATGTCAGCAACGCCAAGGACACCGCGCTTGACGACGACCCGCAAGAGTCCTAACCGACAATGAACATGCAATAAGGCCCGCCCTTCCCTGGTTAGAAGAGCGGGCCTCATCTAAAAGTAGCCGCAAGCGCTGGTTCTATACCCGGCGACGTCGCAAAGCGAGGCACCCTGCCGCGACGATAGCGGCACCGGCGAGAGCCCACAGGCCCACGCCCTCACCACCGGTCTTGGGCAGTGCGCCCTTGGTGATGTCAGCGACCTGAAGGACGCCGATCTTCTTCACGCAATTGGCAGCGGTGTCGGACTCAGCGCACCTATTACTGGTGATCGCAGTCTTTCCGGAGAGCACCTTGATGACTGCATTGCCATTCTGATCCCATTCCGTGGAGAACTTGATCGGCGCGGGCAGCAGGTTATAGCCATTCGGCGCTTTAGTCTCAATGAGGTAGTACACGCCAGGGGCATCCAAGCCTTCGAGCTTCACACGGCCTGTGGTGGTGGTCGTGGACTGCTTCACCACGGGGTTAGCATCAGTGTTGACGCTGCCATCTGGGTTTAGTTTCAGGTTTCCGTCAGCGTCACCGCGGTGGACGGTGAACTGCGCGCCATCGAGCAACCCGTCGGTTTGAATCTCGTCCGGGTTGTCCGGGTTATAGCTCGCCTTTTCGAGCAGAACGTCCATCGTTTCCTTGGTCTCCAGCGGGATACAGTCAGTATCCTTCCAGCCACCCATTTCTGCCTCGTTCATGAGGCCAAAGTTGGGCTCGTGCAGGCCATCCTTGGTGTAGCAGCGGGTGTTTCCTGCAGGTTGGCTCGGGTAGCCGGCTGGGACGGAGGTGCTGTCCAGTTTTGAGCGATCCAGCTTGAAGCGCACCGTTACCTCGTAGACGTGCTGTCCGGAGCTTCCATTGACGCCCTTGGGCTTAATGATCTTTGGAGTGTCGTTCTTGTTGAGTTCATACGGACCGGCCCCCTGGTACGACTGCGGCTGGCTGGTCTTGTTGAACTCGTCCTTGAAGACCACAGTGGCCCCAGTAACCGTGGCGGCACCAACGAACTTCGGGGCATCCGTCAGCTTTCCGTAGATCACCTCATTGGTGTCGAAGCCGGGAGCATCCGGGGCGGCTACTACGACGTTGTACTTCGCGGTATATTCATTCGCCGCACCAGGAACAGGTTGCGGTGCACTGTCGACAGCAACCTTGCTGAAGCAGGCTTCAGTAGCAACGTTGTCGCTACCGGCCTCACCATCAGTGGCTTGGAAAGCCACTTTGTTCGGGCTACACACCGTCTTGAGGTTGCCGTATTTATCCGTTCGCACCGGCGCAGAGACGACATACTCTACCTTCGCGTGTCCTGGAAGTGTACCAACATAGCCCTTCATGTATCGGGACTCACCGTCCGCTCCGGACGGGACAGTCATGCCTGCATAGATACCGGTTCCCGGCGCAATCTGGTCAGGACCTGGCTTATGACCGTTGACCTCGGTAGATCCTTCTCCAAATCCCTCAAATTTCGCAGTAGGGCCCGTGGCATTCACACCATAGTGTGTATCCGTTGGCAGGTACTCCCAGAATGTGCCACCCGAACTGGTGTTATCCGTGGTGTTTTCCACGGAGATGGTCCAGAATGTCCGTACCTCGCCGTTCACCACCTTGGTCTCTGAGCGTTGCTTCTTCACCGCAAGGTTTGATCGTAGTCTCGACGGTGGCGGCAAGAGGTCGGAAGCGGCATCCGTGTTGAAGGAGGCCGGCAAGTTATCCATGATGTTGACCAGCTCGAACTTCGGACTTCCGGAATCTGGATTGGTGATCTTTAGCTCGAAGCCCAGCTGGTTTGCGTCTTTACTGCCTGAGCCAAATCCGAGGTTACCGTTGGAATAGGTCCATGCCTTGCCCCAAGAAGCCGAGGGATTAGAAATCGTGCGCCCATCCAACGTTTTGAGCTTTTTAGTGAGATCCCAAGTCTGGATTGCGCCAGTCTGTGTATCAATTCGCTCAAGGATGAGACTATTGCCCGCCTTTGCCGTACTTTGGAAGCCCCACATGTACTTCTGGGCTTGGGGGAGCACGGCCCAGTCTTCAGCGAAGGACTCCGCGCTGCGCAAAGTGCGATCAGCAGTTAGCTTGTCAGGATCAATCTTGTAGAGATGGCGAGTACCGGACGTCGAAGCGTTGCCTACGAAGAACCCCTCACTGGTATAAACTCCCGCGTTAAGGAAGTCTCGGTCGCCTTCGCTCTCGAATGGCGTGCCACTGCTTCCTGGTGCGAGAATCGGACCAAGATTATGCACCTCACCCGTGGCGGGATTGATCTGAAGAAGGTTTCCGGCAGGGTAACACGGATCACCGTTCAGGCCACGCTTCTGGCTCACGGCATAGAGCCAATTATCATTTGAATTGAATGCCAGCGCATTGTATACCCACGGTGACTTTTCCCCCACCGGGCGGAAATCTCGGCCGTGATTTACTTGCCGGCTTAGGACAGAAGTATCTCGGCGAAGATCCTTTGGTTCACTGGTTACGACATAGACTGGGCTACCGTCGGTATACTCCTCGTCAGTCAGATCACGCCTTGGTTGCCTAGCTACTTTTTTTGTGTCCTCTTTACACTGTTCCGGCTCTGGCACGGTAAAAGAGGCTGTAAACACCGTAGTATCCGGTCCACGATGAACACCCTTGAACTGGATCTGTGCGTTACCGCCGATAGTGATCTGTGGGAGGGTGACTTGATATTCCTTAGCGCTGATTTTCTTGTAGGTTGCCTTGGCCTCGTACCAGCCGCCATTAGCACCGGTGTAATAGACCGTAAGATCGTCAGGGCTCGTCGAAAGGTAGCTGTTGACATTGGACTTTAGAGTAACCACCGTGCCATTCGGAATGGTCATTCTGCCTGTTGGAAGCTCAGCAGATGGGATCTTGAAGTTCGGAATATAACGGGTTCCCTTGAGCACATATCCATCGTTCTGCATAGTGATGGTGTGGTCACCGGCAGCGTATGGAGTAATGTTCGGTGCCGCCATCAGGCGTGCTGGGGCCGAGTCAACGTCAGAAACCTCCAGCGGCTCACCGTCCTCCGCGGGCGCTTCCGAAGCTTCGCTCTCTTCATTTGCAGAAGCACTAGCGTTTTCCTCGGCTACACCACGCGCATCAACGGACATTCCGCTCAGCTCGGATTCCTCTGCGACCGCCGGGGTCTTCAAAGAGAAAGCTGCACCTTCGGGTACATCGGCGTTGAGTCCGGTGACGCGGAAAACTACTGCATTGCTCGTCGTGTCTACAACGAGGTTGTCACCTTCGCGAACGGGGATCTCCTCACCGTCGATTGTCAGCGTAAATGCCGCGCCTTCGAATTCAAGCTGCGAAGCTTTGGCATTGAACTCCAGCTCCTCCACCGTTCCGCCATCGACGAAG
>VNIW01000531.1_pt2 | contig 11792 bp, 9 predicted proteins | sample 7248591 | NCBI WGS metagenome assembly VNIW01 (sample SAMN12251776, study PRJNA551026) | human skin metagenome | isolation source: skin samples from patients infected with Netherton Syndrome | host: Homo sapiens | place: France:Paris | reverse complement strand
CTAGATGTCCTTCTTATAAATTTTTTTATATCTGGTTTTATAGGATTAAACTCGCTACCAACATACGCACCTACAGCTGCACCATACAATGTGCCAAAACCGTCATCATCTGAAACATATCCTCCAGTTAATGCACCTGTTGCTATCGCTAATTTTCTACCTGATACTGAAATTGCCATTTTTTTACCTTAATCTTAAACAGAATTGTTATATGCTCTAAGATACTCTTGTTTATCTGTAATTTTTAATTGGTTACTATTAGAAGGTACTGAATTAATTGTAGAGACTTCGAATCCTATATTTCTCAACCTTGATCTGATGGCAAATTCTCTAGCTACATTAGAACGTTTTTCTGCTTTAATGTTTTCTAATTCGTTAACTATCTCACCTTCTTTTAGACCTATTAATCTTTCAGACCTTTCAAGATCTTTTTGCCAGTACCCAAATCTATGAATATCTTCTCTACCTATAGTAAGTGTTTTTAATTTAATATCATCAATAGTTAGTCTTGGGTCCCATCCAATCCAATTATCGCTGGGTAGACTACCTGTTTGATTTTCTACATACTCTGTAGCTTCTTTTTGAGCAGCTTTGAGCCTAATTAGCTTAGCTTCTTGATACTGTTCAAATCTCTTTTTATCTTCATCGTTAGCTAACGTACTTGCTTGATTATGAATAGTTTCTCTATCTTGTCTAGTTATATCTATACTAAAAGCTGATTTTAACTTCTTAGAGTCTTTTAGATACTCTTCTTCTAAAGCTTTGTTAGGATCTTTACCTCTCATGATAGCTTGGTCATAGATATCTATATTGCTCCAGATAGACTGGTAGGCTCTGCCGATGTCTTTAGGCACAAGGGATAAAATTTGATTTCTTTTTTTCTTATCTTTTTCTTGAGAAAACGCTTCCACATAAGCACTTTGTCCTTCTGGTAAAGCACTTTTAAATCTTTTCATAGATCCAGGGTCGTTGATACCTAGATAAGATAAAGCTGTTATATTTCTTTCTATGTCATAAGTATCATTAGTTCTAATAGCTTTAACAAGAGAGAGTTTATCAAAATACGTATCTATATTTTCTTTTTCAATAGCTTCTTTAGGTTTAAATTGATCTATGCTTCCAGAGTCTGCCAACCTGTTTAAAGTTGGTTTTAAGAAGTGACTGTAAGGGTTTGTCCAAATACCTACATCAGAACCCATAAGCTGGGTTTTAATATAGTCTTCTACAGCTGTTCTTTGGTGTACAAACTTTGCCATAGGTCTGAAAGGAGTTAGAGGTTCTAGAGGAGATTCTAAATGTGAGAAACTTTCCCATATAGCATTTTGAGTTAAACCTATAACACCCATGTTAGATTTTTCTGATCCTGTTTTATAATCAGTAAATCTTTTTTGAACATCTCTTTCTGTGTCTTGCCCATAAGCTTCAAAGAAAACATCTTTTTCTTTTTCTGATAATTCATCTAAATGTTCTGCTAAATATTTTTTTACAGCTATATGTTCCGAAGAACCTCTAGCCACATTTTGCAGAATTTTATATTGATATACTAACGGATAATTATTAGGATCTACACCTTTTAATTCAGGGTTTAATGTTTCAAATCCTTTGCTCCCAGGTAACAGATACTCGCCATTTTCCATATGACTATAATAGTTGCCTCTTTCAAAATTTTTATAATACTTAGTTTCATTTTTAGGTAACCAATCAGGGGCCACTTGGTTTCTCATGGGGTTTATAGTGTCTCTTTTAACAGCTGCTGATTGAGGAATTAATCGACGAGAGAACTCACCAAAACCTAACATATCCCCTAGATTCGCATCACTCAAGGTGCCAGAGAAATTAGTAGATGAACCTGAAACTTCAAGTTCTGGTCTTAATTGTTCTGTAGGGTCTAAATTAGCTGCACCTAGTAATAGTGAGGAAGTGAAACCTTTTAAACCTGTAAAATCTGAAAGAGATGCTGTTGTACCTGCTAGTGTTCTGTCTAATACACTAGCAGTAGGAGCATTAGCTCTTAACATAAGACCATCTGCTATTAAACTTTTAACTTCTTTTCTTTCATTTTCTGGTGTGGTATAAGCGTCTGAATCTACTATAGCTACAGACGTATCAGAATTTTCTTCACTATTACCTGCAGATAGTTTAGATAGACTTTTAGAATTTTTACCGCTAATAGTATCTGAAATACCTTTAGCTATCTCCCCTTTAACACCTAACACTAAGTTTGGATTAGCTTCAGACTGAAGTTTTAGAAACTCAGGATGAATTACAGTGGGTTTTATCAACTCACCTATAGTACCTTTATACAGTTGTCCTAAAACAGATCCATAAGATACATCCATACCCCATACAGGGAAAGGCATATCTTCTTGATGCATCTCTTCAAATCTATAAGGATTTCTTAAATACTTGATAGGATTAAATACAGGGTCTAATCTTCTTTTAGTCTCTCTGTCTCCATATAAAGTTTTTGTTTTGGCGTCGGAAGCTATAGTTCTTAAAAGATTTTGTCTAAAATACTTTATCTGACCGCCTTCATACTCTGTACCTCCTGCCAACCATCCTCTGTCTTTTCTTACTGCAACTTCTTTTTCTCCAGAATATTCTTGTCTTAACTCTTCACTAGATTTCCCAACTAAGGCTCCTGGTAAGAACGGTAAAGTTAATGTAGCTCCTAATAGAGCCCCTACTTTAGAGTACCTAGATAAAGTGTTTCCTACGATATTTATTCCAACTTTATCCGCAGCTTTACCTAGTAAACCTCCTAGCTTTTGTTCAGCTGTGTGGATAGTAGATGACTGTTCTAAACCTTTAGTAGCAGTATCTCTCATTCTTTTAAAGAAAGCTAGATTGGCACCTGTCATTGCTCCTGCTAAAGGTACCCCTATAAGCGTACTTAATTTAGTAGATTCAGGTGCAGAATTTTCTTGGGATTTTTTTAAATCTTGAAAATTATCAGACCATAACTCAGCAAATTTAACATGTGCTTTCATAAATGTATCTGCCATACCAGCTACTAAACCGCTAGACCAGACACTACTATCTGGGGTTAGCGCATCCAATGTGGCATCAACTATGTTTAAACCTACTACCCCAGCAGCCCCTTTTATTGCTAGATTTTTCCCTATCTTTTTCATCATCTCAGCAGAACTTATATTGTAAACTCCGCCAGTACCTATTTTAAAATTGGTAAAACCTTTTGCTGTTTGAAAGTATTTATTTTTTACTAATTTTGAATTATTTAACCCAGTCATGTCTAAATATTCTTCTAAAAAACCTAAAGGGTTATCTAATGATTTAGCACCAATTTCTAACGAGAATCGTCCGTAGGCTCTTGCCCAAGTTGATACAGTAGATTTTTTACTAGCTCCTCCGACAATAACGAATGGTTCTGTATGAAGCTGACTCCTATTCAAGTTTGCATCGTATATGTTTGAAAATTTTTCAAAAACTCTGTTTACAGAATGATGGTTATCTCCAGTTTTTATAGTAGAGTTAACCACTGTAGCATAATCAAGTAAAACTCTACCCGCTTTAACTTCCCCTTTATTTCCAGCTACAGGTACTGCTTGATATAGTTTATTATTTTGTAAAATAAAGCCATGTTTAATATCTTCATCTGACAGTTTAATTTTACTTTCTTTAAGAATTAAATTTTTATAATAATTCTCATATACTTGTATAGAAGTTTGTTTTATATGACGAGCTTTTTTTCTTTCTTCGTCTATGACTTCAACAAATAATGAATTAAAACTAGAGAGTTGTAGGGTTTTTAAAATCTGGGAAGGGGACAGTTCTTCTAAAGAAACTAGGATTGATTGGAGAGATTGAGATAAAGGAGCTACAGCAGTGGATCTTGGATCTATAGCTCCCGATATAATTTGAGCTGCTTGATTATCTAAATATTGTTTTGTTAGCTTTTGTTTTAAGAGCTTTGCACCAGGTACTTCTGATATCAAAGCTCTTATACCTTCATCTTTTTTAGCTTTTTCATACAACACTTTAGCAGAAACAGCTGAAGCACCACCGTAAATAAAAAAATCAGATCTAGCTTCTTCTTGCTCGTTTTTTCTTTTATGGTATAAATCCGAGGAAGAGTAAGATATAGTTCGAGTATCGTTGAATTGTTTTTTGTATTCTAAATACTCACCTAAATCAACCTGAATACCTTTATTACTAAGATTTTCATTACTAGTATCATTGAACATCGTTATTTTCCTCTTCAACAGATCTTATGTCTTTTATACCAGGGAAGGTTTTTAAACAAACAGCATACAATTTGAATATTTCGTTTATAGGTAATTTAATAACTTCTAGGTAAGATATATGTAAGTAATAAGAAATTATTCCTGACAATTGTTCTATAAGATTTACATTGTTATCGTAAATTGTCAATTCTTCTTCAGTGTTACAAAGAAAAGAATAAGATTTAAAATATATAGAGTCTGCTATATACTTTATAACACCTGCAGGACAAAAATTAATTACTAATTCGTACTCCTCATAACCGACAATTTTTATAACTTTATCTTTTACTACAACGTCGTCTATACCTGTAGATAACTTATTTTTTACAGAGCTTCTAAAATTAATATATCTTTTTAATTCGTCTATATTAAATAACTCTACTAAAATTTTAGGATTATCAACTATCTCAAAGTTTTCTAAATCCTTTGTTACGTATACAAAAAACCCATTTAAAGTTATGGTGGCTTTATCAAGACCGTAAACAATATCTTCTGATAATTTATAATCCATCTTAAATTACCCCAACATTTCAATAGAACGTATAGCTAACTCTTCTGATATAAATCCAGATTGAAATGAAATTTGTTGTTCTAAGGTTTTTGCAACCCCTGCTCTAATATTTCTTAACCAGTTGTCTGTAGGTTTTGGAAATAACAAGCATTTTTTTAAAATTTCATTTTGTCTTAAATAATCATCTGCCCAATTTACAGTACCGTTATTTTTCCCAGAGTCTCCTACCATTTGCTTATACTCTAATCTCAGTAAAGGTCTCCATACATAAATTACAGAGTCGTCTGTTATCTTAGAAGCATATAATCTACCGTACAAACTTTTCCAATTTCTTAACAAATCTAAATCTAACTGTTTATCACCTTCATAGGTAAAATCCATCATATCACTATTTTTAATATAGTCTAAAAGATTTATTATATCTTGTTCAAACTTGTCTTCTTGCTCTATTAGATTTTCATACTCGCTGAAAGACGGTCCAGACAGATCTACTTCTGATGTCAAATCTTCTTCTGCCTGAGTTCCTACTGAATTTACTTTCATATTAATTTCCTATTGCTGTTGTTTTAAATAAAAATTTGTAACCGTGTTGTATTGTTCCATCCCTTGTAGACATCACTTCTAAGTTATCTGATATAAATTTACAATCTCTAAGTATAATAGTTTTATCAGAATCATCATTGTAAAAAGCGTTGCTATTATTAAAAATTATTTTAATATCTACAAGAGAAACCACTGATCCTACATCGACTATTTCTTCTGTAGAGACTACAGAAATAGGTTTATACTGGTTAAGTTTAAACTCATTATCGCTAGCTGTGGTGGGATCTATCTGTTGTTGAGGAGTTGAAGGGGTTTCTTCTGAAAAAAGATATTGAAGCATAGCCTTTAAATATTTCTCACTTTTGAAAGGTAATACCATAGAACCAGTGCCTAAACTATTGCCACTGGTAAAAAAGGCAGGAAACCTACTACCTACTGTATATACAGGGATACTAGATACATTATAATCGTATCCTATACCTGTTATCAAGTCGACCTGAACACTTTTTCCGTCCACATTATTTACTAAAAAAACTTTACAATCTACTGAACTATAGTAATGTTCATACAACCGAGATAAATAAGCCAAACTGTTTTTCTTATCTTCTTGAGAGATTGTTTCAGAATCGTATAAATCTCCGTACACATCTTCAAAGGTAGGGAGTTCTTTTGAGTAAGAAGGTTCTGGTGTTTGAGGTACAGATACTTCGTTCTCTACATCTTTCCCTTGTGTTTTTTGACGCCATATTTCAGGTTGTTCTACACCAGGAGCGTAAGCTAATTTCCCTTTAGATTTAGAAGCTAAAGCCGCTTGCTCATACATTGCAAGAGAGGAGTGAGGGATACTTTCTTTATATTTATCATAAAATTGAACGTAACCTTCTTTTAATAAAAGTAAATTTATATCTTGACCTTTATCATCGTAAACAGTACCCATTAACCGTTTACCTTCATTATCAACGCCATTTACCTCAATTTTTAAATATTGAGCATCACTAACAATTTCATTAAACTTTCCTAAAGCTATCTTACCTATTGGTTCTCCTGTCAGACTATTTTTCTGATGCAATTCTGGAGCATCTATACCTGTAAAACGAAAAGAACCTGAAGCTCTTTTATCGGTCTCACCTTTTAAACTTATAGTATCCGCATCGTGAGCCGAAAAAGTTTTATTGTAAAGTTCCATCGGAAGTATGAAGGATGTGTATCCTTGTGCATGTAATGCAAGTAATTGATCACTTGTCATATATTCTTTAATTGTATATTCCATTATTACAAGCCTCTTATAAGATCAGAACCTTTAACTGCCATCCCATAGTTATTTGGTTTTAAATTGTCTGTACTATAAATAACAGTTTTAGCTATAAAAGATAAAGTTTCTTCTGTTATTAAATTTTCTATAGAAAACACTTTACCATTGTTTATGATAGTTGCTCCTATGATAGAACTGACTCTAGGTACAGAGGCATCCTTTTCATAGTCTTTAGGTAATAAAGTTTCTACAGTGCTTACTAAGTGTATATTAAAAGGGGATATATCATCTCTCATATAATCGGAAAATTCTTTAAAGCTTATACTTGTACCTGTATCACTTATATTTTCTTTATCTTTTTCATTTAATTTATCCCATCTAGTAGCTACAAAAGTTTTAACATACGTCGATAGTGAATCATATCTACTGAATAGTTTAATTATACTTCCTGCAACCATCCTAGAACCTATACTCATACCAGACATAGAGGCTTCACCAAGATTGGTAACTGGTAGTTTAGATCTACTGACAGAATGAGATACAGTAAGAATATCTTTAGCTACGAAGTAAACAGACGATTGATAGTCATTAGCAGGAAATTCTAATACAACTTGAACTCCTGAGCCAGACATACCTTGAATTATATTGTCTCCTAAATCTATTTTAGGAGGATTTTTATCTTCAGCGTAAGGATTCTCTTTGTTATCAGCTAGATCTGTTCTAGGAACGACTTTTAAGTTGTCAGCGATAGGTAATCCTGATTCTACTTTAGGATTTTCTATTACTGGTATAGACGAAGCTGTCAACCATTTAGGGTTTAAATTACTTTTCCAAGCAGTTGCTATTCCCACTATAGGGTCTAATGGATCGTTTTCATAATTCGTTTGCTTTATTAGAGGGTTTTCTATTATTTCTATTTTAGAAGTTGGTTTGTTAGTTGTAGGTGGGTTTTCTATACCTTGTGTCGTAGCCATTTATATCTCCAATAAAAAAGCAGAGACCTTATTGATCTCTGCTTAGTAATATTTCTATTATGATAATTTAACGTCATGCCAATCTTTAAGAGATCTAGCTAACCATGACATTTGTTTTTCTATGACTAAATCTTCAATAGATGTTCCAGAACTTTCTGATACAAACTCTACGCCACGGATAATAAGTGACTGAGGGCTGAAAGTAGAGCTTTTTTTGCTAATCTCTTCCCCTGCATTTTCTGGCACACCAATCAAAGTAATATCGAAAGGTGGTAACTGATCTGCCAACCAAGCATTTGTAACATCCCCATAGTTCTTTAAAGGATTGATAGCTTCACCAATAGCGAACGGATCGAAATTGCTTTGAGTTTGAGTTCGTTGTGTTTGTGCTGTTGTAGCCGCACTTGTATAGTTTCCACTTAATGATTGTAAACCTTCTTTAGATACAACACCTTGGAAACCTATAGTACCACCAGATCTTAGAGCAGATTTTTGCTCTTCGCTTAAAGTTTTACCTTCTCGGTAACTCTCATTATAGTTTGCTAGTTCATCATGAGATAGGAAAATCTTATGCCCTGCGTTTGACATTGCTTGAACTAGACCACCAGTAGATAAATGAGAGAAAACTAGAGCACCGTTGATAGATCTAGGCCCACGAGCAATAGCGCGCATATCAGCACTACCCATTGTATAAATAGGAGCTTTTTGACGGCTTACTGCGTATTTAATCATCTGGATATCACCGAATTTAATATTACCAAAAACAGCGTGGATTTCAGAACCAGATAATGATCTGTAAATTTTAGCATCTCCTGCCATATTCTTATACCTTTTAAAAAATTTTTATTAATGAAGGGCTTTTACACCCTCCAATGTTTTATATTATAGCTCGATGAAATTATCATTACGAGTTAAACGAACTACGTTAGAAATCTGACGTAACTCGTCTTTGGCTTCAATAACGAATGGTATTAATAGAGTGTTGTAACCAGAACGTCTAATTTTGAAATTGTAAGAGATGAACCAACCTTGACGTTGTGCATTTGCTAAAGCTGTAGTTAAAGCTGTCTGCAAAGCTGCAAGAGTTACAATATCAATACCTTGACCAATATACGGATCAGTTGTTTCTGTAATTAATCGTGAAGTTTCAGCTATGGTAACAGCTGTTGAGATATAATCAAAGTCTGAATTTTCACGTGTAGCTACGTCACCACTATACACTGTTAGCCCTTTTGGTTTGTCCATAAATACAACATAACCAGCTGAACTTAAAGCACGACGTTGATATTCTTTTAAATCGGAGGTAAGGAACATGTTGTTGATAGTTTGATTAGTTGTAGATTGACCTGGACCTAGTTTTGCAATTAAACCTGCATAACCAGCTGCACCAGAAGCACTTAAACTTGCGTTTGTAGCTACACCTACTTGAGATGCTACGATACTTAAATGTTTACCCAAATCTACAGGGAAACCAGTACTATCTACTAAAATATCACCATCTACATAACCGTTAGAAGTAGCAAAATAACCTCCAGTGTAATCTGTAGACCCTACCATCAAACGATGACCTAAAAGACCAGTACCGTTTACAACGATATTACCAGCTAAATCTCTACTTGGCTCTGTTCCTACCCAGTTCAAAATTGCTCTAGGAGTTCTACTAACAGGGCCTTCAACACCGATAACAACATTTACAAACTTACCGTCAGCCAGTTTAGAGTTTGCAAACATACCCAATCTATGTGTGAAATCAACTTCGTTGTAATATTTAACAATCACTGGCTTACCGTTTAAGTCAAGTTCTGCTTGAGAAATATCTGTAACTGTTTCAGTAGTAGAACCTTGTTTACGATACAAATACTTGTTAGCAGACCATTCGTAAGTAGGATATCCGTCTTCGTCAGTACCTTTAGATAGGTATTCTAGACGATTAGGTGCTGTAGAACCATGAGCTACATTTGGAAGATTAAACCAATCACCAACCACAACAACTTTAGTAGATACAAGTTCTAGAGATTCTAAGGCTTGGTCAACAATCTCGTATAAAGATTTATACGAAGCATTCATTGAGTCTTTACCTTTAGTATAGATAATACCTTTTTCTTTTAAGGCTGCTTTATCGAGAGTTTTTAAGAATTTAATTTGTAAAGTATCTGTAACTTTAACTGTTTCAGTTGTACCATTAACATAAGGTACAAGTAAAAGTGAAGTTTTATCTGTACTGATAGTGTAAGGGATACTAACTGTTTCCCCGGCTTTATTTATAGTTATAGAATTTAAAGAATCTTTTTTCGTATCAAAACCAGTAATAGTAGAAACATCTACTTTGATGTACTGTTTACCATCTACAAGACCTTGAGTAGGTCTAACAGAAGCAACGGTTGCAGGAGCACCCAAATGATCCATAATTTCAGTAAATGGTACAGGATTATTAAGAGTACCAACACGTAAAGTATTGTTAAGTTTATCAAAATTAATAACTTGAATCTTGCTACTAGATACTTCCCCGCCTAACACGTTTGAGTAAAAAATACGTTTACCTTCGTAAGCAATTAAACAATCACGTGAAGGATTTTTTGGTTCTGGACCGATGTAAATATTTATATTATCTGCTGCTTTAGTAGACTCTTCTGTTAAGCGAAGTAAGCTGTCTGGACCAAAGATGTCGACGTACTCGTAAGCACCTCCACCGATACGGTACAGAGCAATATTTTCTGCACCAGCTGCTCTAACTCTTGCAGCTAAAGTTGTTAGCGGTGAGAAATCTCCATAAATGTTTTTTGCAACTGTAAGATCAGTCGCTTTATAAATAACGTTGGTAGGCCCTGTAAATGAACGCTCGATAACTAGGACAGTATCTGTGGCGTTAATATCTAAAGGACGTAAACTACCGTCAATAATTTCTAATCGATTTTCAGGATAAGTATAAGCCATATATTTTCCTTATAAAATACTTATTTCTTTTATTTCTTCAGTAATTAAAGAATAATTACTATATGTGATCACACGAAGTACTATACTACGACTGAAAAGTCTTCTGTCACGGTATATTGATTTTTCTACTGTAGGTGTTTGACCTACGTAGATGATATCTCTCACGTAAAGTTTAAGATGCCCTTTATACTTCAATATTATTGACTCTAGTAATTGAGTCATTTTTTCTACTCTTTTTTTTGAAATACTGTTAGCTTCTAACGTTATAGTATTAATAAAGACATTGGCATAATCAGTTTTCAAGTTGTTGGATTCTATATCGTAACTAGAATCAAGGGTTATAGGTTTTCTTTGGGTGAAAGTTTTATTAGAGCTTCCGATACCACCATCTGAGTTAAAACTTCTTTCTCCTATGTGGTAGGTAACCATATCCTGACCAACATACTCTGTATCTGGGAATTCTTCTACTAATAAAATTTTATTTGGACTTTGTTTGGAAACATCTAGATCTTCATTGAGAAGGTTTAATTGACGTAAGAGATTCAAAAACACATCAAAAAAATCATAGATATCTACATAATTGTCATAAGGTTGATCTTGTTTTTTAGTCTCTTCAAAAAACATATCTTGCCCTATTTTATCTATTTCGTCAAATCTTTTAGTATGAGATATCATTTTCTTAAACCTGCTATATTAAACTCTGAATTACTCTGGTTACTGCTCATTCTGTCAGAGTAGATACATAAATATCTATCCTGTATTACTACAGGAATATTTATTCTTTTATTACTATCTATTTTTAAATCGTAGACCACATCTCCAGGGAAAATAAATACTTCTGGCATAGTTACTATTTTATAATGTTTTTCTAACACCTCACCTACACTGGAAGGGGATGTTAAATTGTTAGAAGATTTTCTAGGTTCAAAACCATACAACCAACCAGTTATTATTTTATCATCCCAGAGCCAACCTTGTCCTCTACAATAAGGACAAGAAGAGTCTCCTTCTATATTACCACTAGCTGAAGGATTGCAAGCAGGGCAATTCAAACGTTCTTCATAGTAATTTCTTCTAAATTGCCTAAGCATGTAAGGCATACTTAGAGGCGTACAATCAGTGGTCGTATACAGAAGATCTCGTAGCTCGTCCTCTATCTTCAATTCTGGTTGTTGAAACATTATTCCCATCCTTATATATATTTCCATTGTACCATATCTTATCAGATGCAAAAATTTCTTGAGACTTGTATGGAAGATTATTATGAGCCCATACTCTCCATGTAAAAGGATTGCCTAAGTTGTTTATCCCTTTCATGTTAGTTAGTCCTAAAC
>VNIW01000653.1_pt1 | contig 11798 bp, 8 predicted proteins | sample 7248591 | NCBI WGS metagenome assembly VNIW01 (sample SAMN12251776, study PRJNA551026) | human skin metagenome | isolation source: skin samples from patients infected with Netherton Syndrome | host: Homo sapiens | place: France:Paris | reverse complement strand
ATAGCAGCCGCGCTAGCCTGCGCCGCCGCCATCGCCGCATAGCGGATAGCCTCACCATGAATCTCAAGAATCTCACCGTGTGCCGTAAGAATCTCATCATGGGCCGAAAGAACCTGCTGGTGCTTGGCTGCGATATCCAGCAAGACATCCGAGAGAGACTTTCCTGCCCCATCAACGTTGGACAACATTGCACGCGCAGCAGCAAGAGAATCTGCTGCTTGCTTCTGCAATGGTGCAAGCTCATCAAGACGGTCCTGCGCCTGGGCGACCAGTTCTTGCGACTTCGCTGCATCCTGCGCCGCGGCGCCGGCCGACTTCTGCGCCGCCAACATGTACTGCTCGCCCCTAGCTACAGCCGCCGCCGCATCCTGCGCAGCCTTCGCCGCCTCGCCAGACAGCCGAACAACCTCCGCATGCGCGGCCACAACATCATCACGAAGCGGATCCAATTCATCCAAAACCGACTCAGCCTGCTGCGCATACTCCAACGCCAACGCAGCCGAAGCCTGCGCCTGCGAACCCTGAGCCGCCGCCGCACCCGTGAACTGACGCACGAGCTCAAGAATCTTATTCGACGCATCAACCGCATCACGCGCCTGCTGAATACTCGAATCAAGATCCAACCCCTCAACCAACGCCGCAGTAGCTTCGGCAGTGGCTTTCGCTTCATCAGCCGTAGACACCGCTGTCGTGGCTTTCTGATCTGCAGCCGTAGCAGTCTTGTTGACTTTGTCGACTGAGGATTGACGCTGCCGCTTCTCACTAGCGATCTGTTGCCGAAGATCGTCATTACTCTGGCGTAATGCGTCTGGATCGGAAATGAGCTGACCTCCGGCATGGACTCTGTCACCTGACTCGGTGTAATCAATCGCGGTGACAGGCGCTGGCACGAGGACTTGCCATATACGAAGGTCGACCAAATCACCTTCTTCGAAGTGAACTCCGGGTATGTACTTGCCAAGACGTGGCCCCTCGATGTCGTTTTGGAAGTACATGTCTCCCGAATAGCGGCGCTGCTCTGTATCCACGACATTCTCAAGATTCGAAATACCTGCATTGAGGTCTACAGATACATCTGCGCGCGCGAAGGCAAAATCGAATCGGCCGGCGGGACGATCATCAGGGCGATAAATGTAACCGTTTTCCAAGCGGTCATCTGTCTCGACCTGTTCCCTCCCCTCTGGGAGCGTGACCGCGAACTTGCCATAGGTGTAGACCGCAGTTCTTCGGCCAACTGTCATCGGTGCTCCTGATGCAAGTAATACTGGCCGCATTACCTCACCTCCTGTTGTTGCTCGATGGTGATAACAATGGTCGGCTTATCCAAGCTCAATCCCTCTGGGACTTCGTCGCCTGGCCACCACATATCTGCTGCTATTCGGACGCCGGCCGCCATAGCAATGGATGCGGTCTCTTCCCAGAGGTTCCCATCAGTAGGCCTAATGAGCGCATGGGGAGACGTTCGTCCAGTTGGAGCCGGTGCGACCTTTACCGGGGCATCATCAATTCCAGCGGCACGGAAGGCAGCCTCGACCGATTCGGAATAAATCCGCCTCAAAGTTTCTTCGGCCGGTCCTTCTACAGTCGCGCCGTCTGCTACGGAGACCATCTTGATATCTTGAAGGTCGCGCGGTTTCGCGAATTGCACTCCCACGTTTTCTGGACCTGCCCAGTCACGTGTGAAGCGTTTCCACTCTCCGGTCCACGTTGTCGGCGCTGACATGGCCGGGATGCCCGTCAACCAAGTGAGAGTATCTGCAGCATGTACCTCCTCATTCTACGGAGCTAATGGCGATGGTCCATCAAGAATGGTGTGCGATACCCGATAATCCCGGCGCGGCCTTTGGTATTTCTCGACCATGATGAATCGGGTTTCGTCGGCGACGAGTTCTAGGCGTCCTTGGGCGTCGACTCTGCCGATTCCGCGGCCGGCAAGGTGGTTGGTCATGGGGTGGACCACTCCGCGTGGTGATTTGATCGCCATCGTGAAGCTCGCGGATTCTGGGCTTAGACGGGTGGCTGGCGCGGTGTATTTGGTCATGGGTGGAAGGTCCATGAGTGGTACGCCGTCCTGGTCTACAAGGCCTATCCAGACTCCGCGGTCTTTAGCCACGAGCTGGCGGTGGGCTCGGTGCTTTTCCCAGTCGATTTCTCTCATGTTGCTACCTCTTCGCCCACGGGTCTAGGTAGCACTGTGAGAACTTTGCGGCGGCACCAGGAGGGAGAATGAATCTTCGCTTTTGGCCTGGTGGTACTCCTTCGCTGACTGCGGTCAGTTCGAGTGCATCCATCGCTTCGTAGTCGGGCCGTCCCTCAGCGTCGAGCACGGCGAGGTTTTCTAACGGTTCGAGGTAGAGGATCCGCTCGCTAGGTACGGCTGGGAGCGTGAAGTTCCATCCTGACGGAGAGGTTACCGCTCCGCCGTCTCCGTTCCAGTGGATTCTGGGGTAGATGGTTAGGTCGCCGGTATTGGCGATTGTCGCACCTTTCGTAACTTCCTGTTCTTGTCCCCAGAAGTAGCCTTTATCGGAAACGATAGGGACGGTTACTTCGAGAAGGTCTTCTTCTTCTGGGTTGTAATCTCCGATGGAGATTGTTCCGTTGAGGTAGACCTCGGTGGTGTATGTCCCGTAACGGGTGGTGATAGTGAGCTTTCCGGGGTCGAGGTGGCGAGCGCGTACGAAGTCTGCGCGGAAGGCGGCCCAGACTTCGCCGGCGTTGCGTGACTCGTCTCCCTCGATGAATGCCTTGAGCGTTCCCTCCATGGGGGATACGTCTTGCGCTGTCACTTGCTGACCAGGAATGCCTGGGGTTTGGGTAGAGGTATCGCGATAGTCACCAATCATTCCTTCGATTCCCGATTCAGTCAGCTCTGATGCTCCGTTGGCGTCGAGAAGCTGCCACGTGTTATTTCGGGTGTAGGTGATTGTGGTCATTTTTCTGCCTTTCTATCCTCGCGCTGCGAAGTAAGCCGTCGCCGTTGGTTCATCTGCCTTTTCTAGCTGCGCCAAGCGATGTTCAAGGGCATCCTTGACCTGGTCGAGCATGCTCTCCATCTGTGGACGGGTGAATGCTTCTCCCTCTGGGAGCGTGAATTCAATGGACGCGAGCCCGGTTCCAGCCTTTTTCGCTTGCTCGGAAGTCAAGGTCACCAGCTGTGCCATTTGCTGCTTGATTTGAGCTAGCTCGGCATGCTGCTTCTGGCTGACATCGAGCATGTGGCCCATGCGTTCAGCTTCGACTTCGGCTGCCGCGGCGATTGCTCGGGCTTCATCCTTGGTGTTGGCTTCTGCGAGCTGCTGCTGCAGCTTTCCGAATTCCACAGCTGCATTGAGGGCGTCTTTCTTCGCAGCGGCCTCCGTCTCGTAGGCCAGGCGCTCACCGGAAAGTTGATTCTTCTTGGCTTGGATCTCGCGCTCTAGTGCTCCTTGCTGGTCCTCTGCGTCACGCTTGAGTTTGTCTATTTTGCCAGCAATTCCGTACTGAACTCCGCCAATAGTGGCGTCCATGAACTTAGTTGCGAGTTCAGCGCCGCCGACGGCTGCGTCTGGCCCAAGCTGGATGGACAGTGCGGCGCCGCCAGCTGTCAGTGCTGCGCCACCGAGGGTACCGAGGACGATTCCGGCCTTGGAGCCTGAATCCATGTTCTTCCAGGCTTCATCCATTTCCTTCTTGTTCTGATGGATATCGATGGAACCTTGAACCGTGTCCTTAAGGCCGCCGAGAGCCAATCCAGCACCAGCTAAAGCACCGAGTGGACCGCCGACGGCGAAACCTGCGATACCGGCTAGGACTCCGCCAATAATCTTTCCGATTCCGCCAGTTACCTTGCCGACGCCGCCGAAGCCCTTAGAAGCTCCTGTGGCTTGATTAGACGTCAAGCCGTAGAGCTCCTTGGCCTGTGCCGTCAACTGGGTAGTCTGCAGGCGCAGCATTTCTACTGCTGCATTCTGTGTCAGCGTGGCATCTGCTAGCTCATAGGCGGCAATTGCCTGCGCAGTAATCGCCTCGTGCTCGTCAAGCGCTGCCTGCTTGCGAGCTACATAGACTCCCCACTCTGCAGCTTTTACCGCCGCCGCGTTATCCACAACTGATTCAGATAGCTCTTCGATGGCGAAGATACCTGTAGCGCGGAACCTGTCCATGGCTCCGCCCATGGCCTCAATTGAGGTCAGCCCGAGCCGAGTTTCTGCCTTGCGCGCTTCCTGCAGAGCATGCTCTGCTTCGGCAATCGACATCACTCCACGCGCGCGGGCACGGAAGACATCCTGTTCTTTAATCTGCAGTTCTTGCTGGGCGCGAAGCATCTCAAGGTCAGCATTGACCTTATCCATCTGCAGTTTAGATACAGACTCACGTAGCTTGTCGACGTACTCGGCGGCGCGCGCCATCTCAGACCAGAAATCTTCGATGATCCCGGCCTGCTTAGTCCACTGCTCCGTAATCCCAGTGACAAGGTCGGCTGCTGCCTGGTACCTCGCCGCTGCGACGGTGCGCTCCGCGGCGACAAGGCGCGCAGACTGATCAGCGGTCTCTTCTCGAGCCTTGCTGAGATTATCCTCTGCTTTTTCTACCTTCTTCTGCGCAGACAAGACGGCTTTTGCGTTCTTGTCCTCCGACTTTTCCAGAGCTTCTGCCGCGTCTTCACGCGCGCGCGCCAGATTGCGCTCTGCATCCGCGATCTTCTTAGCGTCACCAGACGCACGGGCCTCGTCCAGCTTGCGTTGGGAATCCTCAAGCTTTCGCTTTTGTGAGGTAGAAAGTCCACCTCCTTCCTTCTCGGCGTCGGCAAGCGCCTTGCGTGCTTCACGCAATTCCTTTTCACGATCAGCCACAGCATCGTTTTCCTCTGCCACGGCCCGGCGCGTCTCGATTAGGCCTTGTTCGGCATCTTGGACAATTTTTGCCTGTGCGAGGTAGTCTCCGCCGAAAGAGAATCCGTAAGAGACAACTTGGTTTTGGGCGTTGTCTGATGCTTTTTCGAACGATCGCATGCCGTCGTTGAAGGCATCTGCTGCGTGTGCGATTTGGCCGGCTGCTCCGGGAAAGGTGCGGATGGCGAGCTCGTAGGCGTCGGTTTGCTTGGGGTCGAGGATTCTTTCTGGTCGGGTTCCGAGGTTTACTGCTCGGTCTCCTGGTTTGAGTATTCCGCCGGAGTCATAGACTCTGGTTCGCCGCGCGAATTCAAGCGCGGTGTCATAGAGTTCACGGGCTTCTCCCCAGTCGACGTGGGAGCCTCCGGATGTAGTGAGTCCGTCTACTCCCGTCGATTCTATTTCTAGTGGCTTGCCGTCCGCTCCGGTTTGCTGGTCTTTATTGTTTCCTACGAGCGGGATCCATGCGTGGTCAGTGAATTGGGAGTGGTTGTATGGCGCTGCTGCGCCACCGATTTTTCCGCCGCCTGGTCCACTTCCTCCCATCTCGACGTTAGTCTGCTTGCCGGATTCGTCGATGATGGAGCCGGAGGTGTGCCCGCCCCATGTGGTGCCGGGTGCGTTAAACCAGCCGATGGCATACCGCGGCCCAGAGCCCATTCCCATTTGGAATCCGATAGAGGTCAGCTGTGCTTGCTCGTCCATCGTGGACATAAAACGACCGTTGGTAGCTGGCTTTCCTACTGAGAAGAGGGCGAGCTGTCCCTGGCTCGAGGAGCAGTCTCCCCAGTTGGATCCGCCGAAGACGTAGGGAGCGCCGTTCAGTGATTGGCTTGCCTGCTGACCAAGGACGTTTTCGCCTGCCGCGAATGCGAGAAGCTGCGCGGCGGATACCTTCCCTCCGTCTGCGAGGTGTTGGAGGTCTTGGGCTACCGCGTAGGCGATTTGCTGCGGTGTACCGCGGTTGATTGCGGCCAGAGAATTATCGAAGATAGCGGAGCGGTTGGCATTGGTGACCCATTCCCCGGCGTTGACCCAAGCTGTTGGTTGGCCTGAAAAGTCGAGGCCCAGGATGCCGTCAACACGGTCTGTTCCTGGGCCTGATGTTGGAAGTCGGTAGCCACCATGTGTGTCTGGGTTTCCGCCGGCGGCGAGCTTTGGTATCTGTCCACCGATTGCGAATCCTGGGATTCGTCCTCCGCCTTCATGGCCACCTAACCAGCTACCTACTTTCCGTCCGACAAAAGTCACGACAGTAGTGATTGGATTAGATAGCTTCGTCACGAGGTTGAGAGCAGCACCGATTTTGGTGGTGAAAGAATCCGTGTTCGCGTCTGCACGCGGTGTCGGGGTTTGCGAACCGAGATTGGCCGTTTGGATAAGTCCCTCATTGACGCCGGCGTCGAGAAGCGACTTCTCTAGGCTTGCGGTCGGGATGGCGGTTTCAGCAGAAAGGGTCTGAAGTTCACCCATTGAGATGTCTTTGCCTTGGAGCAGCTTTTCAATAATGAGGTCTGCTTCAGGGGAGACATCCAAACCATCAAGGTCTTCACCGATTGCACGGGCCTGGTCAGCGTTAAGTCCGAAGCTGGATACATCGAGTTCGGCTGTCGCCTCGGCGTGCATGCCGTTGATTTCGTCGACTGTGTCACCGAGGTCGGACAGCTTTTCCTTTTCAGTATCAGCGGTGGTAGTGATCTCGATATTGCCGTTGGGCAAATGCTCGATTTCAAAGCCGATGCTTTCCAAGGCTAAGACAACGGCAGGATCTGGCGGGGCGATTTCCACCGAGCGGCCCTCTTGCAGCGTCGAGAGTCCGGTTATGAGTGTCTGGACCTGCTGCTCAATAGAGTCAGCGCCTTTCATCTCAAGCGGAAGCGCGAGAATTTCACGGGTCATCCCGTAAGATTCCATGAGCCTTTGGAACTGCTCGTCCGTCAAGCCGAGTGCTTGCTGGAGCCCCTCCATGTTTCCGGCTTGCTGCGCGAAAATCTCATCGACTTCTACACCGCTTGCCGCTGCTTGCGCCATGGAGTCCCGCAGTTCGGTAATCATCTGCACTGCTTGGGAACCCGACTCAGTAGTCGCGTCGATCGTGCCGTCAGGGTCAAGCTGGATCGGACCAATTTCAGCGACCTCGCGGCCAAGGTCTGCAATCTGCTCGGCCTGCTTACCGACGTTCTCCACAAGGCTTGCCTGGGCTTGATCCTTGGTGAGGGCATTATCGGAGACCTCATCCATGATCTTCTTCAGTGCGCCGAGCTGATCCTCTGCCGTGGATGCTTCATCAGAAAGCACGCGCATCGCATCGCCGACGGCGCGGAAGGATGGGTCCGCGTTACGGGCGGCGTCAATCGCCCTTTCGTATTCATGGCGCGCAGATTCCAGATCAGCAGCTGCCTTTTGTGCGGCCTCGCCCTGGTCATTCCACCAGTGCCCATCTGTGTTTTCGAGCTGGGAAATCAGCTGCTGGTACTCGGCACCACCATCGGCGATTATCTTTCCCAAGTCATCCCATGTTTTACCCTGCTTTTCCAGGGTGTCCCCGGTTAGAGTGGCAGCATCAGCCATCGTTTCCATTTTGCCGACAACGGATTCGGTGCTGTAGCCAAGCAAGGAAGAGACATCGACAGCTCCTAAAGCAGCGCCACGCCAACCTTCCATTGTTTCTGCACCCGCGCGCATAGAAGCAGTAAATCCCGCTGCTACCGTAGCGGCGTCTTCCATCTGCTCTTTACTTAGCGGAGTAGTAGTGCCGGCAAGGGCTACATTAAGCCTTTGCTGCGCTTCAGCCGCATCATCCGTGGTGCGTCGGTAGTGCTCTTGAGCTTGGGCAGCGCGCTGGTTGAAAGCGATAAGGTCGCCGATAACTGCAGTGGCTCCGGCAAGAGCAATGCCCCACGGACCACCGAGCATATTCATTAGGCCACTGCCTGAGCCCTTGAGCTTGTCCATTCCTGCGGCGGAGAAGCCGCCCTGGCCACCAAGTACTCGCATCGCGGCGCCGGTGCGACTCATTTCTGGGTTGGCCTGACGCATATAGCCGTAGGCCTCGGTCAGAGAAGAGCCGAATACCTTGATTCCAGCGCGAGAAGACGTAAAGGCATCCGTGAGCTTAGTGACCATTGCGGCACCACGTTCAGTCTGCAAAGCCTTCAGCGCGAACTGGACAGTGCCAAGAGCGATCGCAGCTTCCTTCACCGGCTGCGGAAGCTGACCCCATACTTCAACCGACTTTCCGATTGCCTGGGTAGCTGTTCCGAAAGTAGAGGCAGTTAACCCGGCGAATGTCTCGATTGCTGGTGACGCTTTATCAACCATCGATACCGCGGCATTACCAGTATCGACCAGCTCATCTTTCACGGCATCGAATACACCAAGTCGGACGTCTTCCATGGTGTTCTGGAAGCGCTCCCACACACCCGGTAGGCCTTGCGTCTGCGCGGCTGCAACCTCAGCGGCCTGGCCCTGGCGTGTGACCATTTCGCGCAGCTTCGCGAAGCCTTCTGAACCTTGCTCTGCTGCAATACCTGCCAAGCGCATTGCGTCAGAGCCGAAAAGTGTAGCCGTTGCGGCTTGATACTGCTCGTCGGTCATTCGCTTGGAAGCATCCTGGAGCTGTCCCATCAGGGACTCCATGCCTACAAACTTTCCTTGCGCGTCATAAACCGTCAGGCCCAACTCTTCGATTGCCTGCTGCGCTGGCTTTCCCTGATCCGTCAAAGCAAGCATTGCAGACTTCAGCAGCGTACCTGCGTCGCTTCCCTGGATACCAGCATTCGCCATCATCGCCAGCGAGGTCGCCGTGTCATCAATCGAGACACCAAAGGCGTTTGCAACTGTGCCCGCCTGCTGCAGACCTTGAGAGATACCGGTCATCTCCGCAGAAGACGCATTCGCTGCACCTGCCAAGATGTCAGAAACGCGGGCAGCATCGCCTGCGCCTAAGGAAAAAGCTTGAAGTGCCTGCGACTGGATGGTTGCGGCCTCGGCAGCATCGACCTGTGCAGCAGCAGCCAGCTGCAGGGTGCCACGTGCAGCAGTCATAGACTGCTCCACTGAGAAACCACCCTTGGCAAGCTCTGTCATAGCGGCAGCAGCATCAGCGGCAGACGTTCCCGTCAGCTGGGTATCCGTGCCCAAATCACGAGCTTTAGCACGGACAGCGTCGAGCTGCGCGCCTGTGGCTTGAGAAACTGCCGCCATGGAGTTAATTTGAGACTCAAACTCCATACCGATCTGTCCAACTGCGCGCGCCATCTCTGCACCACCGAGCGCAAGACCGAGCGAAGCGCCAAGCTTAGACGCAACGCCCATTGCCGGGCCCAACCCAGACTCAAGTTTGGAACTAAAGTTCTTGACGTCTGGCTCGACGAGAATATCAATCTTGCCGCCTGCCATTTTGCCTCCTTATTCGCCGCGCGCAGCCAAGAGCTGGCGAATAGTGCCTTTCTTACGCTGGCTCTTATCCGCTCCTGACGACATCGGTGTAACTCGTGGTTTTTCTTTCTCGGGATGGAAGGAAATAAATTCCTGGTGGGCGTCGAGCAGCAGCTCCATATGGATTCGTTCAGGCCTTTTCGCCACAGGGAACACAATCGGATGCGGCGGAGCCTTATACCCGGCGCGCTTTCGCTCTGCGCGGGCGCGCTTTATCTCGGGGTCTTCCGGGTCTGTGGTCCATTGGGCGTATTCGGTGCCTAGCCAGTAGTCCAGGCGGTCGAGTATGCGAGCTACGTTTTCTTCCAGGTCTGTCCATTCGTCGAGTTTTTGGACGAGGATGGCTAGGTCTAGGTGACACATAGTCTCGCAGGCTTGCCGCCAGTCCAGGCTGTATTGGCGTCGGAATCCTGTGAGGGCTTTGGCGTAGCCCTCGTGGGTGGTTAGCGCTGCTGTCCAGCTAAAAGATTTCCGTCATTATCGCGGAGTCCTGCTACCTTGCCCAGTTCGATGCATACTTTCGATGCGACCTTGATGTCTGCGGCTAGGAGCCATTCGACGAGGTTCTTGGTGTCTTCCTTCGAAAGGTCGGTGAGGAAGTCGAGTTGGCGCTTGATTTGTTCCTCTGGGGACGGCACGGTCTCGGGTGTCCACTTGGAAGTGTTAAAGAACTCGATGTAGTTGGCAACTTCTGCGCCTGTGAAGTTGCGGCGGATGTTGAAGTCGATGCCGTATAGCGTTGCTGGTTGTGGTTCTCCGCCGTTGGTTGCAAATGCGTTTTCGAAGATGTCAATTCGGTTGGTTTCGGCAGTTTTCTTCGAGTTTTTTTGGTTAGCCATGGTTATTTCCTTTTCCGTCTCGGTCAGTTGGGTGTTTAAGAAAGAGGGCCGGCGGGTTGGTTAAGCAGGGGCCGGCTTAGCCTGCTAGTTGGGGTTAGGCACTTGTGGAGCCGGATGCGGACGGGACTCCTTCGGTTGCCGGCAGCACCTCGATTGGCTTGGACAAGAAGGTCACGGTGAACTCCCAGCCGTCGATGTTCTCGCCGTCGAGGGCAGCACGGGTTGGTGGTGCGGACAGGGTGCAGCGGTCACACCAGATGGCCATATCGTCGTCGCCGTCATTGAGCTGAATCAGGAGTGCGAATTCTTCGCCGTCTCCCTTGGTCAATTCGTAGCGTTCGCCGACCTTGGTGACCTGGCCGCCCATTGCTCGGGTCAGGCGGGTTGCCTCGTTATCGTCGACGGCACGGAAGGTAACGCCCTCGTCCATTGGAGAGCGAGATACCTTGTATGCGGACTGGCGGTGGTTGAAGACCGTCTTCTTGTTGACGGTCTGCTCGGTGGTGACGTTAAAGCCTGCCTCGATGCCGCCGAAAGCGAGCATGTTGGCAGGATCTGCTGCGGTAAGGTCAGCTGGCTTTTGCATGCCTGCAGCGCCTCGGTAGGCGTCGCCGTCGAGCCAGAGGTAGGCCTTATTTGGATCTGCGTGCTTAGACACGGTGTTCTCCTTTGTTAGAGGGTTTTGATTTTCTTGCGGTCGCGGAGCTTTACTCGGAATCGGACCGGCGCATAGAAAATGAGTCGGTCGGCTCCGCGGGTCTTGTCATAGAGCTGGATTGGGCCTTCTACCCAGGTGGCATTCCATGCTGTGTCGGCGTCAATGAGTTCGTTCTTTGCGTGGCCTATGAGCTTTCCCGCCGTCACGGCAAGATTCCACGCGGTAACGTCCGGGTCTTCATCAAGCCCGGAGATGTCTCGGTCAGGTACCCACGGTGTTACCTGCACCATGAGCCGACGCAGCATTGGATCTTCTCCTTGGTTGGCCACGGCCGCTACGGTCACGTGTGGCCTCGTCAAAGGATCGGGGACTTCGCGGGTGGTTACCTTTCCTCCGTAGAGCAGCTGTGAGAACTGCTCGTTACTTGCGAGGAATTTGCGTAATGCACCTGGAAGGTACGGCGGCTTTTCCATGTAGTCCTCCTATCGGGGAGTCATTCCGATATACCTGCCAAATGCCATCGCGGCATTGGTCAGTGCGGCATGCGCTGGGGTATCGGACGTGCCGTATTCCTTATGGAGACTTGTTTCATCGTTGTCGACGAGCTTGACTACTGTGCCGTGGACCTCGACGCCGATTCCGCTGCGATATTCCCCGGTCAATACTGGGGCATCTGCCCTAGCTCGATTGGCTGCTTGGTGAGCGATGTTCTCACGGTCACCCACCGACTCACGGCGTACCTCCCGCGGAATTCGGGACCTATTCAGGGTCAGTCGGGCAGCCGAAACCATCTACTTTTCCTTCTGTTCCTGGGCCTTCTTCAGTTCCTTATAAGCTCGGGAACCCGGCGCGACCATCACCTTGTTGCCGTCGGCGTCTTCAAGGTAGACGACAGGCGGGGTGGGCTTCTTCTTTGGTTCTTCCTTAGTGGTCTTGGTGGTCTTGGCGGTTTCAGCCATGGTCTTTTCCTTTATCTCTGCGGACTCT
>VNIW01000651.1_pt1 | contig 11800 bp, 10 predicted proteins | sample 7248591 | NCBI WGS metagenome assembly VNIW01 (sample SAMN12251776, study PRJNA551026) | human skin metagenome | isolation source: skin samples from patients infected with Netherton Syndrome | host: Homo sapiens | place: France:Paris | reverse complement strand
TTGAAAGCGGTGAATGCGGAATCTTCAGGCAAAACGGGGTGGGGCGGATTCTCCCCTTGGGACTGGGCGTGCAGGTCGCGGGCGAGGTGGCGGGCATAGTCAGTATCGATCGTGAAAGGTCTCATGCCCTATTGGACTGCCCGATGGCCCATTTGGTTCCCAAAAAGTTTAAAGTGGTGGTCATGGACATCCACGTAGTAGACCACCCGCTTGCCGCCTCCCGCCTTACCCTCATGCGCGATGCGCGCAGCGATAACTCCGCTTTCCGCGCCGCCCTGAAAGACTTGGGCGCCATGCTTGTCTATGAAGCATCCCGCGACCTTGCCGTGGAGAACTTCGACTGCGCCACCCCGGTTTCTACCGCACAGGGCACCCGCCTGCAGGACCCGCCTATCATCGTGCCGATCATCCGCGCTGGGCTGGGCATGGTGGACCCGGCCCTGTCTATGATTCCGGATGCACAGGTCGGCTTCATTGGCATGGCGCGCAACGAAGAGACGCACGAGCCAGTGCCATACCTGGAGGCACTGCCGGAGGACCTGACCGGCCGCACGGTGTTCGTGGTGGATCCGATGCTGGCCACCGGTGGTTCCCTGCTGCACGCATTGCGCCTGCTTGCCGATCGTGGCGCCACCGATATCACCGCCATCTGCATGGTCTCGGCGCAGCCGGGTGTGGATGCGCTGGCTGAATCCGATCTGCCGGTGCGCCTAGTCACCGCCGCTATCGATCCTTCGCTCAACGAGGATGCTTATATCGTGCCGGGCTTGGGCGATGCCGGCGACCGCCTCTACGGTCCGCGCAATATCGACCTTTAAGGTAATCTTCTCCCTGGAAAGGCGACCGCACTTTCCAGGGGGAGAATATGAGTTTCATTCATCTAATGTGGTCGAGCTACGGCCACGGATTTTCGCAACAATTGCGGCGGGTGCGACAGCGTCGGGGGATTTCGCAGCAGGCGCTGGCGGAGATTTCTGGGGTCTCGCGCAGCCAAATTTCAAACCTGGAGCGCAACGAAAATGGCGTGCACGCCATGGCTGATCCGCAGCTGTCTACGGTATATAAGCTGGCCTTGGCTCTAGAAATCCCGCCGGCGGTGCTGCTGCCGGCTGGCGGGGACGTGGTGGAAGGGCATTTGACCGATTCCGCGGTGGCCGCCGCCGAGGACGTCGCGCCCTTCCCGCAAGGCTATGTGGACCGGCGTCGGTTTGCCGCCACGTGGAATGGCGCCTTGAGCTAGCGCACCCCGCATCACCACCTGAGTTACTGAACCGCATGGTCTAGTTGTAGACTTTGCACCCAGACGTATTTCAACGACAGGGAAGGCACGCGGATGATCTCGGAATTCATCAACGAGTGGTTCAATGCCCACCGTGCGGAGGTCATCGCGTGGCGGCGCCATATCCACCGCCACCCGGAAACCGCGAACCAAGAGGTGGAAACCACCAACTTCCTCGCCTCTATCCTGCAGGACTATGGTCTGGAGCCACAGCGCTTCCCACAGACCGGCCTCATGGTAGATATTGGCCCCGATACGGAACTAGGCCGGCTGGCCTTCCGCGCCGATATCGACGCCCTGCCGGTCACCGAGGTCACCGGCCTGGAATATACCTCTGAGGTTCCCGGCAAAATGCATGCCTGCGGCCACGACGTGCACACCACCGTGGCGCTCGGTCTGGCCTGTGCATTGGCGGATTTCCAGCGCGTCCACGACCTGCCGCTGGGCATTCGCGTCATCTTCCAGCCGGCCGAAGAGGTATGGGTCGGCGGTGCGACCGACGTCATTGAATGGGGCGCGCTGGAGGGCGTGCATTCCATTTTTGCCATCCACGCCGAGCCCAAGCTGCGCGTGGGGCGCATCGGTATCCGCGCCGGGGCGATCACTTCTGCTACCGACGTGGTGGAGCTCAATATCAAGGGCCCAGGCGGGCATACCTCCCGGCCGCACCTGTCGGCCGATGTCGTCTATGCCCTGGGCAAGGTCATCACTGAACTGCCCGCGCTGCTTTCGCGCCGCGTTGACCCACGCACCGGCACCGTTTTGGTTTTTGGCCAGGTCAATTCCGGCTATGCGCCCAATGCCATTCCGGAGACCGGCAGCTTGACCGGCACCATGCGCACGGCGGATATTGGCATCTGGCGCGATATGCAAAGCCTCTTTACCGAGCTGGTGGATCAAATCCTTGCGCCGGTAGGCGTAGAACATGAGCTGACCTATAACCGCGGCGTACCACCGGTGCTTAACGACGACGTCGCAACCGCCCTGCTTGCCTCCGCGGCCCAATCCATCGATCCGCAGGCCGTGGTCCAAGCCCCGCAGTCCTCCGGTGGCGAAGACTTTTCTTGGTACCTGGAAAAGGTCCCTGGTTCCATGGCGCGGCTGGGCTGCTGGTCCGGCGAAGGCGAGCAGCATGACCTGCACATGGGCGATCTCATCGTGGACGAGCGGGCCATCGGCGTGGGCATCAAACTCTTCGGCGCCGTGGTTGAGCAGTTCATAGGGGAGAACGCGGAGACAGACTAACGCATCTAAAGGTTCTACACGTTAAACTCGTAGGCGACTTTTAAAGTGGAGCCGATAAAGGAGCAAGTGCGTGTTGAACCAGACCAAGCGAATCGTCATCATCGGCGGCGGCCCGGCCGGCTATGAGGCCGCGTTGGCAGGCGCCAAATATGGTGCAGAAATCACCATTATTGAAGACCAAGGCATGGGCGGTAACAGCGTTATCTTGGACTGCGTTCCTTCCAAGTCCTTCATCGCCGGCGCTAATATCAAGACCGACTTGCGCCGCGCCGAGGATATGAAGCTCAACGAAGGCATTGGCCAGGCCCACCTCTCCCTGACCGCTCTGAATAAGCGTGTGCAGGACCTGGCAAGCAAGCAGTCCTCCGATATCCGCGCCACGGTGGAATCCCTAGGCGCCCGCGTTATTGACGGCCGCGGCTACTTCCCAGAGGATCAGGAAGCCGATGCCTTTGGCGGCCACAAGGTCACCGCGGTATTCAACGAGGATGGTCACGAAGAAACCCTTAACGCAGACCTTGTCTTGGTAGCCACCGGCGCCACGCCGCGCGTGCTGCCCGGCGCCCAGCCGGACGGCGAGCGCATCCTCACCTGGCAGCAGGTATACAACCTCACCGAGCTGCCGGAGCACCTCATCGTCGTCGGCTCCGGCGTGACCGGCGCCGAGTTCGTCTCCGCCTTCGCTGAGCTGGGTGTGAAGGTCACCATGGTTGCCTCCCGCGACCGCATTTTGCCGCATGACGACGCCGACGCTGCCGACGTCCTCGAGACCGTACTGAGCGAGCGCGGCGTGGAACTGGAAAAGAACTGCCGCGTGGAAACCGTCAACCGCACCGAGGATGGCAACGTCCTGGTCACCACGCAGGACGGCCGCGAAATCACCGGCTCCCACGTCATCATGTCCATCGGCTCTATCCCGAATACCCAGGACCTCAAGCTGGAGAACGTCGGCGTGGAAACCGCCAAGTCCGGCCACATTCAGGTCGACCGCGTCTCCCGCACCAATATTGCCGGCATCTACGCCGCTGGCGACTGCTCTGACCTTTTCCCATTGGCGTCCGTCGCCGCAATGCAGGGCCGCGTAGCCATGTACCACGCCCTAGGTGAGGGCGTGTCCCCGCTGCGCCTGAAGACCGTGGCCAACGCCGTCTTCACCCGCCCGGAAATCGCCGCCGTCGGTTTCACCCAGGCAGAGATTGAGGCCGGCGAAGTCGCCGCCCGCACCATCACCATGCCGCTCAATACCAACCCGCGCGCCAAGATGCGTTCCCTGCAGCACGGCTTTGTCAAGCTCTTCTGCCGCGCCACCTCTGGCCGCGTTATCGGCGGCGTCATCGTTGCGCCGACCGCCTCCGAGCTCATCCTGCCCATTGCCATGGCCGTGACGAACCAGCTCACCGTGAACCAGCTGGCCGATTCCTTCGCCGTATACCCGTCCCTGTCGGGCACAATCACCGAGGCTGCGCGACGCCTCGTTGCCCACGACGATCTGGAGTAAACGAAACCAATTCCTCTCGTCGCGCCCGCACTCGATAATCAGTCGAGATCGGGCGCTTTTTCATGCGCCGCTAAAAGGTGGAGTAAGAATGCTCGGCGGTGCGATTGAGTGAAACCTGGATGGCGCGATCCGCTTGAGGAAGAGCACGCTGGGGGCAATGCTCGCGCGGGCAAGCGGTACAACCAGGGCCGATGGGGGTGGCGGCGGATACGTCTAAATTAAGCGCATCGGCGTAGACAATGCGGTCGGCCTCAGAGATATCGCAGCCTAAGCCCACGGCGAACTCTTTGCGAGGGGTTCCCCAAGATTGTGCGGTTCCTTGCACAAAGCGGCCTATCCACAGGTAGGCGTGACCGTCTGGCATGGCGGCTACCTGGCGGGTGATGCGATTGGGCGTCTCAAAGGCGCGGTGGACTACCCATAATGGGCATGACCCGCCCGAGCGGGCGAAGTGGAAGGCAGTGGAGGATTGGCGCTTGGAGATATTCCCAGCGCGGTCGGTGCGGATGAAGGAAAAGGGCACGCCGGTAAGGCCTGGGCGCTGGAGGGTGGCCAGGCGTTGTGCGGTGGTTTCGAAACCGGTGCCAAAGTAGTTGCACAAAAGGTCGATATCGTAGCGGGTCTTCTCAGCCATCGACAGGAACGGTTGATAGGGCATGGTGACCGCGGCCGCGAAGTACTGTGCGAGCCCTAAGGTAGCTAGTTCTTGCGCCTCGCCGGCAGGAAGCTCGGAGACGAGGTTATCGCAGACATCGCGGTAGGCCAGCAGGCAGTATTGGAGCGCCATTTCAAAGACCAATTGGGCTTCGGAAAGGCCGTCGCGAAGCGCAAGCTCCCGGGTGTCTGGATCGAAGTCGCGGCGTGGGCCTGGCCGAGAAAAGCGGACGGTAACGCCGAGATCCTCGTGCATGCGGGACGCTAAACGTCCGCGGCGTAGCACCCGGTCACCGAGCTGGCCGGCGAGCTCTTCAGCTAGGACATCGAGCTCGTGGATGTAGTTATGGGCGTCGTAGAAAAAATCACGGACGAGCTCAAAAGGGGAGCGCTCCCGCGCTGGGGCGCGGGTGGCGACGTCGACGAAACGGGGCATGAGCTCCGGAAAGCGCGAGGCTAGGTCGGCCAAGGAGTCTTCGGCAGCGTCGGGAAAGATGTGGCGCAGGTCGGTGATGGTGCGCGTATCGCGGTCGTCGGCGAAGTATCCGGGATCCACGTCGAAGCGCTGTGACAGCTGCATGAGCACGGTGACGGTAAGCGGGCGTTGATCGTTTTCGAGCTGGTTGAGGTAGCTGGTTGATAGTCCCAACTGTTTGGCCATCGCTACCTGTGTTAGCCCCCGCTGCTTGCGCAGTGCATGGATTCGTGCCCCCGCATAATGCTTGGTCATCGCTAGTTCGGCCACCTTTCGCCGCCGTGAACAGCAGAAACCACAAGGTTTGCAGATTCCACTGAATCGTTCCGCTAGATTACACACACCCTACTTATAGCGCAGAGCACATTCAAGCATTTAGTGTGATGTGCAACGCATCGCAGAGTGAAGGAGGACCCATCTAGTGAAGAAGCACGAGGTACGCACCCATAAATCCGCCGAGGAATTTCCCTATGAGGAACACTTGGCATACAAGGTGGCAGAAGTAGCCGCGGACCCCGTAGAGGTCCCAGCCGAGACCACCGACATGATTATTAACCGCATTATCGACAACGCAGCTGTGGCTATGGCCTCCGTGGCGCGGGGGCCTGTCACCTCCGCCCGCACCATGGCCCAGGCACACCCGGTAAGCGAGGGAGGTTCCACTGTATTTGGTGTGGATGGAGCCTACTCGGCCGAATGGGCCGCCCTAGCCAACGGCACAGCGGTCCGTGAGCTGGACTATCACGACACCTTCCTCGCCGCTGAATACTCGCACCCAGGGGACAATATTCCGCCGCTTCTTGCTACCGCGCAGCACAAGGGCCTTAGCGGCCGTGATCTTATCCGCGGCATCGCTACCGGCTATGAAATCCAGGTCAACCTCGTTAAAGGAATCTGCTTGCACGAGCACAAGATTGACCATGTAGCGCACCTCGGGCCCTCCGTGGCCGCCGGCATCGGTACCATGCTCGGTTTGGATAGGGACACGATCTACCAGGCGGTGGGTCAGGCGTTGCACACCACGACCGCCACCCGCCAATCCCGCAAGGGATTGATTTCTTCATGGAAGGCCTATGCCCCAGCCTTCGCGGGAAAAATGGCCATTGAGGCCGTCGACCGGGCGATGCGTGGCGAGGGCGCACCGGCGCCCATCTGGGAAGGCGAGGATGGATTCATCGCGTGGATGCTGCACTCGCCGGAGCGCACTTACTCCGTCCCGCTGCCGGAGGACGGCGAGCCAAAACGAGCCATCTTGGATACCTACACCAAGGAACACTCGGCCGAATACCAGGCCCAAGCGCCCATTGATATGGCCTTTGCATTGAAGAAAACCCTGGCAGAAAGGGGACTGAGGACAGCGGATATCGAGTCCATCGTTCTGCATACCTCGCACCACACGCACTATGTCATCGGTACCGGTGCCAATGATCCGCAAAAGATGGATCCCTCTGCTTCCCGGGAGACGCTGGATCACTCCATCATGTACATCTTTGCCGTCGCCCTTGAGGACGGCGAGTGGGACCACGAGGCTTCTTATGCTCCCGAGCGTGCCAACCGCCCGGAGACCATCGAACTTTGGCACAAGATTTCCACCGTCGAGGACCCCGAGTGGACCCGCCGTTATCACTCCAACGACCTTTCTGAAAAGGCCTTTGGTGGCAAGGCTGTGATCACTTTCAAAGACGGCACGGTGGTAGAAGATGAGCGCGCCGTTGCTGACGCCCACCCGCTTGGTGCCCGACCCTTTGCGCGCGAGCAATACATAGAGAAGTTCAGAAAACTCGCAAACGGCATCGTGGACGAGGCCGAACAAGAGCGCTTCCTCAACGCCGTCCAAAACTTGGAAAATCTCACTGACCTTACCGAGTTAAACGTGCGGGTGACCGATGCTCACCTCGCCGCCGCACCCCAGAAACCGGAAGGACTCTTCTAATGGCTGGACTATTTGGCTCTTTGAAAACTCCCGCGGAAAAGCGCCAGCAATTCCGCGCCGACCTTGAATCCGGCACCATTACCCGATTGCCAGGCGCGTTCAATCCCCTGACCGCGCGGCTAATTCAGGATATCGGTGGTTTCGGCGGAGTTTATGTCTCCGGCGCGGTGCTGGCCAATGATTTGGGCCTTCCCGATATTGGCCTGACCACCTTGACTGAGGTAGCACAGCGCTCGGGCCAGATTGCCCGCGCGACGGCCCTGCCCGTGCTTGTCGACGCCGACACGGGCTTCGGCGAACCCATGTCCGCCGCCCGCACCATAGCCGCACTCGAAGACGCGGGCCTGGCCGGATGCCACCTTGAAGACCAGGTCAACCCGAAGCGCTGCGGCCACCTCGACGGCAAAGAAGTGGTGGACACAGATATTATGCTCCGCCGTATTAGCGCCGCGGTCAACGAGCGGCGCGACCCTAACTTCATTGTTTGTGCCCGCACCGATGCCGCAGGAGTCAATGGCATCGATGACGCCATCGACCGTGCAAAGGCTTACGCCGATGCTGGTGCGGACCTTATCTTCACTGAGGCGTTGTACCAGCCAGCAGACTTTGAAAAATTCCGCGCCGCTGTTGACACCCCGTTGCTGGCAAATATGACCGAATTCGGCAAGACCGAGTTGCTTTCGGCGCAACAGCTAGAAGACCTCGGCTATAACGCAGTCATCTGGCCTGTCTCCACCTTCCGCGTGGCTATGGGCGCCACCGAAGATTTCCTGCGGGATATGCATGAAACCGGCTTGCAAACCGACTGGCTCGAGCGCATGCAACACCGTTCCCGCCTTTATGAGCTGGTGCGCTACGAGGAATACAACGACTTCGACCAATCCGTATTCACCTATTCCAAAGACACCTACCGACCAACCTTCGAAAGCTAAGGAGAATTCCCACCATGTCCGATAAGAACCAGACCCCCGAAATCCGCAAGGGCCTGTATGGCGTCGTCGTCGATGAGACTGCCGTGTCAAAGGTCGTCCCTGAGACCAACTCGCTGACCTACCGCGGCTATCCCGTCCAAGAGCTTGCCCGCTATTGCTCCTTCGAGGAAGTGGCTTATCTGCTGTGGAATGGCAAGCTGCCGGGACAGGAATCCCTCATCCGTTTCTCTGCCCGCGAGAAAGCCCTGCGCCACTTGGAGCGCCATGTCATTGACCTCATCATGTCCATGCCGCTGTCATGCCACCCAATGGACGTTCTGCGTACCGCCATTTCTTATATCGGTTCCCAAGACCCAGAGGAATACACCAAGGATTCCGAGCACATCCGTCGCACCGCGCTGGAGCTTATGGCCAAGATTCCCACCATCATTGCGCTTGATATCCGGCGCCGCCACGGCGAAGGCTACATCCAACCCTCCCGCAAGAAGGGCTTTGCGGAGAACTTCCTCTGGATGGTCTTCGGCGATGAGGAAGGCTCCCCAGTTACCAACCGCGCCGATATCGAGGCCTTTGATAAGTCCCTCATCCTCTACGCTGAGCACTCTTTTAACGCTTCCACCTTCGCTGCCCGCGTGGTGACCTCCACCATGTCCGATACTTATTCCGCCATCGTCGCGGCCATCGGCGCGCTCAAAGGGCCTCTGCATGGCGGTGCCAACGAGGCCGTGATGAAAAACTTCCTGGAGGTTGCCGATCCTGCCAAGGCAGAAGAGTGGACCAAGAAGAAGCTGGCTAACAAGGAATTGGTCATGGGATTTGGTCACCGCGTCTACAAAAACGGCGACTCCCGCGTGCCGACAATGGAGGCAGCGTTTAAGGAGCTGGCCGAACAGCACGACCAGACCCAGTGGGTTGAGATGTATGACGTCATGGCCAAGACGATGGAGGAAAACACCTCCATCAAGATCAAACCCAACCTCGACTTCCCGGCTGGACCTGCCTATCACATCCTGGGCTTTGACATTGAATTCTTCACGCCAATCTTTGTGATGGCCCGCATTACCGGTTGGACTGCGCACATCGTAGAGCAGAACGAGAATAACTCGCTTATCCGCCCGCTATCCGCTTATAACGGCGAGGAGCAGCGTTCGGTTCCGCCGAAGTCCTTCTAAAACTCACAAGCTCCCCCTCCTCCAGAGACAATTTTCATTCTCGGGGTGGGGGAGTAGCCGTTTTCCACGGATAGTCTAAGGCTGGACTCGCCGCGCTAACTGATGCATCACCAGTGAGAAAACGATGACAGTCAAAGCCGAGAAGAAGAATAAACCTGGCCAAGGGGCGCCGATGTGGACAGTCCCTAGGCTATCAATAAGAATTGCCAGCAGGAGTGCTGCTGCATAGAAGCCGACAAGGATGCCAACAATAAGCAAGAACCGGGTGAACAGAGAACGTTGTTTGGCGCTACTGACCACTAAGCCGATGAAAGTGCCGATGTATCCGGTAAGTAGGTGGCCACAAATAAAGCTTCCCAAGGTCGCGACTCGAGCGAAGAGAGGCCTGAGACCGGAACTGCCAGGAGAGATAACCCACGACGAGTACATGTCTACGCCAGCGCGTAGCGCGACATAAAATGTCAGCCAAGCAATGGCGCCGAATACGAACGCGGCGAGCCATAGGGTCGCGTGCATGCTCATCAGCCACTGCCGTGGGCGCATTCCCAGGCCACGAAGGGCCCGGTATTCAGTTGCGGTGAAGGCGCAGTAGAGGCCCCAAATGAATACGGCGAGAATTCCCCAGCCAGCAGGGTTAGCGCTAATCGTTGTTGGGTCGGTGGGCAGGAAATAAGGCACGCTCCACAGCAATGCGACGATAATGCAAACGGCGATAAAGGTCTTTGTGGCGTTGAGATTAAAGGTCTTAAGCAGTTTCATGGCTAGGACTCCTCTTGTGAGGTGCGGGTGGATTCATGGGCGCGGGAAACAAGGGAATCAATGAGCTGGCCGTCGTCAAGGTAGGAGACGGTGATTTGGGTGGCGTCCACGGTATCGTCCGGAAACGGTACCGGGGACCAAGCATTAACTTTGGTGGTCGAGCCAAGCGAGGATTGGTGGAGTGGGAGGGCGTCGGCAAGCGCGAGGGCTTGCTCGACGTCTTTGGTGCTGCCCGTGAGCACGGGGTAGTGCGGCCGTTGGGATTCAAGATCGGTGGGCTTATTGACTGTGCCGTCGTGCACGGTAATGACCTGGTCAATTAAACCTACGAGGTCTTCCGCGCGGTGCGAAGAGAGCACGAGTAGCCAATCCGGGGTGGCCGCGGCATGGGCGATGATGAGCTCTCGCAGGCGCGTGCGCGTCGGCGCATCCAAGCCATTGAAGGGCTCATCGAGGAGGGTGACTGGTGTGCGCGCCGCCAGGGCAGTGGCACAGGCAACCAGTTGGCGCTGGCCGGTGCTTAAAGAGCGGTTCTTGCTGCGCTTATCGACGCCCATCTTATCCAACAGTTCCTCCGCATGCCCCACGTCGAATCCCTCACGTACGTGCTCTGCGGCGCGCAGGTGCTGGGCCACGGTGGAACCGGAGAGCGAAATATCGGCGCCGGTGCGCGCGATCGCCACCTGTGGGGTATCGATGCTGCCCTTGGTAGGGAGGAATCCCGCTATCGCGCGCAGGAGCGTGGTCTTGCCCGCGCCATTGGGGCCGATAAGCCCATACATGCCGGCGGTAAGCTCCAGGTGTGGCACGTGCAGGCGGCGCTTGCAGCTGACATTGTGCATCTTAAGGTGCGTCATGATGGTCTCCTTCGGCTTCGATGAGGTCGGCGATATCACTGGCGCTTAAGCCCAGCGCGGCTCCTTCCTTGAGGAGAGGCACGATGAAGTCTTCCCTGAGCGCCTCTTGGCGTTGGTGGCGTACCTTGTCGCGCGCGCCTTCGCGCACAAACATGCCCAGGCCGCGTCGCTTTTCCAGCAGGCCTTCCTCGAAGAGGACGGTTAGTGCCTTTGCGGAGGTAGTGGGGTTGACGGAATGGAAAGCTGAAAGCTCATTGGTACTGGGGGCGCGTTCTCCCTCGGGGAGTTCGCCGGAAATAATCATGTCTCTGATTCCTCCTGCCAGCTGTTGATAAATAGGCCGAGTATCGCTCATGGTGCGGCCTCTCGTGCATGCGACATGTGATTCCTTCCCTGGTGTATGGGTTTACCACCTATGTGGGTAACCATATAGCCGGGGAGGCGTTTGGTCAACAACGGTTTACTTGGGTGCACAGGTGTCCCCGCTGCATATTTTGTTGAGGTAAAAATTTGCAAGATTTACAGAATAGCTAACCCTGTTATTACTGGTCGGACTGCAGAAACCACCCGTTCAACGGTTTAAGCGCTGGATAGTGTGGCAAACTCCGCTTGAAAATGGGCAGACAAGGAAGGTTTCGATCTCTAAACTGAGATACGGATCACCCAAGAGGAGGTGCTGTATCGCAGTACCTTCCGAGTTGAAAGGAACACAGAAGTGGCTAATCCCGCGCTTCCATCGTTCAAAAAGATTCTGGTAGCCAACCGTGGCGAAATCGCCGTGCGTGCATTCCGCGCTGCCTTTGAGACCGGGGCAAAGACCGTCGCGGTCTATCCTCGCGAAGACCGCAACTCCTTCCACCGCGCCTTCGCGGATGAGGCCGTGCGCATCGGCGCCGAGGGGCAGCCGGTCAAGGCATACTTGGACATTGATGAGATTATCCGCGCCGCCAAGAAGGCCGAAGCGGATGCCATTTACCCCGGCTACGGATTCCTTTC
>VNIW01000650.1_pt1 | contig 11834 bp, 14 predicted proteins | sample 7248591 | NCBI WGS metagenome assembly VNIW01 (sample SAMN12251776, study PRJNA551026) | human skin metagenome | isolation source: skin samples from patients infected with Netherton Syndrome | host: Homo sapiens | place: France:Paris | reverse complement strand
GTTCTTTTTATGATTTGTTGTTACAATGTTAAAGATAATGAAAACAAAGCCGAATCGCTTGAGTCTGACCATAAAACAGTACAAACAGATGTGAATCGTAGAAAGGATTCAATCTTAAACAAACGTGTAGCCATTCAAAAAGTGAAAGAGAATCCTAAACGACTTGAACGACAAGGTTTTAAAAAGGCAAAGAAATTTATTAATCTTGCTTATGCTGAGCAAAACAGCACCGATGAAGAAGCGAAAGATGCATACAATACGTTCTTAAAAGAGGACGTATCGAAAGATGTCCTTAATGATAAATCTTTCAAGTCAATTTTCCCACCGGAAAAATACAAAATTTATCCGGGTGTGACGCGAGGTGAAGAGATTACGATTTACGTTGAAAGTACAACGGATGATACGGCATTTACGAATGATATGACGATTACGTATGACTTAAAAGAAGATAAGCTTACACAAATCACAGCATACCGAGATCGAGGTGATCAATAATGGCACTTGAGAGTAAAAAGCAAAAACGTAAACGTGCACGTCGTCAATCAAGGCAGCTCGTTAAGTCATGGTTTAATGCACATATTGGTTATGTATTTATTGGTACATTTCAATATATTAAACAATATTTTAAGAAATCGTGGGTGTCACTAACATTTATTACACTCAGTATCTGTTTTGTTATTGCGATGTTTTTCCTTATACCTGGTAATCAACAAGCGCATCAAACAATCCATAAACATCAATCAGGTGTAAATAAGCTTCAGGCTCAGTTGAAAGATGCTAAAGAAGATGATAGCGATCTAACGAAGGAGCTTGCAAATATTTCAGAGAAACAATCAGATGTGATTCATAACGCAGATGATCTCATTCGAAATGTAATGTCTGATATGTATGATTACAGAGATCAAGATGAATATGATAAAAACCGCAAAGATGCTAAGCAATATTTCAAAGATGAAAAATTACCGAAACTGTATAGTAATGGCTATGATAGTGATGGCGATCCAATGATTGATAATATGGATCTTAAAAGTAGTCTTGATAAAGTAAGAACATTTAATGTTGATAAAGATAACAACAGCAGTGATAAACTTAAACTCAAAACGATGGTTCAATATAGTGCGCAAACTGAAAGTTCAAATAGTCACGCATCTCATAAACATTATATTATTTATGATATCCAAGTGGATGCGGGTGAAAATAAAATCACAGACATCAAAAAGAATAAAAAGCTAACAAGAGAATTGAAAGTGGGTTAATGCAATGCATCTATCCGCAAAACAAAAAGAAAATATGCGCACTTTTAAGGACCGCAAATGGGTACAACGTGCCCTAGCGATTGTGATATTTATCATCATGGGTATGTTTTTAAATACTTGTGTGCCGATGTCACTGGCGTTTGCTAAACAACATGACTGGTTGTTTAGTGGTTTGATTTTTGGCGTTGGTGTTGTTTTGAGTATTGGCTTTTTAGCACTACTTCGTATCTTATGGCGTTATATTCCATATAATGACAAAGAAGACAATAATGTGAGTGCTAGAGAAGGTTGGTTATGGTTTGCGGTTGCGGTGGTGATTTATTTCATCGTACAAGTCATTATTAGTCTAACCACGACGCATTCATTCGAACCGCCGAAATACCCAATTAATACCTTTGTGATTATCATGTTATGGTGGTTTCTAGGTATTGTCGCACCTATCTTTGAAGAAGTGATTATGCGTGGGTTCTTCCTCACTATCTTTTTCAAAAATCCACATATGTATAACTACATTTCTGAAAAGATTTCACCACGACTTATTCAAATGATTACGGGTGTGGTTGTTTCGGCACTCATTACGACTTACCTTCATTATAATTCAGGTTCGCTTATGGCGAATATTGGCTTTTTCATTAACGGGGTGCTTGCGGCGATTTTATTTTATCGTACGAAGCGTATTCGTTACAGTATTCTTCTTCATATGATTAATAACCATATCGTTGTTGTTATACTCATCCTTTACCATTTAGGTTGGGTGAGTGCATGATGAGTGCAGCACTTTTGCTGCACTTTTTGTTGTTAATGAATACAAATCATGATATACTAAATAATACAGTATTAGTCATGTTAGGTGGTGTCGTATGATTTGAATAATGCATTAGTGGATTATTTAAAAGCAGACGGTTTGAATGAATATATCAAAGGACAATATTCACTCACAGACATTGCAGATCGCTTTGATGTCTCACGTGAATATGTGCGCCTAATGATTTATAAATTAGATCCAACAACGATGTATCAGCGTAATGCTTATCGTGAAGCACATATTCAAAAGCTTTATGACTTATGTCGTGAAGGTATTGCGATTGATGTGATTCAAGATTATTATAATGATAGCGTAGATAAGCAGCAGGTTAAAAAGTATGCACGCTTATTGTTTGTGAAGCATCTAGGTGATGTTGATTTAAGCGTTGTTTTAACATCTAATGATTTAACGCGGATGTATAAACGCTTTTTGATTGATCAAGCACTCAAACAGACAAAACAACGCCAAGATCAAATTGCAAAAATGTTAGGTGTCTCACAAGGTCAAGTGTCATATGTGAAAAAGCAAGGTGTGTTTCGTCAATCGATTGATGAAGCATTTAAAAAGATTTTAATTCGTAATTTTACGATTAAAATGAAAGATTTGGATATGACACAGTATGATGATTTAATTAAACAATCTATTCGAGAAGGAGACGATGTATAGTGATGACCATGTATATTCCTATTTTAGAACAATTTGATAATGATCGAACATATCGTAATCGTATTCTATCTGGGATCCGTGACATGATTTCAGATGATGAATGTGTAATTGAGGACTGCCAGCTCACACTGGATGGGTTATTGCAGATTGGTTATGGTGATTTAACGTTTGATAAAGAAGCATTTAAATATTCTATTCAACTTCATGTCGGTGATGTCATTTATCTTGATGATCGTACGGGCTTAATTCTTGTGAAAAAAGATGATTTCGATGTTGATGAAGATGAAGAAACAGATGAACCTGATCAAACGGATGATGATGAATCAAATCAATCAGAAGGGCATTCTTTTGATAACATGATCGAAGGTTTAACAAGCCATTTGCAAGATTTATTTGATACAACAAAAGCACGTTCACAAAATGCTTATCACCATCGCAATGAAATCGCAAACACCGTTTCACGTTCATTTAAACAATTGCATCATGAATTAAATGATATCGTTCAACGAGAGCACTCTTCAAAAGATAAAATTCGTGCATTTGTTAAGAAAAATTATGGTGATCAATTATCAGAAGAAGAGCAAGAAGAAAAAGTAGAAGCGATTTATGATGCGATGCAATCATAATTGTTAAGTGCATGAGTTTTTGACTCATGCCTTTTCTTTGTTGCAGTAATGTATGGTTTATGATAAACTCAATTTAAGATAATAGAACAAAGAAAGGATTGGTTGAATGGCACAATCACAGACATTGAAAATACTTGATGAATTTTCAGATTTACAACGTCGTCTACAGGAAGAATATAAAGATGAATCTGAGGACTATGTTCTCGATATAAAAGAGAAAGATGCGGTAGAAACACATCAACCATCTGAACAATCTATAACAGCTATGACAAAAACCCTTGATGATCAAGATTTAGATACGATTGTTGAATATGGCTTAGATATTGAAAAACGCAATGCGCGCTATGCTTCAAAAATGCTTGAACAAGTTGAAGACAGTGAAGTTTATAATGTAAATAAAAGCATTCATCAATTAATGGAGGAAATTCACAATTTAACACCAAGTAAACTTGTTAAAAAGAGTAACAACCGTGTGGTTCAATGGTTTAGAGATAAAACGAAAGCTATTAAAAAAGAACTTTCACTGATGAATACTATTTCGGTACGTGTTGATAAAATTGGTCGACAACTCTTAGATGATGCCAAAATGCTTAAAAAAGATGCTGGACGTATGAAAGACATTTATCAACAAACACAAGAAGATATTCACGAGCTTGATTTGTTAGTTGATGCAGGGCAATCTAAAATTGAAGAAGTAAAATCAAAACAAATTCCACATTATAAAAAGTTAGCCGATGACGGTGATTTAGATGCGGCACAAAAGATACAAAATGCTGAAGACTTTATTGCTAACTTATCTCAACGATTACAAGATCTTGAGTCATCACGTATTTTAAAATATACCACATTATCTGAAGTTGCGGTGATGCGTCGTACGAATTATTCACTTGCTCAACAAATTGAAGGTAATGTACACCGTGCAATCACCCAATGGAAAAACGAAATTACAAGTGCATTGCTTATTTATAAAGCACAAAATTCCATTCGTGCGATTCACGCATTGAATCATGCAACAAATGAAGAAATGGTTACAAAAAATTCACGTCGTATTAGTCAGTTAGCTAAAGATACGGCAAATCTTGGTGAACATCGCCAAGCAAGTGCACAAATAGTGAAAGAATGTTTAGATACGTTGAATAGTTCGATTGAAGAAGCGCGTGAAATTGAACAACAACGTGAGAATGATTTTAAGATGTTTCGGTTGAATAATCAAAAGATCGTTGATGAGTATGTTGGAAATGAACACAGTACAAATATAAATGAAGGAAAAGGGTGATTGCTTTGATTGATTCAACAGATCAAAAATTTGGTATGTGTTTTAATTTTAATGATAATGATGAACGTTTAGATGAAAATGAAATCAACCATGTTATATCTATGTATATGGCAAGTTTTGTTTTTTCTATAATTGCGGGTTTTGTTTCTATAGAGCTATTTAAATTGGGTCGTTTATCTGCAATGGCTATTTCAATGGGTATGTTTATCTTATGTGCGTTATTAGGAGCTTTTATTAATGTGAAGTTAGATGAACAAGATGCTCACAATCATAAATATCAATCCAGAAAAAAAGACTTAGATCAATTAGCTCAAATTTTTAATATCATTGTTAAAATAGAGCAGAAAGATGATCATGATTCAACATACTATTTGTTAAGTGATTTTGTTGATATCGAAGCATCATCAAAATCAAAAATTGTAATACATCTTCCACATTTTAAAGATGATCGTTATTTATTTGAATATATAATGTCAGATGATATTGAGTATGATGAGGATGTTAAAAAAGCCATTGAGCGCCTTGCATTAAAACGTGTACCTGAATCATATTTAGATGACTTCGTCCGGAGTGTTCATGAATTTGATACACATGAATGCGCAGTTGTTGAAATTCTTAAAGAAGAGATGTATACATCAAGTGAAGATGTAAATGAATTTGTTCGTAGTACAATAGATGCAAGTGAGGCATTGAAGCAAAAACAAGCCGTTGATCAAACGATTAAAGTACAAGAAGAAATGGATCGAATTAAAGATAGCGTACTCGAAAAGCGTAAAGATACATCGATGCAACGACAAATACAAAGACATTTAAACGCACTTAAACACGAACAAGAATAGAAAGGGGTGAGATTTATGCAAGGTGGTTTGCCACCGATACTTCCAAAAGTTGAAAATTGGATTATGTATCATCCAAATATTGCATTTATGTTCACAACAATTTCTATATTACTCGTTTGTGTTGCACTCATCACTTTATATTTTAAAAAACATCCGGTGTTAACGTTGATAGGTTATGGTTTTTTCACATTGTTTTATGGTGTTTATTTGCATGATCCTTATTATATTTCAAGAGATTGGTATCTCATTGGTTACTATCGTGATACGTTAAGTGTAAATAATATTGTATATACAACGGGTCAAGCATTTTATTGTCTTCAGATTATTACACTCATAGGGTTGATTATTTACACCATTTATAAACATACTCAAAAAAGAAAGGAAGGTGATCTATAACCATGCGTGTTAAAACTTTTATTCGTCAACTCACGCAAAGTATTTTTGAATTTAATCGTGATATGCAACAACCTTGTGAAATCAAACGTATAACAGCACATACGTTAGATAACGCATCTTCTCAATTTGAACGCAGCACACCGCATGAGTATAATGAGTTTTATACGGTTGTTGGAACAAATCGTTTTAAGTATGAAGTACAATTTGAGTTCGAATCACATCAAATCTTCGATTTTGATCATGTTACATTGAACGGTTTATCGTTTCACCGCAAAGATTTAATTGAATATATTGAAAAACGTAAAAAAGAAAGTTCTAAGTTCAAGGTAATACGAGAGATTGTCAATGGTGCACTGAGTGTATCGCCCCGTTTAGTTGAAATTGATCGATCAGGTAATGAGTACGTAGGTATTGAAAATATGTTTTTCGAAGTGATGCTATCGAAGTAGTCCATAATACATGGACTACTTTTTTGTCGATTAGACAGAAAAATTACATTCTATATATTTCATGTAATCTAATTGTTATTTCAATGAAACCTACACGGGTGTAAAATGTGTTACATTGAATATGGTCGAAACGAAAGTATTAACGAATTAAAAATGGAAAGTATTTAACTTGGAGGTTTTTAAATATGTTTAAAAAATTAATGGTCGGTTCAACACTTGTAACAGTGCTTACAGCAGGTGGTTTAACAGCAGTCGGTGGTCATGCAGATGCGGCAGAGCAAGATCAAGGTATTAATCAAACACAACTTGCTACACAAGCGCAAGCTGGTGACAATGCACTTAATAAACCCCTTCATTCAGGTAGTTATGATTATAAATTTAATGTAGGTGGCTTTGACTATCACTTCTGGTCTGATGGTGTACACGCAGGTTATGAATTCCACGAAGGACATGATTATGCAAATGGTACATCATCTACATCAAACAATACAAATGTGGGTACAATGCCACAAGCATCTCATTCTGAACAAGGTTATAATGACAATTCACAAACAATACAACAACCTAAGCAATCCACAACACATCATGCACCTGTGAAACAACAATCTACGTCAGCTAAAGGTTCAAGTGCGGGTACACCTGCAGGTATGGAAGCAATCGTTCAACGTGAATCAGGTGGCGATCCAACTGCAGTCAACCCATCAAGTGGTGCTGCGGGTAAATATCAATTCTTACAAAGTACATGGGATAACGTAGCCCCTGCACAATATAAAGGTGTTTCTCCAGCAAAAGTACCTGAGTCTGTACAAGACCAAGTTGCCAATAAAGTTTGGAACGGTGGCGCAGGTGCAAGTCACTGGGCTGAAACAGTCTAAATGATTTAAACAAGCCTTATTTAAGGCTTGTTTTTGTCTATACATATTTCTAATTGAGGTGAATCGCGGTGAGTAAAGTAACAAAAGATATATTGCTCTCTTGCTTATGTGGAGCATTGGTTATTGTGACAGTATATATTACGTTAATGTAGTCGTTGCGGTCTTTCGTTTTGAAAAATCGCTGTTTTTTTGTCATATGCTTGTTAGAACGTACGTTTTATGATATACTTAATGTATCATAAAATAATGAGGGAAAAAGAGCTAGTAAAACAAAAAGAATAATTAAGGAGTTGGAATCAGATGAAGTCATTAAAAGTGAGACTCAAACCTACTGATGAGCAACTTACTAAATTGATTCAATCTTCTGGCACACATCGTTTTATTTACAACTGGACTTTAGCTAAACAACAAGAGAGTTATAAACAAAATCATACCTTTTTACAAGACAATATATTAAGGAAAGATATCACGCAATTAAAAAAAGAAGATGATTTTAAGTGGTTATCCAACGTGAGCAACGACATACCAAAACAAGCTATCAAAGATGCTTGCCACGCGTATAAGAGATTTTTCAAAGGTTTTAGTAAGTTTCCAAAATTTAAAACCAAACGAAAGTCAAAGCCTAGTTTTTACAACGACACATCTAAATTAAAAGTAAAGAAAAATAGTGTCAGATTATCTAAAGTAGGTTGGGTTAAAACATCAGAACAATTACCAATGAATACTAAATACTACAACCCTAGAATCTCATTTGATGGCAAGTATTGGTATATTAGTATTAGTGTTGATACAAAAAAGGATATGCCTATATTAAATGATACGTCCTTAGGTATCGATTTAGGTATCAAATCGCTAGCAGTTTGCTCAGATGGTAATGTATTTAAAAATATCAACAAAAGCCATCATGTTAAAAAGAAAGAAAAACGATTACGTAGGTTACAGCGTAAGGTATCTCGTAAATACCAAATGAATAAAAAAGGAGGTACGTTTGCCAAAACGTGTAACATTATAAAAATCGAAATAGAAATTTGTTTACTACAACGCAAATTATCCAACATACGTAAAAATCATTTACATCAATCAACCACTTCTATCGTGAAAACCAAACCTAGAAGAATTGTCATTGAAGATTTAAACGTATCAGGAATGATGAAAAATAAACATTTATCAAAACATATTCAACAGCAAGGTTTCTATGAATTTCGTAGACAATTCGCTTATAAATGTGAATGGTACGGTATTGAATTAGTCATTGCAGATAGATACTATCCTTCAAGCAAGCGATGTTATTCATGTGGTCATATTAAAAAAGATTTAAAAATTTCTGATAGAGTCTATTCATGTAAATGTGGCTATAAAGAAGATAGAGATTTAAATGCAAGTTTAAACTTATCTCAATATCAATCAATTGCTTAACACTTTAAAAGTTACAATTGATATGTAGGGTTCGTTGTACCCGAATTAAAGCCTTTGGAGTGTTATAGCAAACTAAAGTAGTATCAAAAAGTAGCTGAAAAGTGCAGATACGAAATAGGACACGATGAATAAGGAAATAAACAAATTTTATAGATTTTTATAATATTTTGGCAACGGGTGATTTTGGGGGAAAAAAATTTGGGCAAAAATGCAGGGGCGAATCAAGCACACCCAAATTCACACTGCACCCCCACACTTGCTGAAAACGACCAGAGCAATTCGATTGCACGCAACCTATTTCAGCGTTGGTGTCCCGTGCGCCCATCAACTATAACCCAACTTTGTTTGAATCCCCCGAGAAACGTGACCTTTCCGATGGCATACGAAACACACACAATGGTTTGAACTGTATCATGGGTTTTGACACAGAATGGTTTGTACCCAAGCGCAGTAGTCTGACGGGTGTGCTGAAAGATGCACAAGCATTCTACGGTGATTCAACATTGCGTTATATTCTTAGCTATCAATTCTGTTTCACGTACCAAGGGTTAAAGAAACACTTCATCAAGATGAAAACCATATTCATATTTAACGTGATCAATTTGCTATTCAAAAAGGTAAGTCATAAATGATATACTGATGATATGACAAATATAAAGGTGGTTGAAGTATGAGCTTAAAAAAAGCATATACGGACTTTTGGCGTCGCTATTTTGACTTCAAGGGGTATTCATCACGAAAAGCCTATTGGACGCCTACACTCATTCATATACTCGTTGCAATCATATTAGGTATTGCACTTATATTATGTGCTGTTAGTGATATAAGTTGGGTTGTATTTACGATGGTAACCATTGTTGTATTATTTTCAATCTCACTTATTATTCCACAATTGGCGCTTCAAGTTCGACGGTTGCATGATATTAACCGCAAAGGCTTCCTTGTGTATGTGAATCTCATTCTAGGTATTGCAACCAACTTCGCGCATGAAGGATCTGCGTTATTCAATATTTTAAACATTATTACTTTTATTTTATCCGTATGGTTGTTTGTATACATGTTCTTCCGTACACAAGATCATGTTGAACCTGAACAACGCCGTTGGGTATAAAAAAAGAGGTCACACGTTGAACGTGTGACCTTTTCGTATATGATTATTGACTTACCATGCGTGCACGAACAAGGAATGTTATGAAATAAATAATTAACAATGCAATGGTAATAAAACCAACGATTCGTGCGAAACCTGAGCCAACAGATAAAGCTAATGCGCTACAAAGACCACTGACAAAGAATGCACCTCCAAATAATTTGAAGTGATCTGTGTACCATTCGGGTTCATATTCACCTTCAATGAAAGCGACTTTAATAAAATATCCGAATGCGGCGATGGTAGCTAAAATGCCTATAATTGCAAGTATAATACCAAATACAGTCATTGATTCACACCCTTTCTTGTTACATAAGCTATATTTAGTATATCATGAAATAGTGTGTCTGTCACATTATTTTTAATTTTTAAAATTGAATTTGATAGGGTGTGTTTTCTAGTTTTTGATTCAGAATACTGATTGAATCATCAACAGATAAGTCAATAGCTCCATCTAGTTCATGTCTTTCTTGCATGTCTTTTAATTTAGCAATAAGTTCTGTGTAATCGGTATAGGCTTGGGAATGTTGTTTGGTTACGGTATTGACAATCAATAATTCGCGTTTTTCAGTGAGTAAGCGTGACATATGAGTCATCCTTTCTATTCAAAATAATCTTCTCGAATGAGTTGGGTGATGCGGTTCACATCACGACCTTGGTAATGGTTAATCGGTGCGCGTTGTCCTTTTTGTTGTTCTTGTTCCACAGGTTGTAAGTGATACATATCTAAATAAATACGTTTGAATGAACCATAAGAAATGTTGAGTGATTTAAATAAATCTTTTTGGTGATATTTGAGATCATCTGAAACCATGTCTGGATAAACAGTAATGCGTGAATCTTTTTGAATTTGTTGTGTGATTTGGTTGATATCAGAACCTCTAAAGTAAGTGAGTCCTAATTCAGTGTCTTTGGATGTTGCGGTGAGTCCATATTGTTTAATGTATTGTTCATTAAATTTAAACATGGAGACACCAATGGCTTCAATTGCATCGTGGCGTGTGTAATACTCACTGTTATCAAAAAAATTAAGTTTCTTTTGTTCATGGTATTCATCAAGATTAACGTTATTTAAAAGGGCATTCATTGACTTACCTGTAACAAGTCTGCGATTTAACATATAACGAATATCAAGTTTTAATTTATTCTTTTGAATCATTTGTCGGATCGTGGTAATGGGTTTATTAAGTATTTGGCTTAAATCATTTTCAGAATAAAGCCATTCCGGTTTAAATTGTGCTGCTTTTGCCAAATTTATCACTCCTTGACGTATTCTTCGCAACAACCGCTACACGTCACTTATGGTGACGTGCACGTTGCCGCTTTTTTAGTTGTTGACGATTATAATAATGACATCGTCGTTTAACCATTGCGCTGGATTGAAAGTTAAATGCGTTAAGCCCTTTAATTGCGAATATAACGAATGCAATTATAATGAGTGTTCCACTCAATATCCATACTATATCAATATGCAATCACCCTTATTTCACTTCACGACCATTATGATAATTGAATTTGAAGTCCGGTTCTTCATTAGGTAGTGCAACAACAGTTGCTTTATGACCTTCTGTTTCAAATCCGGAATTGAGATGAATATCAACACGTTGACCTTTATCATTATATCCTGTATAGGCGAGCCTAACTTCACGTGGAATGAGTTCATCACCTTTGTAAATCGGCGTGACTTGGTAATCAAGTGTGTAATCTGGGTGGTCTTTAAGCCATTTATTAAGGCGCATTTCATAATAAAGCATTGATTTTTGATTATCTTGATCCATGCCATTATAATCGCCTTTATTCAAATGACTTGTACCTGTAATGATATTTTTCGGTTCATCATTTAAACCACTGAACAAGTAGCCAATAAGGTGAGAGCGATTAAAGGTCCAATATTTCGATGTTGAACCATCTTCTTTTGTGTATTTCATTTTGTAATTATGCCAACCGGGTGGGTTATATGAAAGTCTTGGGTCACGGTCGTGTTGCGGTTTATCTTTATATTTTAATTGAATGTGTGCATCGACCGGTCGACCTTGTTTGTCTAGTTCATGGAGTTTGAGTTGTTTTGATTGATGATAGG
>VNIW01000649.1_pt1 | contig 11834 bp, 8 predicted proteins | sample 7248591 | NCBI WGS metagenome assembly VNIW01 (sample SAMN12251776, study PRJNA551026) | human skin metagenome | isolation source: skin samples from patients infected with Netherton Syndrome | host: Homo sapiens | place: France:Paris | reverse complement strand
CCGGCTGCAGTCGCCCCCGCCGCGTTCGCCGGCATCGCTGAAGAGGACGCCGCAGCCGCCGCTGCCCAGGAAGGTCAGCCGGCCGAGGCCAACGGCCCGCAGGCAGAGATCTCCGACCTCGAGGTCGAGCCGTGGATCGAAAACTCGAAGTGGTACCCGAAGTACAAGGACGACGCCCGCGTCCAGTTCAAGCAGGCCACCTCGCCGGCTATGAACGGCCGCAAGGTTCCGCTGGCTGTCATTCCCGCTAAGAGCGAGAACCGTCCGACCGTCTACCTGCTCAACGGCGCTGGTTCCGGCGAGCAGGACACCGACTGGCTGACCCACTCCTCCGTGGTCGACTTCTACAGCGACAAGGACGTCAACGTCGTCATCCCGATGGCCGGCGCGTTCTCTTACTACATCGACTGGCTCGAGGATCCGACCGGCGAGGGCCAGTACCTGAGCGGCCCGCAGAAGTGGGAGACCTTCCTGACCAAGGAGCTGCCTGGCCCGCTCGAGTCGGCGTACAACGCCAACGGCAAGCGCGCCATCGCCGGCATGTCCATGTCTGCGACCTCTTCCCTGCTGCTCGCGGAGCACAACCCGGACTTCTACGACGCGACCGGTTCTTTCGCCGGCTGCGCCCCCACCTCCCGCCAGCTGGAGTACAACGCCGCCGGCATCGTCGTCGGTGTGGATCGCGGCGTGGTCAAGGGTCCCGACCTGGAAAACGTCCGCCGCATGTGGGGCCCGCAGGGCTCGCCGACCAACGTCCACCAGGACGCGTTGGTCAACGCCGACAAGCTGCAGGGCACCCCGACCTACATCTCCTCCTCGTCGGGCGTTCTGAGTGAGAAGGACCTGGGCGGCTACCTGGCCCACGAGTACGGCGTCTCGGAGCTGTCCGGCTCCTACAACGCCGTCACGGTCAACGGCCTGCAGGGCATGCCGATTGAGGGTGCTGTGAACAAGTGCACCCACGACCTGAAGGCGAAGATGGATTCCATCGGCGTCCCGGCCACCTACAACTTCCGTGACGTGGGCGTGCACAACTGGAACGGCTGGGAAGACGACCTGATTAAGTCCTGGGAGGTCTTCGGCCCAGCCCTCGAGGCCTAAAGAGCCTCTCCGGGCCGACGGCCTGTCCGGACCTCTCCGGCCTTCCTTCCTTTCCGGGGCGATAGGATGACGGCACTATGGTGAAGCTGTCTCCTGTCGCCCTTTCGCGTTTTTCCACCGGCCCGGCCCACGCTCCCCGCGACCCGTACACCGGCATCGAGTACAACACCGGGTTCACGGTGGAGCACTACGACCTCAACCTGGACTACCGGGTGGAGCCAAACCACCTGTCGGGCCAGGCCGCCCTCACGGTTACTGCGGATGCCGAATCGGCTGAGCCCTCCGCCAACCTCACCCTCGACATGGCCGCCACGTTAAGCGCCGACCGGGTCTCGGTCAGCGGCGCGCCCCGGGTGGTGCGTTTCCGCCAGTCGGGCGGCAAGCTGCGGATCAAGCTCGCGAAGGCCCCGCGGCCAGGGTCCACCTTCACCATCCGCATTCAGTACTCGGGCAACCCGCGCCCCCTCCGCACCCGCTGGGGCGAGCTCGGATGGGAGGAGACGTTCTCCGGATCCCTGGTGGCCTCCCAGCCCAACGGCGCGCCCAGTTGGTTCCCGTGCGACGACACCCCGGCGGCGAAGGCGACCTTCCGCATCGCGGTGGTGGCCGATGACCCGTTCACCGTCCTCGCCAACGGCCGCCTCGTGGAGACCAAGCCCGCCGGCCCCGGCAACACTCGCTGGGTTTTCGAGACCGCGCACCCCATGGCCACCTATCTGGCCACCGTGCAGGTCGGCGAGTACGAGCGCATCCCGCTCGGCCCGACCACGCAGGCTTTCGCACCTGCCCACCTGCGCGGCGCGGTGCGCGAGGACTTCTCCCACCAGCAGGAGATGCTCGACTTCTTCTCCGATCTCTTCGGCCCCTACCCGTTTACGGACTACACCGTGGTCATCACCCCGGATGAGCTGGAGATCCCCGTGGAAGCCCAGGGGCTTTCCACCTTCGGCGCGAACCACGCCCGCGGCCAGCACGCCTTCGAGCGGCTCATCGCCCACGAGCTGTGCCACCAGTGGTTCGGCAACTCCGTGGGGCTGACCGGTTGGCGCGATATCTGGCTCAACGAAGGATTCGCCTGCTACTGCGAGTGGCTGTGGGCCGAGCACGCCTCCGGCGGCACCACCACCGCGCACCGGGTGGCGCGCTCCCACTACGACGTGTTGCAGCGCAAGCCGCAGAACATCACCGTGGCCGATCCCGGCGCGGACGATATGTTCGATGACCGCGTGTACAAGCGCGGGGCGCTGACCCTCCACGCGGTGCGCCGGGCGCTTGGCGATGCCCCGTTTTTCGCCGCCGTCCGCTCGTACCTCGCCGACAACCAGCACAGCACCGTCACCGAGGACGACCTCGTCGCCTACTTCCATGCGGCGGCAGAACAGGCGGGCATCGGCACGCACGTTATCGATGATCTCCTCACCGCCTGGGTGCGCCAGTCGTCCTTGCCGGCCTTCCCCCACTAAGCCGGGGCGCTCGACTACGCTTGAAACCCATCATGAAATCCCTGCTTGTCACCGGCGGCGCCGGGTTTATCGGCGCCAACTTCGTCCGCCTCGTCCGCGCCACCCGCCCCGACGTCCGCGTGCGAGTGCTGGACAAGCTCACCTACGCCGGCAACGCGGAATCGCTGTCCGGGTTAGACGGGGTCGAGCTGGTGGTCGGCGACATCGCCGACGCGGACTTAGTCGACCGCCTGGCCGGGGAGTCCGACGCCATCGTTCACTTCGCGGCCGAGTCGCACAACGACAACTCGCTGCGCGCGCCGGAGGCGTTCGTCACCACGAACGTGGTGGGCACCTTCACGCTGCTGGAGGCGGTCCGCCGCCACGGGACCCGCTTCCACCACGTCTCCACCGACGAGGTCTTCGGTGACCTCCCACTGTCCGGTGGTGAGAAGTTCACCGAGCAGACCGCTTACGCGCCCTCCTCGCCGTACTCGGCCACCAAGGCCGGCTCCGACCACCTCGTGCGCGCGTGGGTGCGCTCTTTCGGGGTCCCGGCGACGATTTCCAATTGCTCGAACAACTACGGCCCCTACCAGCACATCGAGAAGTTCATCCCGCGCCAGATCACCAACATCCTTACCGGGCGCACGCCGAAGCTCTACGGCACCGGCGCCCAAATCCGCGACTGGATCCACGTCGACGACCACAACCGCGCGGTGCTCGACATCCTGGAACGCGGGACTGTGGGTGAAACCTACAATATCGGCGCCGATCAGCCGGAGGTGACCAATAATCAGGTCATGGAGATGATCTGCGCGCTCATGGGAGGCGGCGACGAGCCGGTTGCCTACGAGCACGTGGCCGACCGCCCCGGGCACGACCAGCGCTACGCCATGGACGCGTCGAAGCTGCGGCGTGAACTGGGGTGGGCGCCGCAGTACACCGACCTGGAGGAGGGTCTGCGCGCGACCATCGAGTGGTACCGCACCCACCGCGAGTGGTGGCTGGCAAGTAAGGAGGCCGTGGAGGAAGGCTACGCCGCCCGCGGCCAGTAAAGTGGCGGTCATGTCAACACCCACTTCGACGACGCCCATTGCCGGGCTCGTGGTCACGCAGCTGGACGTCCATGGCGATAACCGCGGCTGGTTCAAGGAGAACTGGACGTTCCCGCGCCGCGGGCTCAGCACTCAGGCCGACACGTTCCGCCCGGTGCAAAACAACGTCAGCTTCAACGCGAAGCGCGGCGCCACCCGCGGCATGCACGCCGAGCCGTGGGACAAGTACGTCTCGGTGGCAAACGGCCGGGTCTACGGCGCGTGGGTGGACATGCGGGAAGGCTCGGACACGTACGGCGAGAAGTTCGGCTGCGAGATCGGCCCGGACACCGCCGTCTTCGTCCCCCGCGGCGTGGCCAACGGCTTCCAGGCCTTGGAAGACAACACGACCTACATCTACCTAGTCAACGATCGCTGGTCGCCGGACGCCCAGTACGCGTTCTGTTCCTACCGCGAGATCGACTGGCCGCTGGAGCCCACGGAGGTCTCCGCCAAGGACGAAGAGCACCCCGCGCTTGCCGATGCCACCGGGGATACCGCCACCGTGAAACCCAAGAAGGTGCTTGTTACCGGCGCGAACGGGCAGCTGGGCCGGGCGCTACGGGCGGTGCTGCCCAACGACAGCACCGAATTCGCCTCCCACGCGGACTTCGACATCACGCAGGCGGACGCCGAGTCGCGCAACTGGCGCGACTACCGCGCGATCATCAACTGCGCGGCCTACAACGACGTCAACGGCGCCGAGGAGGACCGCGCCGCGTGCTGGCAGGTCAACGCCGCCGCTCCGCGCCGGCTCGCGCAGATTGCACAACGCTTCGATCTGACCCTGGTGCATGTATCCACCGACTTCGTCTTCGGGCAGAACCCGCCCGCCAACGGCACGGAGTTCACCGAAGAAGATCTGCCCGCGCCGGTTAACTTCTACGGCGCGGCGAAGGCCGCCGGGGAGGAATCCGCCCGCGTCGCCCCGCAGCATTACGTGGTGCGCACCGCTTGGGTTTTCGGCGACGGCAAGAACTTCGTGCGCACCATGCGCGATCTTTGCCAGAAGGGCGTCCAGCCCGACGTCGTCCACGACGAGCGCGGCCGCCCCACCTACGCCGAGGACCTGGCGAAGGGGATTAAGCACCTACTTACCTGTGGCCCGGACAAGGCCCCGTACGGCACGTACCACGTCACCTCCGCGGGCGATGCGGTCTCCCGGGACGAGCTCGCCACGGCCGTGTTCATCGGCGCCGGCGACGACCCCTCCAACGTCCACCCGGTCAGCGGTGCGGACTACGCCGCCAAGGCCGGCCCCCAAGCACCGCGCCCAGCGGATTCGACGCTGTCCACGGACAAGATCGCGGCGACCGGTTTCACCCCCGGCAACTGGCGAGCGGGGCTCGCGCTGTGGCTCGCGTTGTCTGCATAAACCAACGCAAACCAAAAAGAACTTCCGAATTTCGATCGAAAAATGTGACCTTCGGGTAGGTTACTTGTAACCAAATTCACAGAACTAGGGATCTGTTTTTCAGATCATTGCGGAGGTTTACATGGCTTACCCAGAACGTCGTCCTGTAAGAACCAGGCTGGGCAGAGCCAAGCGGGCCGCCTTATCCACCATCAGCGTGGCTGGGTCTATCGGGTTGCTCGGAATCGCCGGATGCTCGGTGGATAACAGCAACGGCATCACCGGTGGCGGCGACGAAAATTACGTCGTCGCAGAGGGGACCGAGCCGCAGAACCCGCTCATCCCCACCAACACGAATGAGGTTGGCGGCTCCCGCATCATCGACTGCCTATTTGCCGGGCTGACCTACCACGATGCCGAGGGCAACAGCCACCTGGAAACGGCTGAGTCCATCGATTCCAACGAAGACAACACGGAGTACACCGTCCACCTGAAAGACACGAAGTTCAGCGACGGCTCCCCGGTCACCTCGCATTCCTTCGTCGACGCGTGGAATTTCGCGGTGGAAAACTCCCACCTCAACGCATATGTCTTCGAACCGATCAAAGGCTATGAGGAAGGCGCCACGTCGATGGAGGGGCTGCAGGTCATCGATGACCGCACTTTCCGCATCGTCTTAAGCGAGCCCGTGGCTGGTTTCGAAGAACGGCTCGGCTACAACGTCTTTTCCCCGCTCCCGGAGCAGGCCTTTGACGACATTGACGCGTTCGGCGAAGAGCCCATCGGCAACGGCCCCTACAAGCTCGCAGGTTGGGGCCACAACCAGGGTGCGACCGTGGTTCCCAACGAGGAATACAACGGTGACCGGAAGGCACAGAACGAGGGTGTGCAGTTCAATTTCTACGCCTCCCCCGATGCTGCGTACGCCGATCTCCTCTCCAACAACCTCGACGTCATCGAAGCGGTGCCCGACACCGCAATGACCACCTACAAGGAGGACTTAGGTGATCGGGCAGTCAACAAGCCATATGCCGGATTCACCTCGTTTACGATTCCGGAGCGCCTCGACCACTTCAGCGGCGAGGAAGGAAAGCTGCGCCGGCAGGCCATTTCCCACGCCATCGACCGCCAGCAAATCATCGACACCATCTTCGCTGGCACGAAGACACCCGCCAAGGACTTCTCCTCCCCCGCTATTCCTGGCTACGACTCGGACATTCCTGGAAACGAGGTCACCGAGTTCGATCCGGAAAAGGCCAAGGAGTTGTGGAAGCAAGCGGACGACATCGACAAGTGGGACGGCGATTTCCAGCTCGCCTACAACTCGGACGGCGCAGGAAACAAGGCGTGGGCCGAGGCCGTCGCGAACTCCATCAAGAACGTGCTGGGGATCGAAGCACACGGCGAGGCATACCCAGACTTCAAATCCATGCGTGACGATGTCACCAGCCGCACCATCGAAACGCCGTTCCGCACTGGCTGGGTAGGCGAATACCCGTCCGTCGAGAACTTCCTCACTCCCCTCTACGGCAGCCAGGGCGGCTCCAACGATGGCGACTACTCCAACCCCGAGTTCGACCGGCTGTTAGCTAAGGCGTCGGGAGCGAAAAGCCCCGAGCAGGCAACCGAGATTTACAACCAAGCACAGGAAATCCTCTTCCAGGACCTCCCGGTCATCCCACTGTGGTACGAGAACACGACCGGCGGCACGTCAGAAAACGTCGACAACGTTGACTTCACCTGGCGCCAACAACCGAGTTACTACGCCATCACGAAGGACGAAAACAGCAGTAAGGAAACCACTCTATGCTCCGCTACGTCGGTCGGCGCGTCTTGCAGATGATCCCTGTATTTTTCGGCGCCACACTACTTATCTACGCACTGGTGTTCCTCATGCCGGGCGACCCGGTTGAGGCCTTAGGCGGGGATCGCGGGTTGTCGGAGGCAGCACGCGAGCGAATCACCGCCGAGTACAACCTGGACAAACCATTCTTTGTCCAGTACCTGCTGTACCTCAAAGGTATCTTCACCCTCGATTTTGGAACCACATTCTCGGGAGTTCCGGTTAGCGAGGTCATGGCTAACGCCTTCCCGGTGACCCTCTACCTCGCGGTCATGGCCGTGGGCTTTGAGCTCATCTTCGGTGTCCTCTTCGGCATCATCTCGGGCGTTCGCCGCGGCGGGTTCTTCGATTCCACCGTGTTGGTTGTCTCTCTCGTTGTCATCGCCGTCCCGTCGTTCGTCATCGGGTTCGTATTCCAGTACCTCGTGGGCATCAAGTGGAGTCTTCTTCCCGCGACCGTCGGTGCGACCGCCAACTTCTACAACCTCCTCATGCCAGCAATCGTGCTCGGGGCGCTGTCGTTTGCTTATGTCATTCGCCTGACCCGGCAATCCGTCAGTGAGAACTTAAGTGCCGACTATGTGCGCACCGCTCGCGCTAAGGGCCTGGGCAACCGCCGCGTGATGACCCACCACGTGTTGCGTAACTCGCTCATTCCGGTGGTGACCTTCGTCGGCGCGGATCTCGGTGCGCTCATGACCGGCGCGATCATTACCGAAGGCATCTTCGGCATCAACGGCGTGGGCGGCACGATGTATCAGGCAATCCTGCGCGGTGAGCCCGCCACCGTGGTGTCTTTCACCACCGCCCTGGTGACCATCTACATCGTTGTCAACCTGCTCGTGGACCTTCTGTACGCAGTGCTCGACCCAAGGATTCGCTATGCCTAGCCCGAAGAAGAATTTCTATGCCGCCGAACTCGGCGAGGAACAGCTGACCCAGGGCGTCCAGCCCGACCGCGGCCGGCGCCGCAACGCAACAAGCACCAATAGCGCACCGCTTCCTGGCCAAGAACGCTATATCGCCGAGGTAGACGAGCAGGGCCTCGGTGCGGTGGATGCGGTCCAGGACGAGTCCGCACCCTCATCTCAGTGGGGTGAAGCCTGGAAGTACTTGCGCCGGCGACCGCTGTTTTGGGTGTCCGCAGCGCTCATCGTCGCGGCCATCGCCATCGCCGTCGCGCCCCAGCTATTCACCAGTACCGATCCCCGCGCTTGTGAACTGACGCGGTCCTTGGCAGATGCCGAGCCCGGCCACCCGTTCGGCTTTAACCGCCAAGGGTGCGACATCTACTCCCGTGTCATCTACGGTGCCCGCGCCTCCGTCGCCGTCGGCGTCATTGCGACGATCATGGTCACCATCCTGGGCTCGGTGATCGGCGCAATCGCGGGTTACTTCGGCGGCTGGATCGACGCGGTCCTCTCCCGCGTGGTGGATGTCTTCTTCGCCGTCCCGCTGGTGCTCGCCGCGATCGTGGTCATGCAGATGTTCAAGGAATACCGCACGATCCTCACTGTCGCACTCGTCCTCGGCATGTTCGGCTGGGTGAGTATCGCGCGCATTACCCGCGGTGAGGCCATGCGCATTAAGCACGAGGAATACGTGCAGTCCGCCCGCGCTCTGGGCGCGTCGACCTGGCGCATTCTTACCAGCCATGTACTGCCCAACGCCGCTGCGCCCATCATCGCCTACGCCACCGTGGCACTTGGTTCTTTCATCGTGGCCGAAGCCACCTTGTCCTTCCTCGGAATCGGCCTGCCCCCGACCTTCGTCTCTTGGGGCGCCGACATTTCCGACGCGCAGAACTCCCTGCGCATTAAACCCGGCGTTTTGTTCTACCCGGCCGGCGCTTTGGGTCTGACCGTGTTGAGTTTCATCATGATGGGCGACGTCGTGCGCGACGCCCTCGACCCGAAGGCGAGGAAGAAGTAACTATGACTACCACCCCCGCACAGCCCACCAACTCCCAAGCGCCGCTGCTGGAAATGCGCGATGTCCACATCGCTTTTAGCTCCTCCACCGGCCTAGTGGAGGCGGTTCGTGGCGTAAACATGACCATTTACCCGGGCCAGTCCGTCGCGATCGTCGGTGAGTCTGGCTCCGGCAAGTCCACCACGGCGATGTCCATCCTCGGTCTGCTGCCGGGGACCGGCCGCGTGACCGAGGGGCAGATCCTTTTCGAGGGGCAGGACATCACGCGCCTCGATCACAAGGGCTTTGAGAACTTGCGCGGTAATCGGATCGGTTTGGTGCCGCAGGATCCAATGTCCAACCTCAACCCGGTGTGGCGGGTGGGCACGCAGATCGAAGAGTCGTTGATGGCCAACGACATCGGCGACAAGGCCAGCCGGAAGAACCGGGTAACCGAAATTCTGGAGGAAGCGGGGCTTCCGGATGCAGAGCGCCGCGCCCGCCAGTTCCCACACGAGTTCTCCGGCGGTATGCGCCAACGCGCCCTCATCGGCATGGGACTTGCTGCCCAGCCCACCCTGCTCATCGCGGACGAGCCGACATCTGCGCTGGATGTGACGGTGCAGAAGCAGATCCTGGACCGGCTCGATACGCTCACCCAAGAGTTGGGCAACGCCGTCTTGTTCATCACCCACGACTTGGGACTCGCAGCTGAACGCGCTGAGCAGCTGCTGGTGATGCACCGCGGGCGCGTGGTCGAATCCGGTCCTTCCCAGGAGATCCTCACCGATCCGCAACACCCTTATACGCGACGGCTTGTCGATGCCGCCCCGTCACTGGCGGCCAGAAACGAGACCGCAGACCGCGAACGACTCGACGCCAACGAAGCAGACGTCGTCATTGCCGCCCGTAATCTTACGAAGGAATTCCCCGCCCGCGGGCGGGTGCAAAAGGAAGAAGATAAGGTCTTCCGCGCAGTCGACGATGTTTCCTTCGACGTACACCGCGGCACCACCCTGGCGCTGGTCGGCGAGTCCGGATCCGGAAAGTCAACGGTGGCGAACATGGTGCTGGACCTTCTCGAACCGACGTCCGGCACCGTGCACATCGACGGTGAGGACACCACCAACCTGCGCGGCAAGAAGTTGTTGGACTTCCGCCGCAAAGTTCAGGTGGTCTTCCAAAACCCCTACGGCTCACTGGACCCGACGTTTTCCATCTACTCGTGCATTGAAGAACCGCTCGCCGTGCACAAGATTGGCAACCGAAAAGAGCGCGAACAGCGCGTCGCGGATCTGTTGGACATGGTCGCCTTGCCGCGATCTGTCATGCGGCGCTATCCCAATGAGCTGTCCGGCGGGCAGCGCCAACGCATCGCCATTGCGCGAGCGCTCGCCTTGCAGCCGGAGGTACTCATCTTGGACGAAGCGGTCTCCGCGTTAGACGTTCTGGTCCAGCACCAGGTTTTGGAACTCCTCGAGGATCTCCAGCGCGACCTGGGGCTCACCTACCTGTTCATTACGCACGATCTCGCCGTGGTCCGCCAGATCGCCGATGAGGTCGCAGTCATGCAGAGGGGCAGGATCGTGGAAAGCGGACGGACCGCCGACATCTTCGATAACCCACAGGAGGACTACACGCGAACGCTCATCAACTCAGTGCCCGGGCTGAGCATCCTGCACTAGTTTCGTAGACTTGCCGCTTATGAAGGGAATCATTCTGGCCGGCGGATCGGGCACCCGCCTCTACCCCATCACCAAGGGCATCTCGAAACAGCTGATGCCCGTCTACGACAAGCCGATGATCTACTACCCGCTGACCACGCTCATCCAGGCGGGGGTCACGGAGATCCTCATCATCACCACCCCGGATGATGCGTCCGGGTTCAAGCGCTTGCTGGGCGATGGCTCGCAGCTCGGCCTTTCCCTCTCCTACGCGGAGCAGCCCTCACCGGATGGGCTAGCGCAGGCGTTTCTCATCGGCGAGGAGTTCATCGGCGATGACTCGGTGGCTCTCGTCTTAGGCGACAACATCTTCAACGGCAACGGGTTTAGCGCGGCGCTGGAATCGGTTGGTGCTTCTCAACAGGGCGGCACCATCTTCGCGTACGAGGTCTCCGACCCGGAGCGCTACGGCGTCGTGGAATTCGACGCCGCGGGCCACGTGTTGTCCATCGAGGAAAAGCCAGAAGTGCCGAAGTCGAGTTTCGCCGTGGTGGGGTTGTATTTCTACGACAATTCGGTCATTGACATCGCCAAGCAGCTGCGTCCCAGCGACCGCGGCGAGCTGGAAATTACGGCGGTCAACGAGGCCTACCTCAAGCGCGGTGACCTCAACGTCATGACCATGCAGCGTGGCGATGTCTGGCTGGATACCGGCACCATCGACTCCATGCAGGAGGCCGCGGACTACGTCGAGGTCATCCAGAAACGCACCGGGGTGGTCATCGGCTCACCCGAGGTGGCCGCCTTCGAGGCCGGACTCATCAGCGCCGCGCAGGCCCGCGACCTGGCCCAGCCGATGATGCGCTCGGGATATGGCAAGTACATCCTCGATGCCGTCGGGGCGGCCGAAGAAAGCACTCGCTAGCGTACGTTCCCGGGATTTTTCGACCGCAAAGTCGCCGGATCTGCGCCGAAAATGCCCGGAAACACGCACGCTACAAAACGAAAGCCTCAGCGAGAGCGAAAGTGCGACCGCGGACCCAGAAAACCCGAAGCTAAGCGACACCTACTCGCTGGTAGAGTGCCGCGGCGTGAGCGCTACAACTGATACTTCCGCCCCCACACGCCGCGTCCTCATCGTCGCCGATCCCGGCCGGGCGACGCAGGACGCCCAGGCCGTGGCCTCCGACATCGAGCGCCACCTACAGTCGGCGCGCGGGCTTGCGGCGGAGGTGACGGTACAGTCCGAGCTGCTGCGCATCAGCGCTGATGACACGACCGGCAACCGGCAGGCTCGTGTCTTCCGCGACGGCTACGCCGACGGGAACGCCGCCGGCAGCGCGGACGCCGACGGGAACGCCGCCGGCAGCGCGGACGCCGACGCGGTCATACTGAAAACCGAAATGCAGCGAAACGACGGCC
>VNIW01000646.1_pt1 | contig 11857 bp, 17 predicted proteins | sample 7248591 | NCBI WGS metagenome assembly VNIW01 (sample SAMN12251776, study PRJNA551026) | human skin metagenome | isolation source: skin samples from patients infected with Netherton Syndrome | host: Homo sapiens | place: France:Paris | reverse complement strand
GATATAGAGGATGTACACTATGATTTTGTTGATAATAAAACAGAAAAAGATTTAAAAAGAGAAGGCAAATATTCTGATGGTGGACAAGTTTTTGGAACAATAGAAATTAAAAACAATGCTGAAGATATAGATTTTTAGGGGAGATTATTTATGGTAAAATTAGACATAATAGGAGATAGATATGGTAGATTAGTTGTCTTAAAAGAATTAAATAAAAGATATGGAAAAAAGAAAGAAAAAATGTTTTTATGCCAGTGTGATTGTGGGAATAAAACAGAAGTACCAATACGCATGTTAAGAAGTGGAGGTAAAAAATCATGTGGTTGTTTTCAACGAGAAGCAAGATATGCAGAATATAGAGGTACAAGCGGTCTCACTATGCACCCTCTTTTTCATACATGGTATAATATGAGACGTAGATGTTACGATAAAGACAGCTACAATTACCGCAACTATGGAGCTAAAGGTGTAGTAATGGAAGATAGATGGATAGATAATGTTGACGTTTTTATAAAGGATATAGAAGAAAATTTAGGACCAAAAAAACAAGGTTACACAATAGATAGGATAGACCCTAATGGAAACTATTATTTGGATAATATTAGATGGGCTACAGATGCTGAACAAGCATTAAACAAAAGAGTTAGAGCATCATCGGGAGAGGATTATATTTCAAAAAGTGAACGTGGCTATCGTCTAACAATCAATAGAAAAGGCAACATCAGAGAATCATATAATTTTAAAAGTTTGGATAATGCAAAAAAATTACGTGATGATTGGCTTAAAGAGTATGAGTTAAATCCGAAAAAATGGATAAAGCAAACAGTGAACAAACAATATAAAAGAACTACTGTAGAAGAAGTTTTTAATATAGATAAAAACAAGTATATAAGCAAACGTGATTACGGTGCTTATGAAGTAGCACTGACCAGACAAAAAGCAGTTAGAAAAAAGACAAAAGCTACTTTTGAAGAAGCTTTAGAGCTAAGAAATAAATGGTTATTAGAATATTATGAAGACCCAGAAAAATGGGTGGAAGATACTATTAACAAAACCTATGTTAAGTAAGGGGGTAATACAGTTGGATGCACAAAGTCTTAAAGAACAGCTTAGTCCAAATGATATTATTACCTTACTTAATGACTTAGGCGGAGAGGCGTATGAGCAGAATGGACAAATCATATCGAGAACTATCTGTCACAATCCAGCACATGACGGGTCTCATAAGTTGTATTATAGTGATGAACACAAAATGCTACATTGCTTTACCGAATGTTCCGAATCCTTTGACATATTTCAACTAATAGAAAAAGTTAAAAATGTAGAGTTCTCAGAGGCTTTTAAATTCGTAAGAGATTATTTTGGTATTCAAAATGATGATATAATTAACTATGATTATAATGATATTATAGATTTATCATTCTTTAATAAGTTTAATAAAGTTGTTCATTATGAACCTCTAAAAACTTTGTCAGAAAGTGTTTTAAATGTTTATGATGATAGTTATCATATATCATGGATAAAAGAGGGTATAATGCCTAGTACAATGAAAAAATTTGGTATCAAACTATCAGTATTAAACCAACAAATCATTATACCTCACAGAGATAAAAAGGGTAATTTAGTAGGTGTGAGAGCACGAAATCTTAAAGAAAACTTAGTAGAAAATGGCATGAAATATACGCCAGTTAAACAGGGCTCTGTATTTTTGAACCACCCTACAGGTGCAACTTTATATGGATTATATGAGAACATGGATAATATATTATCAGTTAAGAAACTTGTTCTGTTTGAATCAGAGAAATCTGTGTTACAATTAGATAGTTTTTATAATGGTTTTGGTGTTGGTGTTTGTATATCTGGTAGTTCATTCAGTGATAGACAATTAGATTTGATAAAGAATTTACCAATCGAGGAAGTTATTATAGCTTTAGATAAAGAATATGAACAAATAGGTGATGATTTAGAACGCTATTATGCTCAAAAGATTGAAAAGACAATGGCAGATAAATTAAAGCCTTACTTTAGTGTTAGCGTCATCTGGGATAAAAAAGGTTTGTTAAATATGAAAGATAGTCCTACAGATAGAAAAAAAGATACGTGGTTAGAATTATTTAGAAATAGAATTAGTTTAATTAGGTAAGGAGAGATTATTATGGTAGTATTCATTTCAACTGACGGAGGGGCTAGAGCTTCTACTAATATTGGTGCGTGGGCTTTTGTAGTAGATAGTGAGGTTAAAGTATCTAACTCAGATGTAAAAGTAGGGGCTACAAATCAACAAATGGAACTAAAAGCAATTATTGAGGCATTGAAATATGCAAAAAAATATTTTTCAGATGATGAAATTGGTATATTATCAGACAGTGCTTACTGTGTAAATGGTATGAATGATAGATGGTTTGATAAATGGATATTGAATAAATGGACTAACTCAAAAGGAGAGCCAGTTAAGAACAAGGAATTATGGCAAGAATTAATTGAATTAGATAAAGAGCTGAATGTTAAATATGTTAAAGTTCTTGGACATTCTGGTGACGAGCTCAATGAGTTAGCAGATTTAGAGGTAAATATGGCAATAGATTCATGGGAAGAGGAGAATTATTATGAGTGAGTTAAAATACAAAAATGAAATATGATGCTCTTGTTGCTTTTAGACCCTCTGGATTCGATGATATACCAGAGCCAAAATTATTTCTTGTGGTAAACCCAAAATTAACTTATTCTCAAGGAATTAAAACAGAACCATATAATGAGTTAAGGTGGTCTATAGAACAGTCAATTGACGGAACATTAGATCACTTTGAATTAGAATGAAGGAGATAATTATATGAACATTATAGAAAAAGAAAGTATTACTGGAGACTTAATAGATGATATTATCTTACGTTCAGTTGAGGATATTAAGTATCACAAGCACCCAGATGATAGATATCAAGCACAAATGAGTGTGATAGGTAATATTTTTAAAGAAAGTTGCGATAGATTAAATAAGCATTTGGGGAGCGGTAGTAAAATAGTTGTATTGATGGACCAAGATAATGACGGGGTTACATCTACTGTCTTACTTTATCGTTTTCTTAGAGATGATTTAGGGTATAACAATATAGATGTTATTATACCAGAAGGTAAAACACATGGACTAACTCCAAGTGTCATGGAAAAAGTTTATGATTTAGATACAAACCTATTAATTATCCCAGATGCAGCCTCTAATGACACTGAACAACTAGAGGAATTAAATAATAATAATATTGAAACTATTGTCTTAGACCACCATGAAATCAACGTAAAACAAGTTCATAATAGTGTAGTAAACAATCAACAACATAGTGAAATAGAATCTGAATACACAGGCGTGGGAATGACTTACCTATTTTGTAAGTGTTATTCTTATCATTATGATGTCAATGTAGATTTAGATAAATACTTAGATTTAGTAGCACTAGGACAGACAGCTGATGTTTCAGATATTTCAGTTCCAGAGATTAGATATATTGTTTACACAGGAGTTAGAAATATCAACAATTCATTTATTAAAGCAACAATGAAACGTAAAGATATTGATAATCCATCCACAAGAGATTGGTCTTTCAGTATTATTTCAATGATTAACGCAGTTACTCGTATTGGTACAGTTAGTGAAAAACGAAGAATGTTTGATGCTTTAATGTCTGATAGTTCGGAAACTGAGACAGTAGAGATTAGAAAGAAAAATAAAAAGACAGGAAAATTTGATAAAATTCCAACTGAAATGACATTTCAAGAGATTGTAGTTAAAGAATGTGAAAAATTAAAGACTAAACAAGACAAGATTGTTAAAGACGCTTTACAAGATATTAATATTATTTACGATAACAAAGTATTAATTGCTGTTTCTGAGGGTGATTATCCATCATCTATCAATGGCTTAACCGCTATGAAACTATGTGATAAACACAGAAAACCTGCAATGGTTGGTAAATGGTTTACAGACGGACATAATGTTACACATTTGTCTGGTTCAATTCGTGCTCAAAACGTAGATTTCAAAAATATTTTATCAAAAAGTAAATTGTTTAATCTCTTACAGGGCCATTCGCAGGCTTGCGGTTTTAGCATTAAAGAGGATGATTTAAATAGTTTATATGAATATTTAGACGGATATAAATTTAAAACTAATTCAGATTACTATGTAGATATTCTTACAGATAAACCAAATGAATCAGATATTATTCAAGTAGAATTAAATAAAGATATTTTTGGAGGTCAAGTGGAAATGCCTCTCTTTGGGTACGAAGAGATTGAGTTTAATAAAAGATGTATTAATAAACGTGGTAGTGTATTGTCCTTCTTTGATGACAATGTAACTTTTGTTCTATTCAATGCACCAGATGGTATTAAAGAAGAGATTGATAATTACATTGTAAATAATAATATTACAATGAATATTGTGGGCGAACCTAGAATCTCTAAATTTGGTAATAAAGAACAATCACAAATTGTAATTAAAGATTATGAATTTTTGGAAGTTGAGAAAGATGATGAGCCAGGAATTTGGGGGATTGATTTCTGATGGATGATTTTATAGGAAAGAAGTTTGGTAGACTAACAGTAGAAAAGAAAAACGGTAGAAATAAATGGGGTATCCAAATGTATGACTATTTATGTGAATGTGGCAATAGAATAAATACTGATAAATCTAGCGTAAAAAATGGTAGAACTACTTCTTGTGGATGTTACGCAAAAAAGGTTACGCCTAAAAATAGGAAAATTCATGGGATGACAGAAACGAAAGAATATAAGGTATGGGAAGCTATGAAAAGGAGATGCAATTCTCCTAAAAGCTCAGCCTATAAAAACTATGGTGGGAGAGGAATTAAAGTGTGTGGCAGATGGTCAGAATCATTTGAGAATTTTTATAAAGATATGGGAGAAAAACCAACAGAAAAACATCAAATAGATAGAATAGATAATGACGGAGATTATACACCAGAAAATTGTAGATGGGTATTACCATATGAGAATGCCAACAATAGAAGAAGTTCAAAATTAAAAGGTATCTGTAAAAATAAGAACGGAAGATATATAGTATCAATCACGAGAGAAAAAGTTGTTAGGAGAAGTAAAGCGATATTAGACCAAGATAGAGCTATAGAGATTAGAGATAACTACAGTAACTCATATAAAGAAAATCCAGAAAAATGGGTAGAGGACATTTTAAATAATAATTATATTAAAGAGTAGAAAGATATTTACAATGCATAGGATGATATGATAAGATATAAATGTGGTAAAAAATAATTAATAAGGATGGTAATAGGAGAGTGATATTTTTGAGTAGGAATACAATTTTATTTTTATCTTATATATTAAGTTTAGGTCTTAATATTGTATTTTATCTTTGCATTACATTTTTAATGTGGTTGATTAATTTAATTATTCAATCAGATATTAATGTATGGATTGTGTCAGCTATTGTATTTGTAATTTGGATGACACATAGAACAGCCAGGAATGTTAGTATTAGTGTTGTAAATGATTTAGAGAGGAAACATGATTCATGATTATTATGATATATTTATTAAAAGAATTATGGTTTGAGAATACAAAAAATAACAATTATTATAAAGGAAAAAGTCTATTATGATTATTACATCTCTTGATTTTTCTTTTTCTAAGTCAGGTATATGCGTAGCTGAAATTAAAGATGGTAAAATCCGTATTTTATTGTCTAAGTTATTAGTATCAGATAAGAATTGTGAGCCTATTGAAAGAATTTATAAGCATACAAATGATATATTGTCAATTATAGATGAGTATAAACCAGATATTATATGTAAAGAGGGGGCGTTCATAGGCAGGTCCTCTACCGCTAAGAACGTTCTATATGCTCACGCAATCCTTGAGTATACTTTCTATCATAAAAATATTGATATAAAAGACATACACAATGCTACTCTAAAAGCATATTGTAGAAAGTATTTAATTGATAAATATTTTTATACTAAAGAAGAATTAAAACAATTTAACAAAAAAGAAATAGTGGCTGAATTTTTAAAAGCATACTTTTCAAGTGATATGAAAGAAATTTACACTAAAAGAGGTAAGTTGTTAGATGATGTATCGGACAGTATCGCACTTAGTGTATTTTGGTTTGAAAATATATATAAAGGATGATAACTTTGGCAAAAACGAGTAAAGAATTAGAATATAAACTACAAGATTATCCAAACGTAAGATATAATATGTTACAACACAGTGTGTTTCATGATTTTTTAGGGAAAGCAGATGAAGAACAATTATCAATGGCAAATGATTTCTTTGATGATGATGTTGAGATAGTGTGGTCGGATAGTAAAGCGGGCGTCGGTAAGACTTTTTTATCAGTTGCATTAGCATACGCTGAATACCTAAACAAAGGTAAAACAATGTATTATATTATCTCACCCGTGTCAGATGATATTGGTGCACTACCCGGTTCAAAATTTTCTAAGGAAAGTGTTTATTTTGGTGGATTATATGATGCACTGATAGAGTTAGGAGTTATACCAGAAAGAGCGATATATGAAATGGCAGAAGAAACACTAGAGAATTTTAACGAGACTTCTTTTGATGGTTGCTGGATTCATGCTGTAAGTCATATTCATTTACGTGGTGTTAATATTTCTTCTACTATGATACTCGATGAAACACAGAATTTTAAACGTAATGATATTAAAAAAACATTAACAAGATTTAAAGAAGGTAATAAAGCAATTTGTATAGGTTCTAGTATTCAAATAGATTTAAAAAATGAGAAAAAATCTGGCTTCGTAGATTATATGAAATATTTTAGAGATTATCCAAAATCAAGAGAGCATAATTTAAAAATCAACCACCGCTCACAGCTTTCTAATTACGCCGATAATTTTGTCTGGTAAATATATATACAATAAAAAGGAGTGTTTATTATCGTAAGAAAAGTGACGCCTGAACCTAGACCTATAAATATTATAAAGTATCAAGGAGACATTTTTTACCCTACTTACATTAAAGCAGGGAAGCACTTTATCAATATTTCAGGAGATAAAGTTTATAATAAAATGTTTAATAAATATCATGCTATATTTACAACAGACCAGGGTTACGCTTTTATTTCTGTTTCTGATAATTATAAAAACAAAATGTACTTAATTCATAGATTAGTAGCGGAAACCTTCAAATTACATTTAGATAATAGAAATGTAGTTAACCATAAGGATAGAAACAAATTAAATAATAATAATAGTAACTTAGAATGGGTTTATGGATTTGAAAATGCTAGACATGGATTTAATATTAAAAATTATAAATATAATGAAATAAGTGAATCAGGAAATTTATACACTAAAGAAGAAGTTACTGATATTTATACTTCAACTTTGTCAGATAAAGAGTTATTGAAAAAATATAGCTACAAAAACATAAATAAAAGAACTTTAAATGATATTAGAAACGATATAACATATAAATATATTACTAAATATTTAGAAAAAGGAAGAACCGATATATACTACAAAAGAAAAGAAACTACCGATAAACTTAATGACAAATATTTTGTAGAAAAACTATGGTTTGAAGATTATTTTAAAAAAGAAAAGACATCTATTTTAATAAGTGAAGAAAAACGAATACCTAAATTTTCACTACTAAACGCTTTTAGAAAATTCAACTTACCTGTTAGAAAAGGGAGAAATAATAAAAAGTACAAGATGAAGTTAATAAAAACAGACTTAGACCATGATGTAAATTACTTTTCTAATTATTATTATAAGTTATGGCTAGAAGAAATGTTAATAAATAATAAAGGTTTAGAAAAGATATATGAAGAACATGGTAAAGGACATAATCCTGGTAGACTTAAAAAAGAGTTCAAGAAACTAGGGTTGCCTACTTTTACCTCTAGGAAAGTTTTTAAAATGGCATTATAAAAGTTATCTTTGTAATAATATAATATAACAAAAACTATTGACACACCTTACCTCCCTATTGTATAATATAATCAATAAGGGAGGTTTTTATTATGAATAAACTAACATAAGAAAAAAGTTAAACAAATATATACAAGCACTAAATCACAAGATGACAAATATAAAAAGAGTAGAAAGATTAAAAGAATATAAAGGAGTATAAACTTATAAGTGAAAAATATTTAACAGGAACATCTTTATCAGGAACATCAACTACGAATGGATATGGTTAAAAAGTAGGGCAAGTTTATTTCAACACGCACGAAAAATGCCAATGAAACGTCATGAAAATATTTTGGTTTTTTATAAAAAATTACCAACTTATAACCTAAATTTAAAAAAACTAGATAAAAAAATAAAAAGTTCTCGGACAAATAAAGGTGGTAGTTTAATTGAGGTGGTATCAAAAAATAAAGAGTATTATCAAGAAGAAACAGGATTTAACTTTTCTGATATATTCTTTAGAAATCCTAACCATAAGAATATACATCCCACACAAAGACCAGTAGATTTGTTTGAATTTTTAATTAAAATCTATTCTAATGAAGGAGAAACAGTACTTGATAATTGTATGGGAAGTGGCACTACCGCTATTGCTTGTATCAATACTAACAGAAACTATATTGGTTTTGAATTAGATGAAGAATATTATAATAAATCTTTAGATAGAATAGAAGAACACAAAGGAGTATAAAATTATGAAAAAGTTATCATTAAGTTTCCAAAAAGGAGATTTTTGGATTAAATTATTATGGGTTGTTGGATTAACATTGTCTTTAATTGTTGGTTGGTTTGTAATTGAGAGTGTTGGTTTCTTTTTACAAACAACAGTAGGTACAATAGGATTGTTATGTGTTAGTCCTATCGTGGCTTTAGGCATTATTGCTTTCAGTATTGTAAAATATCCTTTGGTACGTGATAGAGATTCTTACAGTAAGTTTACACAAAAGTATTTATAAATTTTAAATTAACACTTGACAAATCATATTGTTGAGTGGTATAGTTATATTAAAGGAGTATGAAAGAAATGGAGAGATTAGATGAGCCTATAGTACTAGATACTGGAACAACATTTACACATAAAGAAAAGATGAATAATAGGTGGTACTATATAAGGTACTGTGGAGTATGTGGCAATTATTATAAAACAGAAACTTATTATATGAGAACAGGACATAATTCATGTATAGCTAAAAATAAATTGGACACATATAACTAAAAATTTAACTAAAGGTATTAGTAAGTCTAGTAGACTCACTGAAAAAGAAATACGTGAAATATACGAAATGAAAGGAAAACAAAAAAATATAGCAGAAATGTATAAAGTACATCTTGATACTGTTGGTTTTATAAAAAGAGGCTTAAGACATAAAGAAATAATTAAAAATTTAAAGAAAGGGTAGTATTAATAATGGATTTAACAACTTATAAAAGAGTATATTTATGTGGAGATATGTTGCACAAATCATCATTTGAATATCGTAAACAACAAAAAGAAGAATTAGAAGGCATAGAAGGTATCGAGGTTTACAACCCAAGTTCTAACGATGATATTAACTCGAAAAAGACGGTAGATAGCTACAAACTTGCAGAAAAAATTGTATCACAAGATACTAAAGCCATTGAAGAAGCAGATATATACCTAATTGACTTACCTACAGCAGACGCAGGAGGAAGAGGCTCGATTACAGAATTAGGTCAGATTTTTCAAATGAAAAGGCAAGCACAAGATACAATTGATAGATTAATAGACCTTTTATATATTAATTACACTGATATAGATGGTAAGATTACAGATGTAGCTAAAACATTAGAAGAAGAAATTAAGGAACAACAAAAAATTATTGATAGACCTGTATTTATCTTTTCAGATGATATTCGTTGGTCTACAACTGACATGAACGACCACATGGATAGAGTTCCATATAGTTTTAACGCATATACTTACGGAGTAGCTTTGTACTTAACCAATGGAAAGGGTCTTATCACTTGGGAAGAAGTTCTTAAAAGATTAAAAGAATTAGGAAATCAAGCATAATTCCTATTGACAATATATAAACCACTATGCTATACCTAACATAACAAATAATAAAGGAGAAATGATTTATGAAATTAAATTATAAAGACGAATATGGAAATGATGTATTATTAGAAGGAACGCCAGAAGAGTTGTTAGAATTACAAGAACTAAATGAGAAAAAAGAACAAAAAGCACGTAATAATAATGTGGAAAATGAAAGCAATTCAGAAGAAAGTACATATTTTGTAATCAAAAACAGTGCTGGATACCACCTTTTCACCGAGGGGGAAGTTGTTGAAAGGTTAGATAATAGTTCGATTGCCTATAAGAATGTTAAAGGTCTTTCACAAAATATTATGAAAGACGATTTAGAAGAAGCTAGTATAACACAGTCTGAACGTTTTGAGTTTATTAAAGAATTAAATAACATTGGTGTTGAAAAAGGATATTTCGACAGCCTTGAAGGTGTTAAAGTCAAAATAAACGACGAGATTGAAACTATTGTGGTAGATGATGGTACAAGAGTTCCATGTTTTTCAAAAACCGAAGACAATGATTTACAACGGGAGCTCCTACACAGGGTAGATCTTATTAAACAAGAAGAAAAAGATTCAGAAAATAAATCAAATATAAATAAACTTGAACCAGGAACTATCTATGAGGTTAAAGATTTGCAATGTCGATATAGCAATGATGTTCTGAATGGTAAAGTTATATTTAAAGGAAAAGACATCGACAGAGATTATAAATTCGTTTCTTTATGCTCCGAAGATAAAAATGCTTATGTATATGAAGACCATATCCATAATTACACGTTTAAAGAAGTAAGTAAAGAACAAGATGAAGTTAGTAATACAAAAAACGGAATTAAAGTAGGCAGTGTTGTTGAGATTGTTATAGATGACAGTGGTATTCCTGTTGGAAATTACGGAATTGTTACAGGATTTTTAGGTGAAGACTCTTTAAAGGTAGCAGGATTTAGTTCTGGTATTTTTCATAAATCATGGCATCATGGAATAAAAAACATTAAATTGATTAGAGAGCAATAATTATAGGAGGGGGTATTCAGTGGAAATTGCATTAGGTTTAATGGTAAGTATAGTGTTTTTAGCAGCCTATATTCCTCAATTAAAAACATTATATATTCAAAAAGAAGTATATGGAATATCTAAAGTATTTTGGATGTTCATTGCTTTAGCTACTACTATCACAGCTGGCACATTAATTGAGGAAAAAGCGGAATGGTTTGTTATTCTACCGCAGTGTATCAATTCATTTATTGCTATTGTTATTTTGCTGTGGGTTGCATATAAGAAATATAAATTCTATGGTGTGTGGGTTTATTTAATGAATTTCGTATTCTTTGTCTCAATTCTAATCAATTGGGTTGACAATGATATTGTTCAACACTGGAGTTCATTATTAATCACATTTGCTTATGTGGAACAAATCACACATTTAATCTATAGAAAAACAGCGCAAGGTGTTAATTTCTTATTGTATTTAGGATTTGCTGTTGGCTTGGTAATTATGATTACTAATATGTTGATAACAGGTGCACCTTTAAGTGCTACAATCACAGAGACAGTAAACTTAATTATGATGAGTATTGCTACAATTATAACTATGATTTTAAATAAGAAACACATTTAGTTTGACAAGGACTTGTTAGGTATGTTATAATATACTTAACAAGTTTTTTTAGATGGAACAATAGCTAATTATTGCTTTGCATTATTTAGAAAATCAGACAAAGTTATGGTAGGTGCTATGTTTTATGGTAAAATGGCAATGGCGAACCAATATAAAAAATATGGTAATATAGATGAGGCAATGGAGATAAGACGTTTAGTTTTAATAGATGATA
>VNIW01000644.1_pt1 | contig 11861 bp, 11 predicted proteins | sample 7248591 | NCBI WGS metagenome assembly VNIW01 (sample SAMN12251776, study PRJNA551026) | human skin metagenome | isolation source: skin samples from patients infected with Netherton Syndrome | host: Homo sapiens | place: France:Paris | reverse complement strand
GCCCCGCACGCGGCGCACTCGAACAAGCGCGGCGCCCACCCCGCATGCGCCATCGCCTGCAGGAGGAACTCGTCGAGCACCAGCGTTGGCTCATCTGCGTCCTGCAGCCGCTGCAGAGCCGTTATCACCGCGCGGTACAGGTAAGGGTCGCCGCCCGGATCGCTGTGCGCCAGCCGCTCGGCGGACTCGATGACGGCGCAGGCTGCCGTGTAGGACTCGTAGTCATCGATAATGCCCGCGCCGAAAAAGCGAACGGTATCGGCCTGGGTGATCGTGTACAGGTTGCGCCCCGGGTACAGGTTGACGTCGAGGTCCACGAACAGCTGCAGCCGGGAACCGAAGCGCGACTTGGCGCGGCGCACGCCCTTGGCCACCCCACGCACCAAGCCGTGGTGCTCGGTGAGCAGGACGATGACCCGGTCCGCTTCCCCGAAATCGTAACTGCGGACGACCACGGCCCGGTCGCGGAAGGAGGCACGTGCCATGAAGGCCTAGAACCCCAAGCGGCCCAGCGACTTCGGGTCCGACTGCCAGTTCTTCAACACCTTGATGCGTAGGTCAAGGTAGACGTTCTGGCCGAGCAGCTTCATAATCTCCTTGCGGGCGTTGCCCACGATCCGCCGCCAGCGGCGCCCGTCGCGGCCTTCAATGATGCGCTTTTGGCCGGGGCGCTCCAAGTACATGATGGCGTGGATATCCAGCACGCCGTCCCGGGTCTGGCTGGGCAGCATCTCGTCGATCTGAACGGCCACGGAGTGCGGCAGCTCGTCACGCAGGCCCTGGAGTGCGACCTCGCGGATGAGCTCGGCGATACGCGTTTCCTTGTCATCGTCGGTCACGTGCCCTTCCGGATAAAACCGCGGTCCTTCGGGCAGGGCGTCGCTTAAAACATCAACAAGCTCGTCCAGCTGGACCCGCTCCGTCGCGGAGACGGGGATGACCACCGGATCCGAAACCCCGGATTCCTCCAGCAGGTTGTACAGCGCGATGAGCTGGGCGCCGACCTGATCCTTGCTGGCCTTGTCCAGCTTGGTCACCACGCCGATGACCTGCGTCCGCGGGGCCACGGAGCGCACCGAATCCAGAATCCAGCGGTCGCCCGGGCCGATTTTCTCGTCGGCCGGGATGGTCAGGCCGATGACGTCGACGTCGGAGTAGGTCTCCATCACCGCGTCGTTAAGCCGCTCGCCGAGCAGCGTGCGCGGGCGGTGCAGGCCGGGGGTGTCCACCACGATGACCTGGCACTCGTCGCGGTTAACGATGCCCCGGATGGCATGGCGGGTCGTCTCCGGTTGGTCGGCCGTAATGGCAATCTTTTCGCCCACCAGCGCGTTCGTCAGCGTGGACTTGCCGGTGTTCGGGCGGCCCACGAAGCAGACGAAGCCGGACTTGAAGCCCTCCGGGGTGTCCGCGAAGGTCGACGGGAGTACCTGAGCTGGCTCAGACTCCGGGAAAGGGTCATCGAAAGGTGAAGTCATCGACGTCATAGTACTACGTCGCCGCGGCCCTAGAGTTTCTCCGCCGTAAACTGCATGCGCGGCTGGGCGAAGTACTCCTGTGCAGCCACTAGCTGCAGCTCGCGGTAGCCGGAGGCTTCGGTGGTCTCCAACAGGGAGAATACCGAGGACGCCGTGCGCTCCAGCGCCGCCTTCACGTCGCCGGTGTCCACGAAGTGGCCCGTAAACAGCGCCGCGGTGACGTCACCGGTGCCGTTGCGGTGCGTGTCGATGAACGGGGTGGTCACCAAGTACTTCTCATCCCCGTTGACGGCCAGCATTTGGATCTTGCCGGCGTCCTCCGGGTGCTTGACCGAGGTCACCAGCACGGTCTGCGGTCCGATTTCCTGCGCCGCGCGCACCGCGTCCAGCGTCTGCTCGAGGGTTTCTACCGGCTTGTCCGTCAGGTAGCCCAGCTCGAACTGGTTCGGGGTGATGATGTCCGCGGCGGGCACGACCAGATCGCGCAACAGCGGCGGGATCTGCTCGGAGACGAAGCAACCGGTCTCCGAGCTGCCCATCACCGGATCGCACGCGTAGACCGCCTGCGGGTTTTCTTCCTTCACGCGGCGCACGGTCTCCACGATGACCTCGGCGATATCCGATCCGCCCTGGTAGCCGGACAAAATGGCATCGACTTCCGCGAGCGCTCCGCGGCGGGACAGGCCGTCGACCATGTCGCGCACGTCTGCGGCCGGGATGGCGGGGCCGCCCCAGTCGCCGTAGCCGGTGTGGTTGGAAAAGGTGACGGTGTGCAGCGGCCATACTTCGTGGCCGGCGCGCTGCAGGGGAAAGACGGCCGCGGAGTTTCCCACGTGCCCGTAGACGACGTGCGACTGGATCGAAAGGATGCTCATGGGCTACATTTTCGCGCATTTAACCACCGTGCACAAAGCCCATTTTTCGCCGGTGCCAGGCGCGTAGAATTTATAGGCGTACGCCACCTATTTCGAGGAGGTTTCTCCCTACCATGCGCGCTGTTCGCTACTACGGTCAGAAAGATATTCGCGTCGAGGACATCCCGGAGCCGCAGGCCGGCCCCGGCGAGGTGCTCATCAACGTCGGGTGGTGCGGTATCTGCGGCACCGACCTGCACGAGTACCTGGAGGGCCCGATCTTCGTCCCGGCCCCGGGCCACCCGCACCCGATCTCGGGCGAGGACGCCCCGGTGACGTTGGGGCACGAATTCTCCGGCACCGTCGCCGCGCTGGGCGAGGACGTCACCGACCTGGAGGTCGGCCAGAAGGTCGTCGTCGAGCCGTACATCCTGCCTGACGATGTCGACTCAAAGGAAGACGGCCCCTACAACCTGCACCCAGACATGAACTTCATCGGCCTCGCCGGCCGCGGCGGCGGGCTGTCGGAAAAGGTCGCCGTCCAGCGCCGCTGGGTTCACCCGGTCGCAGAGCACGTCGAGCTCGACGAGGCCGCGCTCATCGAGCCGCTGTCCGTGGCGCACCACGCGTTCGCGGCGGCCGATGCCACGGAGGGCGACGTCGCGCTCATCGGCGGTCAAGGCCCCATCGGTGTGCTCACCGCCGCGGTGTGCAAGGCCTACGGGCTCACCGTCATCGTCTCGGAGCCGTCCGAAATCCGCCGTAACCGCGCCCTCGACGCCGGCGTGGCTGACCACGCCATCAACCCGGCCGAGCAGGACCTGCAGGAAGAGATCCGCAAGATCACCAACGGCAAGGGCGTGGACGTCGCCTTCGAGTGCACGTCCGTCAACGTCGTGCTGGACCAGCTCATCGAGGCCCTCAAGCTGCAGGGCACGCTCGTCATCGAGTCAATTTGGTCGAAGAAGGCCGACTTCGACATCCACTCCGTGGTGATGAAGGAACTTTCGGTCAAGGGCATCATCGGCTACGCGCACGACCACGAGCAGACCATCCGCCTGGTCAACGAGGGAAAGATCGACCTCAAGCCGTTCATCACCGGCAAGATCGGCCTCGACGAGGTGGTGAGCAAGGGCTTCGACACCCTCATCAACCACAACGAGACCGCGGTGAAGATCCTGGTCTCGCCGGAGCTTTAATCTAAGCGCTTATCCAGGTTTTCGCGCTGCGCCGCCGACGGGAATGCTTCCGGGCCCGTCGGCTTCGGCGGGAAGTCGAGCCCGCTGTCGCGCACGTGGTCGTACCAATCCGCGAGCAGCTCGTTTTGCAGCGCGAACATTTCCTTTTCCTCGGCCGGCGTCGCGTGGTCGTAGCCGAGCAGGTGCAGGCACCCGTGGGTGGTCAGCAGCGCCAGCTCGTGCGCCAGCGAATGGCCGGCCGCCCGCGCCTGTTTCTCCGCGAACTCCGGGCACAGGACGATGTCGCCGAGCATGGCGGCATCGTCAAGTGGAAAACTCATCACGTCCGTGGGGCCTTCTAAGTCCATCCACCGCACGTGCAGGTCCTCGATGGTGCGCAGGTCCACGCACGTGATACTTGCTTCCGCATCCGGGTTGACGTCCATGGCCCCTAAGACGAACGAGGCGACGTCGATGAGCATTTCTTCGTTGATGCCGTCGACCGGGCACTCGTTGAGGAACTCGATACTCACTTCTTTTTCTCCTCGTACATGTCGTATGCGTTGACGATGCGCCCCACCAGTGGGTGGCGGACCACGTCGGCGGCGTCCAGCTCCGCGAAGTAGACGCCTTCTACCCCGCGCAGGATGTCGCGCACGAGCCGCAGACCGGACGCTTCCCCGCGCGGCAGATCCACCTGGGAAATATCGCCGGTGACCACCACGGTCGAGCCGAAACCGAGGCGGGTAAGGAACATCTTCATCTGCGCGGCGGTCGTATTCTGCGCCTCATCCAGGATGACGAAGGCATCGTTCAAGGTGCGCCCGCGCATGTACGCCAGCGGCGCGACCTCAATGATGCCGGCCTCCAAAAGGCGCGGGATGACTTCCGGATCCAGCATGTCCCGCAATGCATCGTAAAGCGGGCGCAGATACGGGTCGATCTTGTCGTCCAAGGTGCCGGGCAAAAAGCCAAGCTTCTCGCCTGCCTCCACCGCCGGCCGGGTGAGGATGATGCGGCGGATCTGTTTCGCCTGCAGCGCCTGCACCGCCTTGGCCACCGCAAGGTACGTCTTGCCGGAACCGGCCGGCCCGATGCCGAAGACCACCGTGTTGTTGTCAATGGCGTCCACGTAGCGCGCCTGCCCGGCCGTCTTCGGGCGGATGGCCTTGCCACGGCGCGCGACGATGTCCCGGCGAGACGGCACGTGGGAGTCCGCCGCCACGATGTTGGCGGCATAGCGGACCGATTCCTCCGTGACCGGGTTGCCGCGGCGGGCAGACGCCTCCAGCTCCTTGAGGATCTTCTTCGCCCGCGCCACCTCAAAGTCGGGGCCCTTGAGGGTGACCGTCGCGCCACGAGCAAAGACGTCGGCGCCGACCACGTCATGGACCGCGCGGAGGTTTGCGTCAGCCGGCCCGATGACGGCGTCGGCGTACGCGGAATCGAGCTCGAAGGTCTTCGTCACTATCGCCACGGTGCTTCAGGCTACCAGCGCTCGGTCAGCGCCCCTACGGCAGCAAGGGCAACCATCGCGGCCGACGAAGTGCGCAGAACCTGCGGCCCCAGCTTCACCGGACGCGCGCCAGCCTGGGTGAGGATGTCCAGCTCGTCCGGCCCGATGCCGCCTTCCGGCCCGATGATAAGCAGCATGTCAGTAGCGGCCGTGCAGTCGAGGTTCTTGAGAGATTCGGTCGCGTCCTCGTGTAGGACCAGGGCGAGGTCGGCCTCGGCAATGCGCGCGGCCAATTGCTTCGTGGTCAGCGGACCGGAGACCTCCGGCACGCGGGGGCGACGCGACTGTTTGGCCGCCGCAACCGCGTTGTCCTGCCACTTTTTCAGCGCCTTCGGGATCTTCTTGCCGTCCCACTTGGCCACGCAGCGGTCCGCGGCCCACGCCACGATGGCATCCGCGCCGGCCTGGGTGGCCAGGTCGACGGCAAGGTCCGCGTGCCCGGCTTTGGGTATCGCCTGCACGACCGTCACCGCCGGCTGTGGCAAGGGTTCACGCTCGTGCGTGACGATGCTCCCCCGCAGCACCTCTTTGCCCTCTACCGCGGTCACCTCCACCACGGCGGTCACCCCGGCGCCATCGCTCAGCGCGACGCGCTCACCCACCGCAGTCCGCTTGACGGTCACGGCATGACGGCCTTCGGCGCCGTCGAGGGTGATGGAATCGCCGACCGAGTAGCTGGCAAGATCCGGGAAGATGAAGACGGGCAGCGACATGGCGGTTAGAAGCGCAGCTTTCCGCGCAGGCGGGAGAAGAAGGACTCCTCCTGCCCGTCGCCCTCGGCTTTAACCTTGGCGTCATCGCTGCGGTGATCGCGCAGCTTTTCCAAAAGGTCCTGCGAGGTCTTGTCCAGATCGCGCGGGACCACCACGTCGATGTGGGCGAAGAGCTTGCCGTAGCCATCGGTGCGCAGGCGCGGCATGCCCGCATCCGCGATCGTGATGGACTCACCCGGCTGCGTGCCCGGATCCACGTCGACCGCGAGGTCTTCACCGGACAGCTGCGGCACGGTGCAGGTAGTGCCCAAGGCGGCGTCGACCATCGGCACGCGCAGGGTGACGTGCAGGTCGTCGGCGTCGCGCTCGAAAACCTCGTGCGGGGTGGTGTGCACCTCTACGTAGAGATCACCGGCCGGGCCACCGCCGTGGCCGACCTCGCCCTGGCTGGCCATGCGGATCCGCATGCCATTGCCGATGCCCGCCGGAATGTTCACCGTCAGATCGCGGCGCTTCTTCACGCGGCCATCGCCGCCGCAGTGGTTGCACGGGTCCTTGATGATTTCGCCGAAGCCCTGGCACTGCGGGCACGGGCGCGCCGTCATGACCTGGCCGAGCAGCGAGCGCTGCATCTCCTGAATTTCACCGGAGCCATGGCAGTGATTACAGGTGACCGGCTTGTCCTTGGAATTGGACCCGGTGCCCTGGCACCTGTCGCACAGCACCGCGGTGTCCACGGTGACTTCCTTCTTCAGGCCCGTGTAGGCCTCTTCCAGAGTGATCTGCGTGCGAAGAAGCGCGTCGTTACCGGGCTGCACGCGCGAACGCGGACCGCGGGAAGCGCCGGCCCCGCCGCCGAAGAACTCCGCAAAGATGTCGCCCAGGCCGCCGAAACCAGCGCCTGCGCCAGCCCCGGCGCCCGCGCCCCGCTGCTCCATCGGATCGCCGCCCATATCGACGATCTGGCGCTTTTGCGGATCCAGCAGCACTTCCTGCGCGACGGAGATCTCGCGGAACTTCTCCGCGGCCTCCTCGTTGTCGGGATTTACGTCTGGGTGGTACTTGCGGGCGAGTTTGCGGTACGCCTTCTTAATCTGCTGATCGGTGGCAGATTTGTCCACGCCGAGAATGCCGTAATAATCACGAGCCACGAGTTGTAACTTTCCTTTGCTAACGAGGGTTCAGTCTAAATTCACACGCGGTATCGAGAGTCTACTACCGAGGACCCACGATATCGCTGACGTACCTGGCAACAGCAGACACCCGGGCAATTGTTCCCGGATAGTCCATAAAGGTCGGGCCCACCACGCCCATGCCCCCGAGCGTCTCCCCGTCCGCGCCATACGCGGCCGAGACTACCGAGGAACCGCGCAGCTGGTCCTCCTCGTGCTCGTCGCCGATGACGACCGCCACGTCCCCCATCTCTGGGACCCGCGCGAGGAGCTTGAGCAGCGTGACCTGTTCCTCCAGCGCCTCGATAAGGGTGGGCAGTCCCTGGGCGAAGGTGGCGGGCACGCGGGTGAGGTTCGATGCGCCCGCCATGAGCAGCCTGTCCGTCGGGTGATCGACCAGGGTTTCGGCCAAGGTCGTGGCCGCCGGGACAATGTAGTCGGCGAGGTCGGAGGGGGCGGCATCGGCAAGCGCGGCCAGCTGCGAGGACGCCTCCCGGAACGTCTTTCCCACCAACGCCTGGTTCAACGCGTCACGCAAGCGGACCGTGTCCGCCTCGTCGATAGGCTGGGCCAGATCCACGTTGCGCTGATCCACTCGGCCGGCGTCCGTGATGAGTACCAGCAGCAGACGCACCGGCGACAACGCCACCACCTCACAGTGTTTCACCCGCGAGACCTGGAGGTTCGGCATCTGCACCACCGCCGCCTGGCGGGTCACCTGCGCGAGCAGCTGCGCGGAACGGTAGAGCACGTCCTCGACGTCCACGCCTCGTTCCAAGAAGGAGACCATCGCGGTGCGCTCCGCCGAAGACAACGGCTTAACGTCGTGCAGGCTGTCCACGAACTGCCGGTAGCCCTTTTGCGTGGGCACACGGCCCGAGCTGGCGTGCGGCTGGGTAATGAGCCCCTCGGATTCCAACACCGCCATGTCGTTGCGGATGGTCGCCGACGACACCCCCAGCTGATAGCGCTCCACCAGGGACTTCGAGCCGACCGGTTCCTGCGAGGCAATGAAATCCGCGACGATCGCGCGCAACACGTCGCCGCGGCGCTTGTCCGTGATAGACGACATCCCGGAAATCACCTCCCTTAACAACCCATGAGTATAACTACTGCTCTTCGGCCACTAGGAGGTCCGTGACGATGCCATCGGCAAGCAGCCGGCCCGAATCGGTGACCCAGATCCGATCGTCGTCGGCGCTGAGGAGCCCGCGATCCAGGTACGACCGCAGCGCCGGGGTGTCCGCCACCCAGTCGCGCGGGATGCCCTCCTTCAGGCGCAGCCCCAGCATCACCCGCTCGGTGTGGCGGTCATGTGGCGTGAGCGTCTCCGTCCCGCCGATAGGCAGCTCCCCCTCCGCCAACATCCGCGAGTAGCGGGCGGGGTGTTTGACGTTGTAAAAGCGCTCATCGCCCAGGTGCGAATGCGCACCCGGACCCGCACCCCACCAGTCGCCGTCGCGCCAGTAGATGCGATTGTGCTCGCACTCGCCGCCCGGCTTCGCCCAGTTGGAGACCTCGTACCAGTCATATCCAACCTTCTCGAGGGCGTTCGCGATGAGCTGGTAACGCCGGGCCATCACATCCTCGTCCGGGGCGGGCAGCTCCCCCTTGGACACCTTGCGGTACATGCGCGTGCCCCTTTCCACGATGAGCGAATAGGCGCTGACGTGGTCGACGCCGGTCTCGATGACCTTCTCCACCGTCTGGGCGAGATCCTCATCCGTCTCAGTAGGCGTCGCGTAAATCATGTCCAGATTGACGTGCTCGAAACCCGCGTCCTGGGCCTCGCGGGCGGCGGCGAAGGCCCGGCCCGGGGTGTGGGCGCGCTCTAAGACCTGCAGCACGTGCGGCGCGGCCGACTGCATGCCCAGCGACACGCGGTTGAATCCCGCCTCGCGGATGCCGGCGAAGTAGTCGGGAGAGGTGGATTCCGGGTTCGATTCGGTGGTCACCTCCGCGCCGGGGGCCAGGCCGAACGTGTTCCGGACCGTGGTGAGGATGCGGCTAAGGCCCGCGGCACCGAGAAGCGACGGGGTGCCGCCGCCGACGAACACGGTCTGGGCGGGCGTGCGGACCTTCTGTGCGGCGATGTCGAGCTCGCGGTCTAAGGCATCGAGGTAGCCGGAAACGTTGTGGCCCGCTCCGCCGAGCTCGCCGGGAGTGTAGGTATTGAAATCGCAATAACCGCAGCGGGTCGCACAAAACGGGACGTGGATATACAGCCCAAACATGACAGGCACCCTCTCACAAACGATTTAGTACTCGCGAAAGTTTATTGTGTACTCTGAAGTGATAAAAACCCAGCTACACAGTGCAGGAAGGCGGCTTTTTCTAGTGGAACCTCCGAGTCGATGTCCCAGCGGCGCAACGGAAGCTGGGGGCTGGTAAATGCTGACCTCGGTTCTCATGGTCGTCGCTGGGATAATAGTCATCGGTCTCCTCATCGCTGCTAACGGGTACTTCGTCGCCCAGGAATTCGCGTTCATGTCCGTCGACCGGACACAGCTGCGCTCCCTGGCCGCCGGCGGTGACCGCCCCGCCCAACGGGCGCTCAACATCACCACCCAAACCTCGTTCATGCTGTCCGGCGCCCAGCTCGGCGTCACCGTCACCGGCCTTCTGGTCGGCTACGTAGCCGAGCCGCTCGTGGGTGAGGGCTTGGGACAGCTCCTGGGTGGAACGGCGATGGCGGTGGGCATCGGCACGCTTGTGGCACTCGCCCTATCCACCGTCGCGTCTATGCTGTTCGCGGAGTTGTTTCCGAAGAACTACACCATCGCTACCCCGATGAAGTCCGCCAAGGCTCTGTCCCGCTCCACGAGCCTGTACCTGCGGATCTTTGGTCCGCTCATCCGGTTTTTCGAGTTCTCGTCGAACGCCATCCTCAAAGTCTTCGGTATCGAACCAGTCGAAGACGTCGATTCCTCCGCGACCACGGACGACCTGGAATCCATCGTGGAGTCGTCCCACGAAACCGGCGATCTGGACAACGAGACCTACATGGTCTTGGACCGCCTGCTGGACTTTCCCGAGCACGACGTCGAGCACGCCATGATTCCGCGGTCCCGCACCGACGTGGTCGAGCCCGACACCCCACTGTCTGAGGTCCGCGACCTCATGGCGCAGAACCACTCCCGCTACCCCGTCATCGACGATGACCACAACCCCGTCGGCGTGGTGCACCTGATGGACCTGCTGACCACGCCGCAGCGTGCCGATGCCCCGGTGCGCGAGGTCATGCGCGCGGCCCTCGTCGTGCCGGAGCTCATGCCGCTTCCCGATGTCGTGACCGAGCTGCGCGACAACGACGAGAAGATGGCGTGCGTCATCGACGAGTACGGCGGATTCGTCGGCATCGTGACCATGGAGGACCTGGCCGAGGAGATCCTCGGCGATGTCAGCGACGAGCACGACATCGAAGAATCCGAGGAAATTACCGAGCAGGACGACTCGCACTGGCTTGTCGATGGCGACACGCCCCTCGACGAGGTGGAACGCGCCATCGGACACGCGCTGCCCGAGGGCGATTTCGAGACCGTCGCCGGGCTGCTTATCTCCGAGACCGGGGGTCTGATGGAAGTCGGCGAGCAGCACGACATCGACCTAGCGGCTGAGCCGGACGACTGGGTGGAGGCTGACAACGCGCCGACGCGGCGCCTGCACGTCACCGTCCGCGAGATTGACCGGCACGTGCCGTCGTCGCTGGCCTTGGAGCTCATCGAAGAACGTGAGGAGGACGAGTAATGCTGCAGTTTTTGCTGACTGTGCTCATCATCGTGGCATCCGGCTTCTTCGTCATCATCGAGTTTGCGACGATGGGCGCGCGGCGCAACCGCTTGGAAGAGTCCGCCGAGACCTCTAGGTCTGCCCGCGCCGGACTGCGCTCGCTCAATGAGCTCACCGTGATGCTGGCGGGCGCGCAGCTGGGGATTACCGCGGCCACCTTCGCCCTCGGTGCGGTGACGAAGCCGTGGGTGCACGAAATGCTCACGCCGGTGCTGACTGCGCTGTCGCTGCCGGCGGGCATTGCCGATGTCGCCTCCTTCGTCCTCGCCCTGTTCGTGGTGACGTTTTTGCACCTCGTCCTGGGCGAGATGGCGCCTAAGTCGTGGGCGATTGCCCACCCGGAACGGGCCCTGCAGGTCGTCGCGCCGCTCGCGCGCGGCTGGGTCTGGCTGTTCCGACCGCTGCTCAACTGGATTAACCGCGCGGCCAATGGGTTAGTCCGGATGGTCGGTGAAGATCCCGTCGACCGCGCTGCGGCGGCGGGTTACGACGCCGACACGTTGCGGACCCTGGTCGAGCACTCCCGGGAGACCGGGGCCATGGATGACACCTCGGCCTCGCAGATTACCGGTGTCATCGAGCTGGAGGCGTCGACCGCAAAGGCGCTGGCGCGGAAGGTCGGATCGGAGATTGTGCCGCTCCCGTCTGACGCGACCGTGGCTGACATGCACAAGTTGGCCGCGCAGGAGCAAATAATGCGCGTGCTGGTCTCCGACCGCACCTCGCGTGTGCCCCGCGTCGTCCACGTCCGCGACACCCTCCTCGCCGCGCCCGAGACACCGCTGAGTGAGTTGTCCCGACCGGTCCTGACCGTGGCGGGAACCACCACCGTCCAGCACACGCTCGACCATATGCGTGCGCGCAACGAGCAGATCGTCGTCGTGGGCAAGGCCGACAAGGCCCACGCCGTCTGGACGTTGACGTGGGATAACATAATGGGCCAGCTGTGGCCACAAATCGCCGAAGAATTACGAGCTGTGGATAAATCTGGCACTAAAACTGGTCGCGGATAGCTAGTTATCCACAGGCTGCGCTGGGAAGTCTTGCCAGCTTGACCGTGATGGTCTTAGGTTCAAAGGCGTGAATAAAGCAGCAGACTTACTCGCCCGCCTAGCCACGTGCGGCCTCGCCATAGCCGAGCTGGCCTACCGCCACGGCCTT
>VNIW01000643.1_pt1 | contig 11869 bp, 8 predicted proteins | sample 7248591 | NCBI WGS metagenome assembly VNIW01 (sample SAMN12251776, study PRJNA551026) | human skin metagenome | isolation source: skin samples from patients infected with Netherton Syndrome | host: Homo sapiens | place: France:Paris | reverse complement strand
CGCGGTGCGCTCGGTCGGCCGCGACGCAGACAGCACCTCGGTTTCCGGCTGCTCTGCGTCGACGTCTTGGCTGACCCGGCTCACGCGACTGGCAGTGCCCCGGCTGGCAGTGCCGCGGCTGGTCAGGTCGCGGCCAGCCTTGGCGCCATCCTTCTTCGGGTCGTAGGTCGGGATGTCAAAGTCCGCGTCCACATCGCGGGCGTTATCGGGCTTGTTGCTTTTCGTCATGCTTCAAAAGTAAACGAGGCGGGCTGCGACGTGGTTGACCAGCAGCGGCGCGTCAGGAAACAAATGCGGTCTATAGTCGCCCACACACATTGTTGCCGCATCTACATTCACTACGTCGAACGCACCGAGGAGTCAGACATGCCTTCGCAGTCAGACAATCCGGAGTGGGCCGGCGACGCACATAACGCCGCTGACGGCGAGTACGTGCGCGACACCGCCTACATCGCGGACCGCGTTTCCCCTTCCGTACGCACCGTCACCGCGCGTGGCGATGGCACCTTCGCCTGGCCCATGGACGCCGGCCGCTACCGGCTCATCGGTGCGCGGGCCTGCCCGTGGGCGCACCGCAGCATCATCACCCGCCGCCTTGTGGGCCTGGAATCCAGCATCTCGCTCGGGCTGGCCAGCCCCACCCACGACAAACGCTCGTGGGACTTCTCCCTCGATCCGGGCGGCGTCGACCCGGTGCTCAAGATACCGCGCCTCCAGGAAGCCTACTTCCGCCGCTTTCCCGACTACCCGCGCGGCATCACCGTCCCGGCCCTGGTGGAGGAGGAATCCGGGAAGGTAGTCACCAACGACTTTCCCACCCTGGTCCGTGACTTCATCACCGAGTGGACCGACTTTCACCGCGCGGGAGCGCCGGATTTGTACCCGGCACAGCACGCGGCGGAGATGGAGAAGATAAACGACTACATTTACAAAAACGTCAACAATGGCGTCTACCGCTGCGGCTTTGCGGGTACTCAAAGCGACTACGAGGACGCGTACCACCGCTTGTGGGAGGCACTTGACTGGGTGGAAGAGCGCCTGGGATCGCAGCGCTATCTCGTGGGCGAACACGTGACGGAAACGGATGTCCGCCTCTTCGTGACTCTCATCCGCTTCGATCCCGTCTACTACGGGCATTTCAAGGCCTCGCGTCACAAGACGAGTGAGATGCCCAATATCCGCGGCTACCTGCAAGAGCTTTTCCAGCTGCCCGGTTTCGGTGACACGACCGATTTCACCGAAATTAAGCAGCACTATTACATCGTGCACAAAGAAGTAAACCCCACCCAGGTTGTTCCCGTGGGGCCGGACATGTCGTGGCTTGCAGAAAGCCACGATCGCGACCGCTTCGGCGGCTCCCCCTTCGCCGACGGCGTGGTGTTGCCCGAATACGGGGCTCTGCCCGCGGGCGAAGAGGTAAAGAACCCGGAAGACTTCCAGGCTCTTCCCTAGCCCGCGCTAGCCGTGGCGGCGGGCCTCGGTGGCCTTGCCCCAGATGTTGATGCCCGCGTCGTGGGCGGTCTCATCGATGGCGGTGAGCTCCTCGTCCGTGAAGTCGAGGTTGTCCAGCGCTTCGATGTTCGACTGCAACTGGTCCACGGAAGACGCGCCGATAAGCGCGCTGGTAACGGTCTCGTCTCCCTGGTCGCGCAGAACCCAGGACAGGGCCATCTGCGCCAGCGACTGACCGCGGGCACTGGCGATGTCGTTGAGGCGGCGGATCATCGCCACGTTCTCCTCGTTCAGCCAGTCCGGCTGCAGCGATTTTCCGGCCGCGGCGCGGGAATCCTCCGGAATGCCGTTGAGGTACTTGTCGGTCAACATGCCCTGCGCCAACGGGGAGAAGGCGATAACGCCCAGCCCGCCATCGGCGGCCTCCTCCAGCAACGAGGTGTCGTCCTCGCCCGGTTCTTCGACCCAGCGGTTGACCATCGAGTAGCTGGGCTGGTGGATGAGCAGCGGGCAGCCTTCATCCTCCATAAACTCCACGGCCTCACGGGTGAGCTCCGGGCCGTAGGAGGAAATACCCACGTACAGCGCCTTACCGGAGGCGACGATGTCACGGAGGGCGTACATGGTTTCCGCCAGCGGGGTGTCCGCATCGGGACGGTGGTGGTAGAAGATATCCACGTAGTCCAGACCCATGCGCTCCAGGGAGGCGTCCAGCGAGCTCATCAGGTACTTGCGCGAGCCACCAAAGCCGTAGGGCGAATCGTTCATGACCCACCCCGCCTTGGAGGAAATGATCATCTCATCGCGGAAGGGCTTGAAGTCCTCTTTGAAGATGCGGCCGAAGTTCTTCTCCGCCGCTCCCGGCTCTGGGCCGTAGTTGTTGGCCAGGTCGAAGTGGGTGATGCCGGAGTCGTAGGCGTAGCGCAGGATCTCGCGCTGGGTGGCCAACGGCTTGTCATCGCCGAAGTTGTGCCACAGCCCGAGCGAGATGGCGGGCAGTTTCAGGCCCGAGCGGCCGACGGTGCGGTACGGAATCTTTTCGTAACGGTCTTCTGCAGGCGCGTAGAAAGTCATACAGTCGATTGTCCGCGGCATGTGCTGTGCTGTCGAGGAGATACGAAAAGAGGCGAAGGGCGGGTGTACCCATGACACCCACTCTTCGCCTCTTTTTATTCGTGCAGCTTTTCGCGCTGCCGCTAGCCGCGTCTAGTCGCGGGAGATGCGGCGTGCCGAACCCTCTGCGGTGGTCGTGCCGCGAGCGGATTCGGAACCAGCGGTGGAACCGCCGTTATCGGCCGCGCCGCCCGACATCTCTTCTTCGACGTCGGTGGAGCTGTGCGAGTCGAGCCATTCCTTCTTTTCTTCTTCGGAACGGTCGTGCTCGATGCCGTCGCGATCGGTGTACTCGGAGACCTCGTGGTTCTCGCTGGCGTACTTCTTGCGGTCGAAGTCGACGTCGCTGTCCTTGTGCAGCTCCTCGGTGACTTCGTCCTCCACCTCGCTGTAGAGCGCCTCGTCGTCCAGGTTGGAGTCGGTGATCTGCTGGCCGATCTCCTGGTCGTAACGGTCCGCGTCGTAGTCCTTGTCCGGGTGCAGCTTGAGGTGCATCAGAGCGCGGATACGAGCGCGGCGGGTGGACTCATCGCGAATCTTGCTCAAGGAGTTGAACCATGCCCACACCAACACGACCACCATGAAGATGCCCAGGTAACCGATGACCGGGTAGACGTAGTTCATCAGGGTCTTGAAGCCGAAGAAGGAAACAATGAAGCCGGCGATACAACCCGCGAAGAAGATCATGTGGAACTTGTCTTCGTGACCCGAAGACAGGCGCTTGCCCAGCGCGTAGAACATGCCGATGGCGGTATTGAAGATCATCAGGAAGATGATGACCGCCATAATCGCGCCCAACACCGGGTTGATGTCGTCCACGAGCTGGAGCATCGGGATGTCGGTGTCACCCGCGGAATCGGAGTTCATGAACAGGGCGAAGCCAGCCAGCGCCATCATGATGAGGTAAATGATGCCGCCGACGATGCCGCCCAGACCAGCCTCGCGCGGGGAGATGTGGTCGCCACCGATAACCAGGGACATGGACACGGCCAAGAGCAGGGCCAGGCCGTTGTAGTTCAGAGCGGAAACCAGCCAGTTACCAATCGGGGCCTCGATCTGCGAGGACGTCTCCATTGCCTGGCCGATGTCCGGCGGCATGTGCATGAGCGTGTACACAGCCACGAAGATCACGGCGATGATGATGGACGGCGTGATAGCGCCGATAACCTTGGACACCTTGTCCACGTTCAGCATGCCGGTGATCATCACCAGGACGAGCATGAGGCCGGAGCCGATCCACGGCGCCCAGCCGAACTGCTGCTGCATGTTGGAGCCCGCGCCGGCGAGCATGACAAAGCCGATGCAGAACAGGGTCAAGATGACCGAGATATCCAGCAGCTTCGACACGATCGGGTGGGTCACCCGACGGAAGACCTGGTTGTGCTCGGAAGCGTGGAAGTAGGAGCCGAGCTGCAGAAAGACGGTGCCGGCCAGAGTCATGACGAGACCGGCGACAACGATGCCTGCTACACCGCCCCAGCCGAACGAGGTGAAGTACTGGACCACCTCTTGGCCGGTAGCGAAGCCGGCGCCCACCAACAGTCCCACGAAGGACATGGCAATGGCGGTTACGTTTTTATAAGACACGTGTGTTCCCTTGCGTATATAGCGAATAGTTTCGCAGCGCATCGCGGGTAGCCGACTGTGGTGCAATCGGACCTCCGCGAAATACGCACCGAGCTTCAACCTTACCGGGAAAACACAGCACAACCGCAACCTAATTGCGCCGAAAACCTATATTTTTCTCATGTAATGAGCTAGTTTTCAGCCTGCCCGTTGCCTAGGTCACCTTCGACGTTTCCGACCTCCCAGCGCACATCGCGTGTGCCCTTATCGTCCCGCCAGCCGCGCCAGGCCGCCTGCCGCACGCGGCCATCCCGCGTACGCCCGGCCAGGCTGACTTCCGCCACCAGCTTCGGCGTCACCCACCACGCGTCGTTTCTGTCCTCCTCCGGAACGTCGCCCACACCAGGGGTTTTACGCTCGATACGACGCAGACGCTTGGCGATGTCCTTTAGCTCCCGCCCCGAAAATCCCGTGCCCACGCGCCCGGCATAACGCAGCTCGCCGTCAGCGTCGGGCACGGCAACCAGGAGGGAGGCGAAACTGTCGCTGCGCTCGCCCTGCCCCTCCCGCGCGCCGATGACCACAACTTCCTGGTGCAGCTCGAACTTGAGCTTGAGCCACGCGCCGTCGCGCTCGCCGGCAAAGTAGGGCGCGTCGGTGCGCTTAGCCATCACGCCTTCCAGCTCTAGCGACCGCGCCGCCCGCTGCGCGCCAGATAGGGATCCGGTGTAGCTGGGCGGCACGCGCACCACATCACCTTCCTCGAGGATGGTCTCCAACAGCTTTCGCCTCGCCGAATACGGGCGATCGGTGAGATCCTCGCCGCCAATCGCGAGGACGTCGAAGACCATGTAGACGATGTCCGCGGCGGCGCGCGCGTGACCGGTGTGGTGACGCGTGTCTTGCAGCAGGCCGAAATCCGGCCGGCCGGCGTCGTTGAGGGCTACCACCTCGCCATCTAAAACCGCGCTCCCCCGCTTTTCTGCCTCGCCGGCAAGCGCCCCACTTAGCTCCGCCAGCTGCGGGAAACGGTCGGTGTAGTCGTTGCCGTTGCGGCTGGCAAGGACCACGCCGTCCGGTGTTGCCCCGGCGATGATGCGGTAGCCGTCCCACTTCATCTCGAATGCCCACCGGTGGCCATCCTTCTCGCTGATCCGGATCTGGCCCTTAGAGCCCCGCTCCGCGATCATCGGCGCCGGCAAATCGCTCAGGCGCAGCGAGCAGCCCGTGCTTCCACGTGCACTCTCTGCGTCCCCGTCCCCATCCCCGCCAGAGCCATGGTCGCTATCGGCCGCGGTCACGCCGTCTTCCGGCTGCTTCTTCGTGAATTTCAACAGCCACTTGTTGTCACCGGTGTGGATAAGGGCGAATCGGCGGGCGAGCCCGCCGAGCCCGCCATTGTCACGCCCCGCCAGCGTCGCGATGACCTCCTTGCCATCGCGCCACTTCTCGATCTCGCAGGTGCCCCGATCCCAGATCTTCACTGTCCCGGCGCCGTACTGGCCTTTGGGGATGGTACCGAAGAAGTTCGCGTAGTCCAGCGGGTGGTCCTCCGTGTGTACCGCCAGCCGCGTCGCCTCCGCGTCGAGCGGCACCCCCTTCGGCACGGCCCAGGACACGAGCACCCCGCCGCGTTCCAGGCGGAAATCCCAGTGCAACGAGCTCGCGTGGTGCTCTTGGATAACGAATATCGGCGCGGCATCCGCACCAGCCCCCGGTGCCGACGAGGCGGCGGCCATCGGCTCGCGCGTCTTTTTCGGATCGCGCATGGAGCGATACTTGGCCAGCCGCGCGTCGGGCGTAGCTGGGTCTTTTCCGGACGTCTCCCCCTTCGGCTCCTCTTGCGCCGTCTGTGTTGGCGTCGCCCCCGCGGGCGTCGCCCCCGTTGGCGCCACCCCCGCGGGCGCCAACGGCGCCAACGGGTCGCCGAGTGACTCGATGCGGTCCAAGACGTCATCGATAAGCAACTGCTTGAGTGACCCCGGTTGGCTGGCCGCCTCTTCGATCTCAGCCCACTGGCGCGGCGCGGCCACGGTCGGTTGTGGCTTGCCACGCAACGAGTACGGACTCACCGTCGTCTTCTTGCCGTTGTTCTGGCTCCAGTCCACAAACACCTTGCCGCGGCGCGCGGTCTTCTTCATCACCGAAGTGACCTCGTCCGGGTGCTCCTTGGCCAACGCGCGAGCGAACTCGTGCGCCACGGCCGACACCCCATCCGCGGGCGTGGCGCCGTCGAGCCGGGCGTAGAGGTGAATGCCCTTCGAGCCACTGGTAACGGGGACGCTTTCCAGCCCCATCCCGTCAAGCACCTCGCGCGACCACAGCGCCACCTGCGCGCATAGGTCAAGGCCCACGCCTTCCCCGGGGTCTAGATCCAGCACCAGTCGATCCGGATTCGCCTGCGCGCCCTCACGGGTAAAGCGCCACTGCGGGGTGTGCAGCTCGAGCGCCGCCACTTGCGCGCACCAAGCCAGGGCTGCGGGTTCACCGATAAGCGGGTACGCGTTCACGCCCGTTTTGTGCTCGATTGTGCCGGTGGGGATCCAGTTCGGCGCTGAGTCCTCCAGATCCTTGCGGAAGAAGGCATCGGCAGGCTCAGCGGCGGTGCCCACCCCGTCCACCCAGCGTTTGCGGGTGACCGGGCGGTTCGCAATGTGCGGGATGATGACGTCCGCGACCGCGAGGTAGTAGTGCAGCACCTCCGCCTTGGTCGTCGCCGTCTCCGGGTAGAGAACCTTGTCCAGGTTGGAAACGGACAGCTCGCGGCCTCCCACCCGATAGGTCTTCCCCTCCGCCACCGGCGTCCTCCTGAGATCGTGCGCACCGTGAAACCCCCGCGCACGCGGTCGCCAGCCATGCGCGGGTGAGTTTTTCCTTAACCTTTATCGTATGCGCGCGATTTGGAATGGATCCATCAGTTTCGGACTCGTCAACGTACCGGTCAAGCTCTACGGGGCCACCGAAGACCACGACATCTCTTTCCGCCAGGTGCACGACAAGGACGGCGGCCGCATCCACTACGAACGGCGCTGCGAGGCCTGCGGCGAGAAGGTGGAGTTTAAGCACATCCAGAAGGCCTACGACGACGGCGACGACACCGTCGTGGTTACCGACAAGGACTTCGACTCCCTGCCCGAGGCAGAAAAGGACGAAATCGAGGTCGTCCAGTTCGTCCCCTCGGACCAGGTCGACCCCATCATGCTGTCCCAGAGCTACTTCGTGCGGCCGGCCGACAAGTCCCCGAAGTCCTACCTGCTGCTGCGCAAGACGCTGGAGGAAACGGACCGGACGGCCATCGTCAAGTTTGCGCTGCGGCAAAAGACCCGGCTGGGTGCCCTGCACGTGCGTGACGATGTCCTCGTGCTCCAAGCCATGCTCTGGGCCGATGAGGTACGCGCTGCCGACTTCAAGGAAACGAAATCAAAGGCGAAGGTCAGCGACAAAGAGCTCGAGCTGTCCTCCGCGCTTGTCGAGCAGTACTCCTCCGATTTCACCCCCGAGGAGTTCGAAGACGACTACCAGAAGGAGTTGCGCGAGCTCGTCGAGCACAAGCTCGAGGAGGGCGAGACCATCGACGCCAAGGATTCGGATACCTCTGCCAGCGACGCGGACACCGACTCGGAAGCGGACGACGACGATGACGCAGAGGTCGTAGACCTCATGGAGGCGTTGCAGAACTCGCTGAAGAAGAAGGGCGGGAAGAAATCGTCCTCGAGTTCGGAGTCGAAGAAGGACGACGACGGCGAGGATAGCGACGACGGCAACGACAGCGGGTCGTCGTCGAAAAAGTCCTCTAAGAAGTCGTCGAGCTCGAAGTCCAGCTCGAAGTCCAGCTCCAAGTCGAAGTCGAAGTCCAAGTCGGGCTCGAAGTCCAGCTCCAAGTCGAAGTCGAAGAAGAAATCGGCCTAGCGCCGCGGCGCGGCCGAGGAGGATCTCCCGCGACTCTTCACCCCAGGGATTTTCTCCCCCTCGGCGCACGAAAACGGGATTTTTCGGCCGGAAAATTCGATCTCGGGGCCGAAAAATCCCTAAAACAAGCGCAGGGCCCTCTTAGATAAAGGGGCCCCTGGGCGGGCGGCTGCGGCTAGGACAGCTTCTCTGCGATGAGCTTGTTGACCTGGCCCGGGTCGGCCTTGCCCTGGGTGGCCTTCATAACCGCGCCCACGATAGCGCCGGCGACCTTCTTGTTGCCAGCGCGGTACTTCTCCACCACGTCCGGGTTGTCCGCCAGCGCGTCGTCGACGGCCTTTTCGATGGCGCCATCGTCGCGCACGACCTCGAGGCCGCGGTCGGCGACCACCTTGTCCACGTCGCCCTCACCAGCGAGGACGCCGTCGACCGCCTTACGGGCGAGCTTGGTGGTCAGCTTGCCCTCCTTGACCAGTTCGGCGACGCGCGCGACCTGCTGCGGGGTGATGTCCAGGTCCGCGAGCGCGACCTCCTGCTCGTTCGCCTTACCGGCCAGGTAGGCAACCCACCAGGACCGGGCGCTTTCCGGATCGGCGCCGGCCTCGACGGTGTCCACGATGAGATCGAGCGCGCCGGCGTTGACCAGGTCGCGCATCTCCTTGTCCTTTAGGCCCCACTCCTTCTGGATGCGGGCGCGGCGGACCCACGGCAGCTCCGGCAGGGTCTGGCGGATCTCCTCGACCCATTCGCGCGGGGCGATAACCGGCGGCAGATCCGGGTCGTTGAAGTAGCGGTAGTCTTCGGCCGTCTCCTTCGGGCGGCCCTTGGAGGTGGTGCCGTCGCCCTCCTGGTAGTGGCGGGTTTCCTGCACGATCTCCCCGCCGTTATCGAGCACCTGGGCCTGCCGCTGCATCTCGAAGCGTACGGCCTGCTCCACCGAGCGCAGCGAGTTGATGTTCTTCGTCTCGGTGCGGGTGCCGAATTCCTCCTGGCCCACCGGGCGCAGGGAGAGGTTGGAATCCACACGCATCGACCCCTGGTCCATACGCGCGTCGGATACGCCGAGCGCCGCGACGAGATCGCGCAGGGCGGTGACGTACACCTTAGCCACCTCCGGGGCGCGCTCGCCGGCCCCGATGATCGGCTTTGTCACGATCTCAATAAGCGGAATGCCCGCGCGGTTGCAGTCCACCAGCGAAGACGTCGCGCCGGTAATGCGGCCGCCCGCGCCGCCGATGTGGGTGAGCTTGCCGGTGTCTTCTTCCATGTGGGCGCGCTCAATTTCCACGCGCCACTCCGTGCCGTCCTCCAGCTGGACGTCGAGGTAGCCGTCGTACGCAATCGGCTCGTCGTACTGGGAGATCTGGTAGTTCTTCGGCTGGTCCGGGTAGAAGTAGTTCTTGCGGGCAAAGCGCGAGGACTCGGCGATGGAGCAGTTGAGCGCCAGGCCAATCTTGATTGCCCACTCCACGCCCTTCTTGTTCACCACCGGAAGCGCGCCCGGCAAGCCCAGGGAGACCGGGTCAACGTTGGAATTAGGCGCTGCGCCGAAGTTAGTCGAGGAGGTCGAAAACATCTTGGTGTCCGTGGCCAACTCGACATGGACTTCCATGCCCATTACCGGATCGTATTTCTTGAGGACCTCGTCGTAGTCCATCAGGTCATAAGTCGCAGCAGTCATGCGCACTAGTGTAATAGGTGCCCGGCCGCGTTAGGCTTTAACCCATGACTGACAAGGACGCTGCAAACACCGCCCCTAACAACGCCGATCCGAAGCCGGGGGAAAACCCGGAATACCCCGTTCCGCTCGGGCCGCAGATGGCCACGCTGCTCCTCGAGGAGGCATACGAGCCGTCGGACATCGAGGACATCGTCAAACGCTCGCTCACCGAAGAAGCTCCCCTGAAGTTCGTCGATAGCGGCGCCCCGCACGTCGCGGCGTTCACCCTCGGTGGCGAGTACTTCGCCGCCACCTGCGTGGACAAGCCGTACCCGGTGCAGGACGGCGGCGTGAGCCCGGCAGACCTCGCCCACCCAGTCTTCTTCGGCGCCGATCCAACAGAGCGTGCGGAGCTTCACGATGCCCGCGCTCACCTCCTCATCGCCCACCGCCCGGACATGGACGCGCCCAGCGAGATTCCCGCACGCGAGCAGAAGTTCAAGCAGCGCGCACTCCACGCGTTGGTGACGGCCATGATCTCCCAGCTGCCCGGGACCCTCGGTGTCTTCTTCCCGTCCGTGAAGACCACGCTGAGCCCGCGCCACCTGCAGGAATTCACCATGAGCGAGTCGCCGTTCCCGAGCGCCTACATGGCGCCGACCTGGCTGAAACCCGAAGAAGACGGCTCGGTCTCCGGCTACACCATCGGCCTGATGGATCTGGGCCACCCGGAACTGCAGGTGACCAAGTCCAAGGGCGATCCGCAAAAGATTTTCGAGCTGCTCGCGGACACGGCGGCGCACGTCGTCGGCGGCGCGACCATCATCGGTGGGCAGACCGTCGGCCGCACGGACGAGGACAAGCACGCAACCTCGTTCGCGCCCTGGATCATCGATGGCGACAAGAAGGCCATCGAGGTGGAGATGTAACTTACCCGAAAAGCGCGCGGGCGTTGACGTAGCGCCACTCCGGCACCGTCTTGAGCTGGCCCACCGCGTCCGCCAGCGAGACCAAGTCGATGTTCTCGCCGTGCAGCGCCACACACGTGCCGTGGTCGCCGTTGTGCGCGGCGCGCGCGGCGTGGACGCCGAAACGAGTGGCCAGCACGCGATCGTAGGCCGTCGGGGTGCCGCCGCGCTGCGTGTGCCCCAACACCGTGGTGCGCACGTCGTAGCCGGTGCGGCGCTTGATCTCGTCGCCGATGATTTGGCCAATGCCGGTAAAGGTCTGGTGGCCGAATTCGTCCTCCTCGCCCTCCCGGAACTCCATCGTCCCTTCCTTCGGCGAGGCGCCCTCTGCGACGCAGATGATCCCGTACTTCTCCCCCATCTGGAAGCGCCGCTCCATCGATTTGCAAATGTCCGCCACGTCGAACGGTTCTTCCGGGATCACCGTGTAGTGCGCGCCGCCGGCCATGCCCGCGTGCAGCGCGATCCAGCCCACGTGGCGGCCCATGACCTCGACGATGAGGATGCGGTTGTGCGACTCGGCCGTGGTGTGCAGCCTGTCGATGGCCTCGGTAGCCACGGAGACGGCCGTGTCGAAACCGAAGGTGTAGTCCGTGGCGTTGACGTCGTTATCGATGGTCTTGGGCACCCCGACGACCGGCACCCCGTTGTCCGCGAGCCACTTCGCCCCCTTGAGCGTGCCCTCGCCGCCGATCGCGATGAGCGCGTCGACGTCCGCCTCCGCCAGGTTGCGCCGCACCGTGTCGATGCCCGCTTTGAACTTATCCGGGTGCAGCCGGCCGGTGCCCAGGATCGTCCCGCCCCGCGAAAGGATGCGGTCGATGGCGGCGTCATCGTACAGGTCGCGGCGCTTGTCCTCCATCAGGCCGACCCAGCCGTCCTCGTAGCCAACGACGGTGTCGCCGAATTCGTTCGAGGCGGTACGAACCACTGAGCGGATGACTGCGTTCAAACCGGGGCAATCGCCACCGGAGGTCAGTGTGGCAAGTCGCATGCGCCCTACTCTAGCGAGCTGGTTAGCATGGTGGGCATGTCGATGATTGATATCAAAAAGCCCAAGGACGTCAGCACTGCTCTCACCACCACCGTTGGCCTGATGGGCGGGTGGCTCACCGCGCGCGAGACCGGGATCCGCCCGCTGGGCGGCGCCATCCTCGCCGCGGCCGGAATCTGGGCGGGCCGCTCCTGGGCCGCCAAGACC
>VNIW01000642.1_pt1 | contig 11880 bp, 9 predicted proteins | sample 7248591 | NCBI WGS metagenome assembly VNIW01 (sample SAMN12251776, study PRJNA551026) | human skin metagenome | isolation source: skin samples from patients infected with Netherton Syndrome | host: Homo sapiens | place: France:Paris | reverse complement strand
CGTATCGGCGGCGAGCGAATAGTCCACATCGAGGGCGTTCGTGCGCGCCAGGTTCGCCACCGCGGCGACCTCGGGGCGCCAGTGCATCTCCAGCGCCGCTCCGCTACCACCCCAGCCGTCGCCGGGGTGCAGGGAGATAACCCACGTGCCGTTTTCGCCGCCCGTGAACTGCACCGCGTTCAGCTCGGGCACGCTGGTGGACTCGACCCCCTCGGTGAATGCCACCCCGGGCATCGAGTGATCGACCGCGCTGCCCAGCAACAACATGGACGCGTGCGTGATGCGGTCCGGCAGCTTGGCGTAGTAGTTATCCGCCGGTTCCTTTTCGTAGTGTGCGTCGAGGTAGGCGCACAGCTCGGCAAGCTGCTGCTTTTGGGTCAGCCCTTGTTCGTTTCCCCCAATGGTCCACGTGTCCGACATATCCTCCCTCGCCTACCAGATGGTCACGCGCTTGTCCGGCGCAAGATACATCGGGGAGTCTTCCGGCACGTCGAACGCGTGGTAGAACTCCGCGACGTTCGCCGCGATCTGGTTGCAGCGGAACTCCGCCGGCGAGTGCGGATCGATGGCCAGGTACTGCTGCGCCATCTCCGGGCGAATGGCGGTGCGCCACACGCGGGCCCAGGACAGGAACAGGCGCTGGATGCCGGAGTACTCGGTGCCGTAGAGATCCGGATCGGCGTCCGCGACGTCGAACTCGGCCTGCGCGCCATCGATGTCGATGCCCTTGTCGCGGCAGTAGTTCTCGTAGGCCACCACGGCGATGCCCAAACCGCCCAGGTCACCGATATTTTCGCCCAGGGTGAATTCGCCGTTGACGCCGGAGGTCTCCACGCCCTTGTCCTTGAGCACGGTTGGCGTCAGGCCGTCGAACTGGCCGACCAGCTCGCCGGTCAGCTTGTCAAAGGCGGCGCGGTCCTCATCCGTCCACCAGGACTGCAGGTTGCCGTGGCCGTCGTACTGCGAGCCCTGATCGTCGAAGCCGTGGCCGATCTCGTGGCCGATCACCGAGCCGATGGCGCCGAAGTTCTCCGCCGCATCCGCCTCGGGGTTATAGAACGGCGGGCGCAGGATGGCCGCCGGGAAGGTGATGTCGTTGACCACCGGGTTGTAGAAGGCGTTGACGGTCTGCGGGGTGGTGACCCACTCATCGCGATCCGCGGGCTTGCCGATCTTGGCCACCTCGTAGTCGTGAGCGAACGCCGCGCCCTTGCGCGCGTTGTCGACCAGATCCGCACCCTTTTCCGAAAGCTCCAGGCCGGAGTAGTCGCGCCACGTGTCCGGGTAGCCGATCTTCGCCTTGAATTGCGAAAGCTTCTCCAGCGCGCGCTCGCGGGTCTTTTCGGTCATCCAGCTGAGCGTGCTGATGCGCTCGCGGTAGGCGGCAATGAGGTAGTCGACCAGCTCGAGCATCTCTTCCTTCGACGACGCCGGGAAGTGGCGGTCGACGAAGATCTTGCCGATCTCCTGGCCCACCATCGCCTCGGTTAGCCCCACGCCGCGCTTCCAGCGGTCACGCTGCTCGGTCGCTCCGGACAGGCGGGTGCCGTAGAACTCGAAGTTCTTTCGGCCCACCTGCTCCGCCAGCAGCCCGGCGCGGGTGCGCAGGACGCGCCAGGTGGCCCAGAGCTTCCAGTCGTCCAGGCGGTCATCGGCAAGCAACTGCGCCAGGTGGTCCTGGAAGGACGGCATCATGTTGACCACGCGGTGCTCCGGCAGGCCGGCGGAGCGCAGGATGGTCTGAACGACGGCGGGCAGCTCGGAAAACTCGGTCGGGTTGTAGGTCTTGACCGCGTCGCGGGTGGACACGACGTCCCAGTGACCTGCGGCGATCTCCTTTTCCAGTGCGACGATGCGCGCGGCCGCGTCCTCGCCGCTCAGGCCATTCAGGCGGGCCGGGTCGAGGAAGCCAAGCATCTCCACCACGTGCTCCTCGTACGCGGCGAGGGTGTCGGCGTGCTCGTCGGCGCGGTAATACGCCTCGTCCGGCAGCCCCAGTCCCGACTGGATGAGGTAGGCCACCGCCTCCTCGGAGCCGGAGTCCTTTTCCACCCAGAAGGTCACGGGCGCGCCGACGCCGTCGCGCTCGAACTGGCCCAGGACATGGGCGAACTCATCGAGGTTGGTGGCGGATGCAATTCGGTCGAGCTCGCCGTCGATCGGCTCGAGGCCGCGCTCGTTGACGCCCTCGGTGTCCATGAAGGAGGCGAAAAGGGTACCCGCGCGGCCGGTGTCCTCCTCGACGATGGAGTGGACGAACTCCTCGGCCTCATCGCGCAGGGCGTGGAACGTTCCGTCCACGCCGCGGTCATCGGGAATAGTGTGGCTTTTCAGCCAGGGTCCGTTAACGAAGTGGTACAGGTCGTTCAAGTGAGTCATACTGCCCCAGCATAAGGGTTTCGGCCCCGGCAACTGGCAGAATTGCGCCCATGCTTTTCGATGCCCACCTCCACATCATCGATCCCGCCTTCCTGCTGCAGGAAAACAACGGCTTTCTACCCGACCCCTTCACCGTGGCGGACTACCAGGAGCGCGTGCGCGGTTTCGACGTGCGCGGCGGCGCGGTGGTCTCCGGTTCGTTCCAGGGCTTCGACCAGACCTATCTGACCGACGCGATGCGGCGGTTGGGTCCCGGCTTCGTGGGCGTGACCCAGTTGCCCGCCGACACCCCGGACGAGGAGATCCGCGAGCTTGCCGATGCCGGCGTGCGCGCCGTCCGCTTCAACCTCAAGCGTGGCGGTTCCGCGGGGTTGGAAGACCTGGATCACTTCGCGCGCCGCGTATTTGAGGTGGCCGGGTGGCATACGGAGCTCTACATCGACACGCGCACGGTGGCGGCGGACGCGGCGTTGCGGCGGACCATCGCCACGCTGCCGGCGGTGAGCATCGATCACCTCGGCATGCACGCCGACGGCCTGCCGCAGCTGTGCGAGCTGGTCGAGGCCGGCGTGCACGTCAAGGCCACCGGGTTCGGGCGCGTCGAGCTCGATCCGGCGCGCGCGATGGCGGAGATCCTGCGCGTGAACCCGGGCGCACTGATGGTGGGCACCGATGTGCCATCGACACGCGCGAAGCGGCCGTTTAGAGAGTCCGACCTGGACCTTATCCGGCAGACCGTCGGTGAGGCGGTGGGTGATTCCGCGGTCGAGGACGTCTTCTACAACAACGCGGCGCGCTGGTACCGGGTGGCTGACTAAAGCTGGTCGCCCTCGCGCGGCTCCTCCTCCGGCGGCTTGGGTACCTCCGCGAGCGTTACCACCGCGCCGTTCGGATCGGCGATGGCGCACAAGCGGCCGAAGGGGGATTCCTCCGGGCCGCGGACGACCGATCCGCCCAGCTCGGGCACGCGGGCGGCCACGGCATCGATGTCTTCCACACCGAGGTAGGTCTGCCACAGGCTGGCCTCGCCCTCTTGGGCGAACGCCGTCGCGTTCCACAGGCCGGCGAACGCCGCCCCCTCCTCTTCCGCCACCGCGTATTCGTCGCTGACCTGCATATCCCAGCTAAATAGCTGGGCGTAGAAGTCCACGACCTTCCGGAAATCGCGGGTGACCGCGAGCTCGTGCCAGACCGGGCAACCGGGCTCACCGCCGGCGACGAAGTGCTCGCCCGCGGGAGGCTGGATAAGCCCAAACATGCCGCCCGCCGGGTCGCTGGCCACCGCCATCTCCCCGCGCTCCACCGAGCGCGGCGGGGCCATGACCTTACCCCCGAGCGACTCGACGCGCTGGAGATCCTTGTCCAAGTCGCGGGAGAGGAAGTAGGTCACCCACGTGTCGCTGTCGTGCGGAATGAACCCGCCGACGGGCAGGCCCTGGAGCCGGCCCATGCGGTAGGCGTCGGCCTCGTCTGCAGAGACCTCCCAGCCCAGCACCTCGGAGTAGAAGGCGGCGGATTTCTCCGCGTCGGACGTCATGAGATCGACCCAGTAGGGCATCCCGGCTTCTGCGAGAAAGGCGGGCATTAGAGGTTCCTCCACTTCTCTGGGTCGAAGTCGTCGTCTGCGGTGGCCTCGTCGAAGTAGTCGTCGTCCGCGTCGTCTTCCGCCACCCGCAGGGCGGCCTCGTCACCGAGGGTGACCACGTCGCCCAAGCGCAGGGTCGCGCCGCGGCGCGTTTCTACCTCGCCGTTGACGCGCAAGTCGCCGGAGGCAATGCTCTCTTTCGCTTCCCCGCCGGTGGCGACGACGTTCGCCACCTTGAGAAACTGCCCCAGCTTGATGGACTCACCGGAAATAGGTACGTCTGCCTCGTTCATGCCCGCAAGTGTACTGCCGGCATGCGCCACCTCTAGTTCTTGGGCCGCAGCTTCACCGCGGTGCCGGTGCAGGAGACGAGCAGCATGTCATTGCTGGTGCCCATCGGACTGTAGTCGACCGCGATGCCGACCACGGCGTCGGCGCCGATCTCCTGGGCACGGTTCCACAGCTCGTTGAGCGCGGCCTCGCGGGCGCGCACCGCTTCTTCCTCGTAGCCGGCGGAGCGGCCGCCCACGATGTTGCGCAGGCCCGCGCCGAAGTCCTTCATGAAGTTGATGCCGGTGACCGTCTCACCCGCGACAACGCGCAGGTACTGCTCGATCTCGTAACCATCGACGGTATTTGTGGTGGTGAAAATCATGCGGCTGAGTCTAGCCCGCGCGCAAGACGGCGGGCGTCCTCCCGCGGGATGATTTCTAGCCCAGCACCGCGCCGATGCCGCGGATCATGATGACGATGCCGAGCACGCCGAAGACCGCGGCAGTCACGGCGTCCACCGCCGTGCTGTGGCGCATCAGCCACTTGGAAATGACGCGGATGAGCAGCGCGTAAGTGACGAAGATGGCGGTGCTGACCGCGAGCATCGCCGCCGCGACGAGCATGGTCCACCACACGCCCATGTCGGGCGTGATGAACTGGGAGAAGATCGCGCCGAAGAAGATGACCACCTTCGGGTTGGACAGGTTCGTGGTCAACCCGGTGCGGAAGGATTCCTTCTTCGTGATGATCTGGAACGGCTCACCGGGGTGGTGCGACACACCGTCGCTCGACTCCGTGGTGGTCGCGCGCTTGCGGCGGCTCTTCCAGATGCTGCGGGCCTGGCTGTAGCCCATGTAGATGAGGTAGGCGCCGCCGAACAGCTGCAGGAACCCGAGCACCGACGGGTGGTGAGTGATGAGGGCGGACAAGCCGGCCAACGACGCCGTCAACCAGAACACCAGGCCCGACACCGAACCCAGGGCGCACCATAGGCCCGCGCGAGTTGAACGCATACCGAGCCGCACCACCTGCGCGAGATCCGGCCCCGGCACAGCGACGGCTGCGGCCCAGATTCCCACCAGGGTTAAAAGAATGGCTATCGACACGTCTCATCCTCCTCTCACAACACACTTTCGCCTTCAATGGCACTAACGAACGCGAATACTAACGGCCCCCTTGCGAAGGGGCAACTGCCTCCGAAAAAGCACGCTGTACCTGCACGCAAAGAACCCGCCTCCTGCCGTCTCAGCGGAAGGCGGGCCGATGTGCGCGACGCGTTAGTTAGTGATCCGCGCCTTCAATGGCGTGCACGTGATCACGCACCTTCTCGCCTTCTGCGTACTTCGGCATGCCCTCGCCTGCCTTGTACCACGGCGCGTAGTTGGGTTCGAGCGGCTGACGGCCGGCAATAAGGTCCGCGGCCTTCTCGCCCACCATCATCGTCGGCGCGTAGATGTTGCCGTTCGGAACCGACGGGAAGACACCCGCATCCGCGATGTAGAGGTTCTCCAACCCCCACACGCGCATGGACTCCGGATCGACAACAGCCATCTCGTCGTCCTGAGTGCCCATCTTGGTCGTGCACGACGGGTGCAGAGCGGTCTCGCCGTCGTTGCGGACCCACTCGAGAATTTCCTCATCGCTCTGCACATCGGTGCCGGGGCTGAACTCGCGGGCGCCGATCTCGCGCATCGCCTCGGTGTCGAGCAGCTCACGCGCGGTACGCACGGCCTCGACCCACTCGCGGCGGTCCTGATCCGTGCGCAGGTAGTTGAAGAGGATCTCCGGCTTTTCGTGGATGTCGGCGCTCTTGATGCGCACGTGGCCGCGCGTATCCGAGAACATCGGGCCGACGTGCCACTGGAAGCCGTGCTTGACGTCGGCCTTCTGGCCGTCGTAGCGCACCGCCATCGGCAGGAAGTGGAACATGAGGTTCGGGTACGGCTCGTTCTCGTTCGAGCGGACGAAACCGCCGCCCTCGAAGTGGGAGGTGGCCACCGGGCCGCGCTTGGTGGCCAGCCACTTCAGACCCATAAACGGCCAGCGCCACTTATCCAGGTACGGCTGGGACGAATCGGTGTTGTTCGTCAGCTCGTACTGGATGTAGACCTCGAGGTGGTCCTGCAGGTTCTCGCCCACGCCCGGCAGGTGGTGCACGACGTCGATGCCGTGCTTTTCCAGCAGCTCGCGGTCGCCCACGCCGGAGACCTGCAGCAGCTGCGGCGTGTTGATGGCGCCGGCGGACAGCACGATCTTGTCCGCGTACACGCGGCGGGTCTCCCCGTCCTTTTCGTACTCGACGCCGACGGCCTTCTTGCCGTCGAAAATCACCTTGGTAGTGAACGCGTGCAGGCGAACGTCGAGGTTCTTGCGCTTCAAGTTCGGGTGCAGGTACGCACGCGCGGCGGACCAGCGCTTGCCGTGGCGGATGTTGCGGTCGAACGGCGCGAAGCCTTCCTGGCGGTAGCCGTTGACATCGTTAGTCAAGTCGAAACCGGCCTGCTGGACGGACTTGAACAGGGCCTGGAACAGCGAGCTCGTCGCCGGGCCGCGGGAGAGATACAGCGGCCCGTCGTGGCCACGGCGCGGATCGTCCGGCTCCGCAGCGGCGGCGGTTTCCATCTTGTTGAAGTAAGGCAAGCAGTGCGCGTAGTCCCAGTGCTCCATGCCCGGGTTGTCAGCCCACTTCTCGTAGTCCATGGGGTTGCCGCGCTGGAAAATCATGCCGTTGATGGAGGAGGAACCACCGAGCAGCTTGCCGCGTGCGTGGTAGATGCGGCGGCCATTCATCTCCGGCTCCGGCTCCGACTCATACATCCAGTCGTAGTTCTTCGCCCCAATCGGGAAAGAGAACGCCGACGGCATGTGCACGAAAAGATCCCAGAGCGAATCCTCTCGGCCGGCCTCGAGGACGACGACTCGGGTATCAGGGTTCTCGGTCAGACGGGAAGCGATAACCGCGCCTGCGGAACCGCCGCCCACTACAACTACGTCGGATACTTCGTCGGTCGCTGCGGACTTCGAACCGCGGCCAAAGAACTTCTTCGCTTCGATCAAGTTGTCATCCCTCCTGTTTGAGCACCGCTTGCCTTGGAGAAGCGTTTTACAGTCTAGGCACCGTATCTAGTGGGTGCCACCATGCTCAACCCCAGGATGCAGTAACGTCGGGGCGGAACACTCACTTCCCTATTGCTCTGCGTGAGCAGTTTTTAGGCCACTACACAAACAACCTTTCAAAGGAGTCTGTGTGAAAGAAGATAGAGAGCCCACAATGCGGGCACTTGTCGGAAGCTACCGGGCCGAAACCGGAAAAGACGTCGGAGCGGACCAGGTGCCGACCCCGAAGACGAATTGGCCGGTTTTCATTATTTCCGGCGTCCTCATCTTGGCGATGGCCGCTTATGCCGGCCTCGCCCCCGATAACGCCGCTGAGGTCCTCGGAAACACTACCGCGTGGATCGGCTCCAACCTCGGCTGGTTCTACGTTCTGACGGCCACCATCACGGTGGTCTTCGTGCTAACGGTTGCCTTTTCCAAGGCCGGGCGCATCCGACTAGGACCCGACCACTCGCGGCCAAAGTTCAACACGTTTTCGTGGGCCTCGATGTTGTTTGCCGCCGGCATCGGCGTCGATCTGATGTTCTTCGCCGTCGCCGAGCCGGTGACGATGTACTTCGACCCGCCCACGGGCGGCGGGGAAGATATGCAGGCGGCCAAGGACGCCGTTGTCTTCGCCATGTTCCACTACGGGTTGACCGGCTGGTCCATCTACGCGCTGATGGGCATGGCGTTCGGCTACTTCGCCTACCGCCTCAACATGCCGCTGGCTATCCGCTCGGCGCTCTACCCGCTCATCGGCAAGCGCATTCACGGCCCCATCGGCGACGGCGTGGACATCGCCGCGATGCTGGGCACCGTCTTCGGCGTGACCGCCTCGCTGGGCATCGGCGTGGTGCAGCTGTCCTACGGCATCCACCTCATCTTCGACGTCGAACAGGGCTTCGGCCTGCAGGCGGCGCTCATCATCATCGCCATCACGGTGGCCACCCTGTCCGCCGTGTCCGGCGTGGACAAGGGCATCCGTTTCCTCTCCGAGCTCAACGTCTACCTGGCCATCGCCCTGATGGTGTACATCGTCGCGGTGGGCAAGACGTCCTTCCTCTTCGACGCCATCGTGATGAACATCGGTGACTACATCTCCAGCTTCCCGTCCTGGACGATGGACACCTACACCTTCAGCCCGGATCCCGCCGCCACCGCCGAGTGGATGCAGGGATGGACCCTCTTCTTCTGGGCGTGGTGGATCGCCTGGGGCACCTTCGTCGGCCTCTTCCTCGCACGCATCTCCCGCGGGCGCACCCTGCGCCAGTTCATCTTTGGCACGCTGACGTTCCCGTTCCTCTTCATCCTGATGTGGATGTCGTTCTTCGGAAACACGGCGCTCGATCTCGTCCGGGACGGCCAGCACGAGGAGTTTGCGAAAAACACCATCGACACCCCGGAGCAGGGTTTTTACGATCTGCTCTCGGAGTTCCCGCTGTCCGGGATCATCATCTTTGTCACCACGCTCGTTGGCCTGCTGCTCTACATCACGTCCGCCGATTCGGGCGCGCTGGTGATGTCCAACTTCACCTCGCGCATCACCGACAGCCGCCAAGACGGCAGCCGCTGGCTCCGCATCTTCTGGTCGGTCACTGTCGGTCTGCTCACCCTTGCGCTGCTGCAGCTGGACGGCATCGAGACCGTGCAGTCCGCGACCGTGGTCATGGGCCTGCCGTTCGCTTTCGTGATTTACCTCGTCATGTTCTCGCTGACGAAGTCCCTGCGGCTGGAATCGGTACAAAGCGAGGCGCGCACCACCACCCTGCACAGCGTCATTTCCGGGCGCACCGATGCCCACGACTCCTCGGACCAGTGGAAGGAGCGGTTGAACCGCGCCAACGCCTTCCCGACGGGTGCGGAGATCAACGACTACATCGACAAGATCGCGTCCCCCGCGTTGGAAAAGGTCGCGCACGAGCTGCGGGATCGCGGATACCAGGCCACCTTGCTCACGTCCCCGCTGCCGGATCGGGACCTGCACGAGTTGGACCTGGAAATCGAGCTGGCCAACGATCGGAACTTCCGCTACCAGCTGTTCCCGGTCGAAACCGACCGGCCGGGTTGGATCCAGAACTCGTCCGATAACAAGCAGGGCCACTACCGGCTCGAGGTCTTCGACCACACCGGTTCGATGGGCTTCGATGTCTACGGCTACTCAGAAAACCAGCTCATCAATAACGTGCTCGACCTGTACGAGCGCCACCTGACCTTCATTCACCTCCAGGACGGCAAGACCGATCTCTCGGACAACGCCGAGCCCGAGAGGCTGTGGCGCGAAGACAATTAGAGTGTCCGGCAGACGCTATGTGAGAAAGGAGCGGTAAATGACTACCAGCTCAGCATTGTTCGACCCCGCACAGGTGGATCTCCTCGCCGGCGTGCACGGCGAAGGCGGTCCGAAGTCCCTTTTCATTGACGGCGAATGGAAGGCTGCCCGCAACGGTGAGACGCGCACCATCGTGTGCCCGGCCGACGGCAGCGTCGTAGCCGAGGTCTCCGAGGCATCCGAGGACGACACCGTCGACGCCATCAAGGCAGCGCGCCGCACCTTCGATGAGGGCGTGTGGTCCTCGGTCCCGGCCATCGAGCGCGGCAAGCTGCTCGTACGGGTGGCCGACGCGATCCGGGACAACAAGGATCTCTTCGCCGCCGCGGAGTCTGCGGACACCGGCAAGCGCTACGAGGAGTCCCAGGCGGACATGGACGACATCGCCGGCGCCTTCGACTACTTTGGCACCCTCGCCTCGCACCACGCGGGCCGCGTGGTGGACCCGGCGGACGAGAACATCCGGTCCCGCGTCGATGCCGAGCCGGTTGGTGTGTGCGGCCTGATTACGCCGTGGAACTACCCGCTGCTCCAGGTGTCCTGGAAGGTCGCCCCAGCCATCGCCGCGGGCAATAGCTTCCTACTCAAGCAGGCGGAGCTGACCCCGCACACCGCCATGATGTTGATGGCCGTGCTTCGCGATGCCGGGCTGCCCGCCGGCGTGGCCAACCTGATCACCGGAGCGGGCGCGAACTGCGGCAACCCGCTCTCGCAGCACCCCGACGTTGACATGGTCTCGTTCACCGGCGGCCTGGAGACGGGCAAGATCATCGCCAAGAATGCGGCGGAAACCGTCAAGCGCACCGCGCTGGAGCTGGGCGGCAAGAACCCGAACGTGATCTTCGCCGACTGCGATTTCGACACCGCCGTGGACAACGCCCTCAACGGCGCGTTCTTCCACTCCGGCCAGGTGTGCTCCGCCGGCTCACGCATCATCGTCGAGGAATCGCTCCACGACAAGTTCGTCGATGCCTTGGTCGAGCGCACCAACCGCATCAAGATCGGCGGGCCGAAGGACTCGAAGGCCGAGACCGGCCCGCTGATTTCGGAAGGCCAGCGCGACAAGGTGGCCAAGTACGTGGACCGCGCGCGCGAGCAGGGCGCGAAGATCCTCACCGGCGGCCGCGCCGCCACCGCGGAGGACACCCACGGGCAGCACGGCACCGGGGAGACCGATCTGGGTGCGGGCATCTACTACTTGCCGACCATCATCGACGGCGCCACCCAGGACATGGAGTGCGTCCACGACGAGGCTTTCGGCCCGGTGGTCACCGTCGAGACCTTCACCACCGAAGAAGACGCCATCCGCATCGGTAACGACACCATCTATGGTCTCGCCGGGGCCGTGTGGACCAACGATGCGGGCAAGGCCGAGCGCGTGGTGCGCGGCCTGCGCCACGGCACCATCTGGATCAACGATTTCCACCCGTACCTGCCGCAGGCCGAGTGGGGCGGTTACAAGCAATCCGGCAACGGCCGCGAGCTCGGCCCGACTGGCCTCGAGGAGTACCAGGAGCACAAGCACGTGTTCCGCAACCTGACCCCGACCAAGTGGGATCAGTTCGGGCTGCAGGAGGACTAGGCCTGCGGCTTAGACCTGGGTGCGCGGTTTGACGGTGAGCGTGTCGATGTTCACCCGGCTCGGCAGCCCCGCCACCCAGCGGATGGTCTCGGCGACATCCTCGCCGGTGAGGTTGAGATTCCCGGCATACACCTCGGCGGCGCGGTCGGCGTCGCCGCGGAAGCGGTTCAAGGAGAACTCCTCCGTAGCCACGCGCCCGGGGTCGATCTCCGTCACGCGGATCTCCGGGTTCTCCTGGCGAAGCACCTTGGTCATCGCGCGCACGCCAAACTTCGCGGCGTTGTAGCCGGCGCCGCCCGGGTACGGGTCCCACGCGGCCACCGAGCCGACGTTGATAATGAGCCCGGAGTTATCCGGGGCCGCCTTGAGCGCCGGCAGCAATGCCTGGGTCATGTGGAGCGTACCCAGCACGTTCGTCTCGTACATCCACTGCCAATCGGCCGGGTCGGTCTCCGCGATGGGCTCCAGCCCGCGCGCTCCCCCGGCGTTGTTGAGCAGGAGATCGACGCGCGGGAGGGCGCGCGCCAGCTCCTCTACCGCCGCCCTGTCGGTCACATCCAGCTGCCACGCGACGATGCGGTCGGTGCCCGCGGCCAGCTCGTCCAGCCGGTCCGCCCGGCGCGAAGCTGCGAC
>VNIW01000638.1_pt1 | contig 11941 bp, 7 predicted proteins | sample 7248591 | NCBI WGS metagenome assembly VNIW01 (sample SAMN12251776, study PRJNA551026) | human skin metagenome | isolation source: skin samples from patients infected with Netherton Syndrome | host: Homo sapiens | place: France:Paris | reverse complement strand
GCCGGCGCGTAGTTAATTCTTTGATGGGCCTTGCGTCTTTCGTGGTGATTCCGCGTAAGGCCCTACCTAAGACTTTTGTCTAGGAATCACCGCCCTGTTTGGCCCCGTAGAGTGCGGGGTCTTTTTAATTCCATAGGAGGAATCACCATGGCACAGAAGAAGAACACTGACCAGGTTGAGGTCGTGAAGAATGAGACCACCAAGAATGCTGGTGGCGAGGGCCAGATTGTTGACGGTATTTATACCGAGCGTGAGGTTGAGCTGCTTAATGGTGTGAAGGTAGATATTGAGGTCATTGTTGACCGCGATATGCTGCCGGCGTCTGTATCGTCCCTGGCCCATGAGGGAAATATTGAGGGCATGCTGATGGCTCAGCTGACCGCTAAGACCCGTAAGCTGCTGGATTGGACTGGCGCTACTCGTAAGGACCTGCATGAGGTTATTGGTCCGGTTGTTCAGCGTGGCACGGAGCTGGCTGATAAGTAATGTCCGCCCGGCTGATTCTTGAGGATGAGCCGGGTGCTTGGGTGGAGTTCACCTGCGGTGGGGTTCGTTATAGGGCGCGGCGTGACCCTATGTTTCTCGGGTTTGAGGATTTGGGGCAGTTGCTGGAGAATCCGCGGATTCTTTGGCGCTTGTATGACGAATCATCGCGGGTGAAGTCCATGACCGCGGCCATGCTGTCTGGGGGTCTTTCCGGGCAGTTGAAGGCTTATCTTGAGGCTTGTGGGTTGAGTATTTTTAAGCTCGCCCTGGCTGCTCACGCGATAGAAGATATTGACCTTCTTGAGGTTGATTTGCTGCGCATCGGCCTTGATGTGCGCGATTGGCTCGACCCTGAGGGGTCGTTGTCTACGCGCCGGGTTGTGGCCTTATACCAGGATTTGTTGGAGCGCCCGGAGTCTCGTGTTGGTGCTAAGCGCATGGACATTAAGCCGGCTGATAAGGCTGCTTTGGCTGTGGCGTTGTTCCAGACGAGTCAGATGGATAAGGGCTTTGAACACCCGTTCTTGAAGTCTCCCAAGGATTTGGAGCAGGAAGCGGAGCAGGCACGTATCGCTGCGGAAAAGCGTGAACGTATGGGGCAGGACCGGCGGCGTGTTCTGTCGGATGGTTCCGGCCGTTCGTTTAAGTCGTCGCAGGCGGAGTCTTTGCGCATGTTGCAGGAATTGAATCCCACCTAGTCGGTGGGCTTCAAGTTAAGGGGCTGGAAAAGGAAGTTCCAATTCGGAAACTAATCTCGCGGACTTTCTTTTGTTGCACTGGGCATGAGTCCAACGGCAGTTCGACAGTATGTCTCCAGGGCAGCCTTCCCGTGCGATTGGGTGAAGGTGGTCTATCTGTGGGCTCGTAGCTAGACCTGGGGGCAGAGATAAGTCCACTTCTGTTCCGCATAGATAGCAAGTTGTCCCATGCGCTTCGGTGATTTGGTTTAGCGTGTAATGCTCGGTCGGAAGGTTTTTCAACCTAAACCTGCGACGCGAGTCTATTGTTATGCGCCATTCTCTTGCTTTCTCAGGGTGTGCTTTCTGGTATTCCCTGATTTTTAGGATTCGTTGCTCTCGGTCTCGTAAATAGCGGGCCCGCATGTCGGCTGAAATTTCTTTTTCATGCCGCTCGCGGTAGTCCTTGCGCTGTAGATATACGTACTCTTTATTGCGTTCTCGGTAGGTTTTTGTAAGAAGGCGATGTGCTTCTCTACATTCGGGGCAGGGTTCTTCAGATGCTTTCCAGTGAGCTCTGTACCCTGCGGGGGTCCCCCGCCTGCCGTCGGGGTAGTTGCGGGTAGGGGTCAAACAGATTAACCCAGGCACATCAAAAAGGGTAGGCTGATTGGCAGCCATAATGCACGCTCCATTCGTGTCATTGTGGTTAGGCCCGTGTTGGTGTTGGTAGCACCTCGCGGGCCGTTCTTATGGCCTCCATTATACCTAATGAACTGCACAAATGCTTAATTAAAATAGTTTTCTGAGGAGGCTTAAATGGCTGCTGGTTTCGTATCAGTTCCTGTTGTTCCAACCTTTCGCGGCATGTCTAAGGAGTTTGCCGAGCGTTTGGAGAAGCCGGCTAAGGCTTCCGGTGAGCGTGCCGGTAAAGCCATGTCTGAAGGCCTGGGGTCGGGGGTTGAGAACCTTGAGCGTCAGGTTAAAGCCTCTTCCGCTAAGCTGCAGGACCTAGACCGCGCTTATGAGAAGTCGGCGTCGAAGCAAGCAGCCCAGAAGGAAAAAGTCGAGGCCGCAACCCTGAGACTTCGAGATGCTGAGGACAAGTACCAGGCGGCTCTGGAAAAGGGCGATAAGGGCGTTGCTGAGCTGGCGAAGGTCAAGGAGGCTAAGTCTCGTGTTATCGGCGAGACTGAGAAACTAGAGCAGGCCGAGATTAATACCCGCGTAGCGGAGCAAAAGCATAAAGACCAGCTTGAAGACCTGCAGTCCACTCTGTCGCGTTACGACCAGGCGCAAGACGAATTAGCTGACCAACTTGGCGTGACCCGGGAAGAGCTGTCCAAGATGGGCGGCGAGTTCTCCGACTTGGACGCAGCCATGGAGGATTCCTCCAATAAGGCTGAGGGATGGGGGGCACGCTTCGCAGGCATGCTGAAGCCGCTGGGCAAGCTTGGTGGTATCGCCGTCGGACTTGCCGGTATCAACAGTGTGGCCGGAACATTGCAGGAGGGCTTTGACAAGGTCACCTCTATTGAAGACACAACCGCCTCTCTGGGCATTCTGATGGGGTCTGCTGAGGAAGCTACCAAGGTGATGGGGGAGCTGGAAGAGTCTAACCAGAAGACTCCATACTCGTTTGATGCGTGGGCTGGTGCGGGCAAGAACCTGATTGCTTTCGGCGTGGAGGCAGATAAGACTGCTGGGATTGTCACCGCTTTGGGTGAGGCCGCGTCTGCGTCTGGTAAGGGCGAAGAGGCGTTGAACTCCATGGCTGATGCGTTCGGTAAAGCCGCCGCATCGGGCAAGATTTCCATGGACACGATTAACTCCCTGTCACAGGGCGGCGTGCAGGGCCTCACTATTCTTGCTAACGAGTTTGGTGTCACGACCGATGAAATGCAGAAGATGATTTCCAGCGGTCAGGTCTCCGCGGAGGAAGGGATCGACGCCCTCACCAAGGGTATCCGTGAAGGCTCGGAAGGTATCGCCGGTGACGTGGCTTCCATGTCTGGCGTTATGGGCAAGATGGCGGAAACCACGTCCGGTCGCCTGACGAATATGAAGGCCGCTTTCAACAATGCGGCGAAGTCTGTGTTAGAGGAGCTTAATCCGCTAATTGGCGCAGCAGCGGAGAAGATTACCGACTGGACGTATGCAGGCATTGACCTTTTTAAGACCTACATGGTGCCGGCCATCCAAGACGGTGTTGACGCTGCGAAGAATGTCATGGAGACGATTAAGCCAGCCTTGGAGGTGACTCGAGATGTCCTGAAGTCTGTAGTGGGGTGGCTCAAAGACGCAGCCGAGTGGATTTTGAAGAATAAGGACTGGATTAGTTCACTGGCTGTGTCGGTTGGCGTTCTTGTCGGGTCTTATAAGGCGTGGATGAAATACCAGAAGATTATGGCTGCCGGCGGGTTCGTCAAGTGGCTTATGTCTGGTGTGAAGGCCACGAAGCTGTGGGAGGCGGCCACTAAGGGCGCTGCCGCAGCGCAGAAGGTCTTCAATACAGTGATGAAGGCTAACCCGATTGGACTTATCATCACTGCGATTACTGCCCTGGTGGCTGGTTTGACCTGGTTCTTTACCCAAACAGAGACCGGCAAGGAACTGTGGTCCAAGTTCATGGATGTGCTTAAGTCTGGATGGGATTCCGTCAAGGAAAAGATGTCTGGCTTCTTCGACTGGGCGAAGGACCTGTGGGATAGTGCGGTCGAAAAGTTTCGTGAGGCGCGTGAAACGATGGCGCCAGTTATCGAGACGATTCAGGAAATTGCACAGGCCATAATCGAAAAGGTCGCTGGAGCGTTCACATGGCTGGGCGAAAAGGCGGCTGCGGCATTCACTACTGTGTCGGAGTGGATTGGCACGTTCCTGACGTTCCTGCAGGAGAATTTCTGGCCTGTCGTTGAAGCTATCTTGGGATTTGTCGGCGATGCTTTCTCTGCCTTGTGGGATGGTTTGTCCTGGGCATGGGAGAACATTATCCAGCCCGTATTTAACGGCATTTTGGAGCTGGCGAAAATAACGATTGGTGTAATCGCCACTATCATCTTGGCCCCGCTGCTTATTGCCTGGAATCTTCTTTCTTCCGCTATTCAGTGGGCGTGGGAGAACGTCATCCAACCGGTATGGCAGGCGCTAGCAAACTTCGCCCAAGAGGTGCTGTGGCCAATTCTGCAGACAGTGTTCCAGTGGATTGGTGACGCTTGGCAGTTGCTGTCGAATACGTTCTCCGCAATATGGGGCTGGATACGCGATGTTGTTCTGCAACCCATGGTGGACTTCTTCCAGAACACCCTGTGGCCGTCCATTCAGTCGGTCCTCGGCTGGATTGCGGACAAGTGGAACTGGTTGTCGTCGATTCTGTCCACGGTATGGGGATGGATTCGTGACAACGTAATTCAACTTATGATTAATGGATTCCACCGAATCTGGGACGCGGTATCTGCGGTCGCGGGCTGGATTTCTGATAAGTGGAATTGGCTTTATGGCATTCTGTTGAACATCTGGAATTGGTTGAATGAGAACGTCATCCAGCGTCAGATTCGTGGCTTCCACCGTATTTGGGAAGCTGTCCTGTCTGTTGCTGGCTGGATTGCTGACAAGTGGAATTGGATGTCCGACCGTCTGCATGCCACGTATCAGTGGATTAATGACAATGTGTTTACGCCGTTCCGTGGTGCACTTGACCGCCTGAAGGGATTCTTCGGCACGGTTGTTGATGGCATTAAGACGGTGTGGAATGGGTTGAAGTCGGCGCTTGCTGCTCCGATCAACTTCATGATCAATACCGTGTACAACGATGGTATCGCTAAGGCGTGGGATACCATCGGTTCGTTCTTGCCGTTGAATCCGAAGACGGCTAAGAGGTTGAGCCCCATCGGTGGTTATGCCACTGGTGGTGCTATCCGTGGACCGGGTTCTGGGACGTCGGATGATATTCCTGCGTGGCTGTCAAATGGCGAGCACGTATGGACGGCTAGGGATGTGCTTAAGGCTGGTGGCCAGCAGGCTGTTTACGCTATGCGTGATGCTATCCAAAATGGGCAGGCCTTTAGCTTCGACGGTAATGACTTGACCTTATTGCCTAAGCATGTGGATAACAAGAAGGGTGATCTTCTTGGTGCGGCGCCGTCGTTGTTCCCGGCGTTTAAGGATGGTGGCGAGGTTCGCCCGATGTGGGAGCTTCAGTTGGAGCGTGCTCACAAGTGGGCGAAGTCCCGTAGTGGACGACCGTATGTTTTGGGCGGGTCTGCTGACGGTGCTGGCGGTACTGACTGCTCCGGTTTCATGTCCGGTATTGCGGATGTGATTGGCGGCGGTACTGGTGCTCGTCAGTGGGCTACCATGGCGTTTAACGGTGGTGGCAACCAGCAGCACCCGTCTGGCCCGCAGGGTTTTGTCGCGGGTCTTAAGGCGCACACATTTTCTATTGGTGTGACGAACGGAGGTGCTGCAGGCGGTCACACTGCCGGTACCCTCGGTGCGACGTCGCGTATTGGCGCGGTTAACGTCGAGTCCGGTGGTTCACCATCCCTGGTGAAGTACGGCACTGGTGCTGTTGGAGCTAACGATTCGTACTTCACTACGCATTATCACCTACCGATTGGCCCTGGCGGCGCGTTTGTCGTCGGTAAGGGCAGTGGTGGACCGTCGCCGGAGCAGATGATGAATTTCATCCTCGATAAGGCTAAGGGCGCGATAAATCACATCCTTAATCCGATTGAGTCGATGTTGCCGTCTGGCCCGCCCGCGTGGAAGGAAATTCCTCGCGGCGTGTACCGCGCCGGTAAGGAAGTCTTACCTAAGGGGGTTAAGGCTGGTGTGGATGCGCTCGGGGACGGTCTAAGTACTGTCTATGAGGCAGCGTCCGAGGTTGGCGACATTGTTAAGTCTGCTGGCAAGTCTGCTACTGAGTGGGCTGGTGAGAAGCTCGGCCTTTACGACCAGGGTGGTTGGTTGCCACATGGCGGGTTTGCTCAGAACTTGTCGGGCAGGCCGGAGCCGGTGTTTACCGCATCGCAGTGGTCGAGAATGTCGGACATGATTCGTTCCCTGGGGGACCTTGTTCCAGCGATTGAGGGACAGACTAAGGCGATTGCTAAGGCTGTTGACGACACGGAAGCCTGGGTATCCAAGACTGTCGGCGATATGCAGGACTGGATGTTTAAGGTCGGTGACTATAACAGCATTGAAGGTATTACCGCCCGCCAGGGTGTGCGTCGTGTTCTTGACTTAGGTATCGACCTACCGGGGGCTGATGTAATTAACACGGTGTTAGACGGTGAGGACGCACTGTGGGATTCTCGCGCCCGCGCCGCAAAGAACATGGAAAATGTTGCTGCGAAGGAGGACGCGCTTCAGAAGGCACGTCAGTCTGCTGGAGAGGCGCAGCAAAAACTCCAAAACAGTTCGGAGGAGGATAGAAAGAAGAACGCTGAAGAGGCAGCTAAGGCTAATGAAGAGGTGGCTAAGGCGGAGCAGGAGTTAGCCGCTGCGAGGAAACAGCAGGCTATGGACCTGGACAATATTGTTCTGGTGTCGCAAGAGCAGGTCACTGGTTTTATTCCTATGGCTGAAAAGTTTGCGGACCAGCTGGTTAGTCTTGGTGTTCCTGCCGCTGCGGTGGGTGCCGGTTTGGCGCAGTTTACTGGCGGACTATCTGCTGTGGCTGCGCTTATTGGCCCTGCTGGTATCACCCTGGGCATGGCTCTTGACATGGTGCAGATTGCTATTTCTATCGTCAAGGCAATTGTTGGGGCGATTAAGAAGGCAATCGCTAAGGTCAAGGAGCTGATTGGCAAAATTAAGGAATTTATCGCCAAGATCCGTAAGGCTCGTCTGGATGCGCTAAAGACGCTTGCTGATGGCTGGGCTATCGGCGCGGATTATGCGAAGCTAGTAGTGGACCTACAAAGCAGGGTTACCTCGTTGCAGCAGGCGTTGATTCGTGGCGCGAATGAGCAGCGCGAAGCAGAGTACAACCTGATGCTGGCGCAGCATGACCGCTACATTGCGGAAGCTGAAGGGGCGTTGAAGGTGGCTGAGGCTCGCTTGGCTCTGGATGAGGAGATTCGACGCGGTGCGATTGCTGCTCAGTTGAAGATGATGGGGCTGCATGAGGACTGGGATTCCTACATGGCCTATCAGGCCTTGGAGGCTCAGGACGTGCTGGAGGAATGGTCCGATGCGGCTATTTCTGCTCTGTTTACGTATGAGAAGGCGCGTGCTGAAGCATTAAAGGGTGAGGTTTCTGCTCGTCTTGACCAGATTAAAGCAGAAGCCGCACTGGCTGAGGCGCAGCGCGAGAACGTGCGTAACCAGCAGGACCTGTTGAAGGCTCAGGAGCGTCTGATTCGCATGTCCGCCCAGGTTGCGGGCATCGAGCTGGAGGATGCCACTGGCACTGCCGAGATTGCGAAGCTCATGGCTGAAATGGCCGAGGTTAAACAGGCCATGGACCAAAACACTCTAGGACGCTGGGGTGCCGCCATGGGTGCGCAGGGGTCTCGGGCTAATGAGTATCGTGGCCAAAAGGCTCACTACGATGCTTTGCAGCAGTCGCTTTATGCGGTAGCTGGAGCAACCGGCGCTAACATCGACCAGGGCAACCTCGACCGCACACTAAAGCTAATGGGGCGCGCCGCTTATCGTGGCGGCGACCCGATGGATGTTTTGCGTGCTCGTATGCCGGAGTTGGCGCAGGCTGAGATGGCGCTACGGGTTAATGAAGCACTGAAGCCGGTCTATGAGGCCCGAGACCAGCGGGACGATTTAGCCCGCAAGGTTGAAGACTTCACGTCTGAGGTTGACCTGTATGAGAAGACCACACCGCTGGAGCACACGCTTAAGGGGCTGGACTACACGATTAAATCGTTGGAGCAGTCCTCTGAGGCGTGGGCTGATGGTAACGAGGAGCTACGCGGTGAGTATTTGGCTGCGGCTAAGGCGAATCGTGACGCGGCTGAGGCTGCTGGTGTGGATTGGAAGCTGGACTCGAAGTACGCGAATGCGGGTGTTCGGGACCAGCTTCGTCGTGAGACAACTATTCACCTTGATGGGGAGAAGATGTACACGGCGGACCAGATTGATGAGTTGTTGGCGGAGGTTACTGCCGGAACTAATGGTTCGTACAAGATTGTCAGGTCGGCTAGTGATGTTGCTGTTTCTCGCAGGAAGGAGCGGGTCTAATTGCTGAATGTGGTGTTGATTACCGCTCTGGGTGATGAGTGGCGCTTGTCTGGCACTGACCAGGAGTCGGAGGTTCTTGCCCCGTATGGGATGTTGGAGACGCTTAAGCCGGAAGTGACCCGGTCTGATTTGCAGGTCCCTGGTGGTGCTGGTGTGCTGCCGGGGGCGCGGCGTTTCGGGCCTATTTCTACCGTGCTGGAGTTCTACCTGAAAGCCCGTGAAGGTGAGGACCTGGAGGACACGCACCGTAGGTTGCGTCAGGGGTGGGCTGCGGCGACGTGGTCTAACCCGTGCGTGATTAGAATCGAGTCGGATAATCCTCTGTCCCCGTTGACGTTTGAGTTGGTGGTGGATGGTGTGTTGCCGGGTGTTTCGGTTGATATGCGGCGGCGTTCGGCGGCGACTTTGTCTGTGCCGGTGTTGTGTGCTGATGGTGTGGCTAAAACTTCGGTTATGACCGGGACAGAAAAAGTCACAGTGACGAATCACGGTGATGTTAATGTATGGCCTAAAATCCGCTACCGGGGCGCTGGGGGAGTGGTAACTAACCCTTCTGGGGCGACGTTCACCCTTCCACGCGCTGCGGAGGAAACCATCATCGACCTTAACCCTCGTGTGCTCCGCCTAGCCGGTGCATTCCCTGAGAATGTGCCACCCGGCGGTACTGGGGTGTGGGTGTTGCCTGCGGGTGCGCAGCTTGAGTGGACACTCGGTGTTGCGGACCCGTGGAGCTAAAAAAGGGGACTTTAAGCATTCGGAGGTGTGGTCCCGCCTCCCCTTTTTTATGACTAACTGAATTTTGTGAGGTATGAGCGTGGCCGATTGGGCATCGTGGAAAAAGACCGTTGATTACACCGTTAAGACCCAAGGACGCTGGTACGGAATTGGTGACAGCGATGGAAACCCGCTGTTTACGCTTCCGATGCCGTCGGAGCCGGATACTCCTGAGCAGTGGATGGAGTCAGCAGACCTGCAGGTGAAGTTTCCAGCCCGTGAACCTGATGGGTCGGTGAGCCGCGCCGCTGAACTTCTGGTGATGGACGCGCTGGACAAGTTTGACCCGTCTGGCCAGTTGCCTACCGCTGAGGGTGACTACATGCTCTTGGCTGCGTTCCCTGGCCCTGGTGGTCGTGTGGTGCGTCGTGGTGGGGCAATTGTGCACGCCACCGCGGACGATGAGGATAATGATGGTGTGCCGTCGGAGATTACAATCAACGCGCTGAATTGTATGGATGTGTGGCACACAATTCCGGCTGTGTCGTGGCCGGCTGCGTGGTGGAAAGCAGAACCCTACGAGGTGGGTTCGGATGAGTCGGGGATTGAGTATCAGCAGAAGCGGCTGATGGCCCGTGTGGAGTTAGCGACGAACGCCATGTTTGTGTGGAAGCACGGGTCGGCTGCGTTTGTGATTCGCCGCCTGGCGCAGGAGTCCCTTGACGCTGTGATGAGGTCTCAGGAGGACCCGGATGGAGTGAAGTGGGTTGACGACCCCTACCACGTGGTGGAAGTACCGGAGGAGGACACATCCGCCGAGATTAGCCTGGAGGCCCGCGATGGTTTCTTGTGGGAGACGGTGTCTAAGCAGGCGGAGAATGCTGGCGTGATTCTGGGGGCTTATATCTGGTGGCCGGGTGATGCGCCGGTTAGGTGCTGGTCACAGGCCACGTCGAGCATGAGCCCTCGAGATGTGGATATCACGCCAAGTGAGGGGGAATCATCCCGCACTCTGGGGTATCGAACTTTTGAACACGCGATGATTGTGCTGACCGTAAAGGAGGTGGCTTAGATGGCAACGCCGTATCTTATTGCTGACTCTGCCCAAGTGACGGTGCTACGCTCCTTAGCTTCCACAGCATTCGGTAAATACAGCGTAGCCCTACCCGAGGGCGTCGACCTCGAAGATGTGTATGAGGTCAGTGCGCCGGGCAACGAGATAGCCTACGTGTCCAGCCTTGGTGGTAAGCGGCGCGTGGGTGGCATGTTCCGCCGTTTTGTTAGGGCTGATGTGAGCGTTACCGCTGATGGTGAGGGCATGGTCCCGGCGTCGGATGTGGAACGTGTCCTGGATGAGGCTGCGAAGCGCGTGTCCGGTGATTTCTTCCTAGAATCGGACATCACCCTGGCGGGTCTTGGCCAGTGGGTGCCGATGGTGGATTTCCAGGTTGGGGATATTGCCAACGTTGAAATCTGGGGGCGCGTGGTGCCGCTGGCGGTGACGCGGATTGAACCGAAAAGCTCGGACCATTCGGACAATGACTGGTCAATCCACGTTGGCGGGCAGCTGCTTTCTGATTCTGAGGCCCGTCTGGCGGAGAACACTGATATTTATAACGCGGTGGTTAATGACCGTCGTGAGTTGGCTGGCCTGGATGGGAAGATTCGAACTGAGACTAAGAATCGCAAAGCTGATGTGGAGTCGGTGCGTAGTGTTCTGACCGGAGAAGGGGAAGGCCAGGAGGACTTATTGGCCTCCCTGGCGGGGCTGAATAAGCAGCTTCAAAAGACTCAGGCTTCCCCACAGCCTGGTCTCATTCCCGCGTATATTGCGCTGAATACGCGCTTGTGGGAGGTGCAGAAGGAGGTCAATGCGAAGAATGAGGAGTTTCAGCGCCTGACCGCTGAGATTGACGCGCAGCAGACTGCCCAGATTGAGCAGATGCAGGAAGTGCAGAAGCAGCAGGCTCTGGAGTCTCAGGGGCGGATTCGTGAGCTTATGGCCACCCCTGGTGGTACATCTGACCCGAATGTGAAGGTTACTCGTGAAGCTAATGGCAGCTGGCGGTTTTCTGTTGAGGATGCTGTCAAGGGGTCGATGCTGCACGCGAAGTGGTACAAGGGCACGTTTGGCGAGGGCGAGAGTGTCACGGTGGATTTCGAGGACATTCGCGTGATTGATAGTGATGTGCTGTCGTTTAATCCTCCGCTGAGCACGCCTTATATCTTTTTGCGGTGGGCTGAGGCCCAGAAGAAGCAGGTTACGGTGGATCGGTTTAGTGGCCCGTGGTCTATATCGCGTAGCACGTGGTCGAATGTTTTGACTGTGAATGCTCCTGCTAAGACTGCGGAGCAGGTGGCGCTGCGGTTGAAGGTTACGTGGTCAGCAGCTACGTATGACGATACTTACGGTATCCGTATTCGTGCTGGTGGCAGGGTGCTGCAAGAACGGATGATGGAGCATTTGGGGCCGTGGAGCTTTTTGGAGAATGGCCGTCGATGGATGTCTGTGACGGTGTCTAATGCGACGGTGGAACCGGGTGAGGATATTACGGTGGATGTTTATTCGACGGCGACGCTTGCTGGTGGGCGTCGAGTGGAGCAGGTGGAGCTTAATGGCACATGGATTGAGGAGGTCTAATGCCAACTATTAAGGGTAACTTGTTGTTTGTGTCGTCTAGGGCGGCGCACGTGTCGGAGGTGTGGGTGCGTGCCCCAAAGGTGCGTACTCATGCGGAGGGTTTGGTCACGACGGGCAATGACCACTTCCCTGTGATTGATGGGAAGGTTGAGTTTACGGCTGTTCCCGGGCCGGCTGTGCTTGCCCTCATCTCGCAGGGCCGTGCTGTGGACACGGTGCCTATCGT
>VNIW01000637.1_pt1 | contig 11942 bp, 12 predicted proteins | sample 7248591 | NCBI WGS metagenome assembly VNIW01 (sample SAMN12251776, study PRJNA551026) | human skin metagenome | isolation source: skin samples from patients infected with Netherton Syndrome | host: Homo sapiens | place: France:Paris | reverse complement strand
CGGTTCTTCTGCCGCCGACGCCGACGGGACCCGTGGCAAGCACCCCCAGCGGGCAGCGGACATTCGTCCGGGTGACGTGATCTATGTGTCCCCGCAGGTCGTGTTCGATGATCTTGAACGCGTGCTAACAGGTGAAGTTTTGCTGGTGCTCAGCACTGACGAAGACAACGTGGCCGGGGTGTATCTGGATCAGATGACCACGGAGGCGGTGGCGAATCAGCTGCCTGCCCTAGCGCAAAAACTGACGAAGCCGAAAGTGTTTTTCCTCGGCGGTTCCGATGTGCCCGGTGCGGTGGTTGCAGTTGGTCAACTAAGCGAGGATGTCGAGTTGCCGGTGGATGCGGCTGGGCCGCAGCGGACGACTGGGCAGCAACTCTCGGAGGGAGCTGCCGAACCTGTTGGTGAGACTTGGGAGCCTGTGATGATCTGCGATGGCCGTGCGCTTCTCATCGATGCTGAATCGCGCTTGGCGCAAGTAGTGATCGCGGAAGATGGGCAGCTCGGTGTGCCCGTGCAGAATCTGCGTTTGTTCGTGGGATTTACCGAAATCGAACGGTCGGAACTGGACGATTGGCTTGCGAAGGGATTCGTGAAGTTCCAGCGAGCGGCAGCTGAGGATGTCTTTGGCACTAAACCTGGCGAAACGTGGCGACAACTGATGAAGCGCCGACCATTTCCCGAAAACCTGTTCTCCACGTGGGCAGAACACCCAGAACGCAACTGATAACTAGCAGGTGCCTCCGAAGCCACGGAGTTTGATGAGGGACTTCGCTAATTCCGTGAGCATGGCTTGGCCAGTTTCATAGGATCCATCGGAAGGTTTTGCGGCGATTGCAACCCCGAGGAATGTTCCCGGCTTTTCTCCGGGAATGAAGCCAAATTGCCGGGTGAGGTAGCCACCCTTTTCATCCGGTCCCCAGCCACCCTTGAAGTGCGCGCCTGGGATGGAACCAAGACCATAGTTCTGGCCCGCGGCGATCTGCCCCATGAGGGCACTGACAGCGGTTCCCCCGGCAATGCACTGCAGATTTGCCCCAAACGTTGCTTGGTTCGAAAGGGACCAGCGCGTTTGACCGAAGGAAGAGAATCCCGGGCGCGTTACTTCGGTTTGAATGGTGGTTTCTTGGTCACCGCCCTGGCGTAAAACGGCAGTCGCGGCGGCACCAGCTTGCTCCGGAGAGCCCAATGCACGCCACATGCTATCTGCTGCTGCGTTATCCGAGGCAGTGATAGCAGACCGCATTTCTGCAGACACTCCGCTGTTTTTCGCTGCTGCAATCGCGACTGGAACCTTGGCAGTTGACCACGCTGGACCTTCGCTCAGCGACCCATACTCTGCCGGCGAGGCAGAACGATCTCCACGAGGGTTGGTGAGTGCCACGCCAAGTTGTCCGGAATACTTGCTCTGCACTTTGCGTACGGCTGCTTCAAGTTCTGCGGAATGGCTGGCTTCCGGTGATGGACGCGAAGTTTTAGCGGTCGGTTGAGGCGCAGACTGCGTGGGATTCGGTTTGCGCACCATGGCACCGTCATCTCTAGAACCAGGGTCTGGGTTAACCGCCGAAGAATTCGAAGTTGTCTGCCCGGACCCCTGGGAGCTTCCGAAGCGTTCCTTATCGATGGTGCAACCAGAAAGCATGAGAGCTGCGATGGTCACTGCTGAAATGAATGCAGATTGTTTGCGCATTTTAGAGGATGTAAACCCGCGCGTTATTGCCACCGGTGCAGGTGACGTAGGTGCCATTATCGCGACAAGACATGGTGTAGGTTTCGCCCGTTGTGGGGCTGGTTGCCTCTACCGTGCCGCTTAGCTGATCGGTTTTGCGGTAGTGATCCACGAAGGCATCGCGCACATTGCTTGCGAAGGGGCAAGAGGTGGTATTTCCGCCGTAATCCTCGGCATACGTCAAGTTCAAGTCACCTGGTGCACCGGAACCCGAGCATTTGTTCCAAGAGCTAGGCACACGGAAGTCCTCAGCGCGCTTGCTTTCGCTCGGTTCCGAGGAGCTTTCGCTTTCAGTCGATTCCGTGGAGCTGCCAGCGGAACTCGGATTCGTGGATTCTGCAGGACCAGCTGCGGAGCTGGTTGGGTTGGCCTGCTGGGCGTCATTATTAGAACGAGTTGTAAAGAAGAAATAAGCTACAGCTGCGAGCAGCAGCAAGCTCAAGATAATCACCAAGATGCTGAGGATCAAGGTGGAATTATTGCGCTTGCGGGGTGGCTCTGGGGGTGTGTGCGAGCCGGGACGACCATGTGGGGCTGGGCCATTATGTGGGGCTGGGCCACTATAAGGCCGCGGTCGGCCTTGGGGTTGAGCGCCCCAGCTATTGCTTGGATCGCCGTAACTAGTATTGTTCTGCCCCCAATTGGTCTGCCCGGGGTTGGGCCTGTCCCGGGTTGGTGTAGCCCGCCCCCGCCGGCCCAGCGGAATTACCAGCGGGATTGTTCAAATTTTGACCTGGACGGTTGTACTGCGGGGGCTGGTTATAGCGAGGCGCGTACGGATTCGGCTGACCTGGCCCCTGGGGGCGGGGGAATTGCTCGGTATTGTCATTTCCGTTTGTGGGCATCGTCAGCCTTTCTTGGGGACTCGCTGGGGCAGCCAGTTTGCCCTAGATGGGAAGGTGTGTAGGACTTTCATAGCGGCAAAAAGCGCGGTGGAAATGCCTATCCGCATAGCGCTTCGTGCTCTTAAAGTATCAAGACTTCCATGACCAGCACGGATGAGTACCCACATCCGTAGCCGTGAGCGTGCGCGCCCACGCTGCGTAGAGGCTTCCGCGTAAGCTGATTCCCATGGCAACACCGGATTTCATCGTTGAGTTACGCAAGCAGGTTGGGCACGCAGAACTGTGGCTACCTGGGGTTACGGCCATCGTTTTGAAACCTATAGAGGCCGACGCCCCGCTGTGGGCTGTTCCCGAGGTACTACTGGTTCAACGGGCAGATGACGGGCAATGGACACCCGTGACGGGCATCGTGGACCCGCGTGAAGAACCTCACCACGCGGCGGTAAGGGAGGTAGCCGAAGAGACTGGATTGACGGTGGAACCTGCTGCTTTGCTGGGCGTGGGGCAGGTTGGTCCCGTGGAGTATCCAAACGGTGATGTGGTCAGTTACGTGGATACGGCCATCCGGCTAGAGGTTCCGGATCCGGACGCGCCGGGAGCATTTGATGTGCACGTCAATGATGATGAATCCACTCGTGTGGGGTGGTATCCCATCAGCAATATGCCCCCTATGCAGCCGCGATTTCGATTGATCATTGCTGATGCGGCGGCGCAGATGAAGCATCCTCAGGGCTTCCGACCGCGGATGGGGTATGTGAAGCGCAACTAGCTGCTGCATTTACTGGAACTAGTTGTCCCGTACTGGAATTAGTGGTCTCGGTTGCCAGAGTTTGCAGTTGCCCGAGAAATCGTTCTCCACGCGAAGTGCGGTATCGGCGTTAGCATGGGTGGGTAACCTCGCCACTTCGGCGGACTGTTGTCTGCTTGGGTGCAACCAACCTTGGAGGAAGAATGAAGATCGCGTTATTCGCCACGTGCATTGTGGACGCGATGTATCCGGAGGTCGCGAGGGATACTGTGAGTATCCTCGAGCGACTCGGACACACCGTGATCTTTCCTGAACAGCAAGCGTGCTGCGGTCAGATGCACATCAATTCCGGCAAGTTCGGCCAAGCCTATCCAGTGGTGAAAAACCATGTTGAAGCGTTCGAGGATGCGTCGTGGGACTATGCCGTAGCGCCAAGTGGCTCCTGCGTGGCGTCATTGGGCCACCAACACCCCATGGTCGCCCAACATAAAGGGGACGAAGACTTGGCGACCCGTGCTACGCAGATTGCGGACCGTACCTACGAGCTCGCGCAATTTCTGACAGATGTTTGCGGAGTGACAAACGCCGCGGAAGAGCTGGGGAGCTACTTCCCGCACGCGGTGGCTTACCATCCCTCATGCCATGGAATGCGCCTGCTGCAGCTTGGTGACCGGCAGCGAGATCTGCTGGAAACCGTGGAAGGCCTGGAGCTGCAGCCCATTGAGCACGAAGATTCTTGCTGTGGGTTCGGTGGCACATTCAGTGTGAAGAACTCGGGTGTTTCCAGCGCGATGCTGGGTGACAAGGTTGAGGCGGTTATCAGCTCGCAGGCTGATGTGTGCACCGGGGGCGATGCCAGCTGTCTGATGCATATTGGTGGCGGGTTGTCCCGGCAGAGTCGCCTCACACCGAGTGCGCGGACAGCCCCAGTCGCCGTGCATTTGGCCAGGATTTTGGCCTCAACGAAGGATAATCCACTGCGTATGCCAGCTGAGGGCGGCCAAGTGACGGGAGGATCACTGCGATGAGTACATCATTGGGAATGCCTCAGGTTCGTGGCGAAGGGAATCTCTTTGAGAACCACCCTTTCCCTGAGGTCGCAGAACATGAGATGGGCAACATTCAAATGCGGACCAATCTGCGGCACGCCACGCAGACGATCCGCGGTAAGCGTGCAGACAGGGTGGCAGAAATGCCCGACTGGCAGGAGCTGCGGGATGCAGGGCACGCAATCAAACAGGATGTGATGGCCCGCTTGCCGGAATTACTGGAGCAATTCGAGGAGCAGTTCACTGCTCGAGGCGGGCACGTGCACTGGGCGCGTGATGCGGAAGAAGCTAATGAAATCGTGTGCCAACTGGTGGAGGACAACTGCCCTGCCGATGAAGATGGCCAGCGCGAAGTCATCAAGGTCAAGTCCATGGCGACCCAAGAAATTGGGCTGAATGAATACTTGGAAGACCACAGCATTTCGGCGGTAGAAACGGATCTCGCAGAGTTGATTGTGCAGCTGGGTGGCGATCGTCCTTCGCACATCCTCGTTCCAGCGATTCACCGCAACCGCGATGAAATCCGGCAAATCTTCCTGAGCCAGATGGAAGATGTAGATCCGGAGCTAACGAATGACCCAGAAGCGCTGGCAGAAGCCAGCCGTAAACACCTCCGCGAGAAATTCCTGACCACCCCAGTGGCCATATCCGGTGCGAACTTCGGCATCGCGGAAACTGGCACGCTTTCGGTGGTGGAATCCGAAGGTAACGGGCGCATGTGCGTGACGGTTCCGGAAACTCTGATCACCGTCATGGGCATTGAAAAACTGCTGCCCACTTTCCAAGACTTGGAAGTATTCATGCAGCTACTCCCCCGCTCTAGCACGGGTGAGCGGATGAATCCTTATTCCTCGTTCTGGACGGGCGTGGCCGAGGGCGATGGGCCACAGAACGTGCACGTCATCCTGCTGGATAACGGCCGTACGCGTGCTTTGGCAGATGAGCACGGTCGCGAGGCGCTGCACTGCATTCGCTGTTCAGCTTGCATGAACGTGTGCCCGGTGTACGAACGCACAGGTGGCCATGCTTATGGTTCCGTTTACCCCGGCCCGATCGGCGCGATCCTTACTCCCCTGCTCACCGGTGTGGATGCCTCCGAGAACGGGTCGCTCCCCTACGCCTCCAGCTTGTGTGGGGCTTGCTACGAGGCTTGCCCCGTGAAGATCAATATCCCCGAAATGCTGGTGCGGCTGCGTGCCCAGGACGTCGAGAAAAACCACCCAATGGGCGGGCGAGTCCCCACTTCCCAACTGGACGTAGCGCTGGCGGGCGCTTCGTGGATGATGAGCGATGGCGCCCGTATGAATGCCGTGGAACGTGGCTTGCCGTTGGCTCACACATTTAGTCCGAAGAAGGGCTTGTTTAACCTGCCAGGGGTGGCGGGTGAATGGACGCGATCGCGTGACATTCCCGCCCCACCAAAGGAATCTTTCCGCACGTGGTGGCGGAAAAACCGTGGAGAGGAAAACTAACCATGGCCACTGAACAGTCCGCCGCGAAGAAAGAAATTCTCGCCCGCATCAACTCCGCTCTCGGAGCCTCCTCCAGCAGTTCGCCTTCCACTCCTACGCCGCCCAGGGCTTATCGCCAGCAGGGCGTCAAGGAAGGTGAAGATTTACTTTCGGTGCTTATCGATCGGCTAGAGGATTACGACGCCACCGTGACCCGCGTGGGAAGGCCTGACTTGCCGGGCACTATTCGTGACCTCGTGGTTGGTGGGAAGTCCAACTCAGGGTCGCTGAAGCACGACTCAGCGGCCGGTTCGGCAGCGGAGCCGGATGGTTCCCGCGAGGACGTAATTATCGCGCCCGCGACGATCCCGGATGAGTGGGTGAGTGAACTTGAGCGGGGGAAGTACTCCGTGCTTCGCGACGATGTGGAAGGCCAAAGCCTTACTCAAGAGCAGATTAATTCTGCCGCGGCGGTGATTACCGGCTCGGCTGTGACTGTCGCCGATACCGGCACCATCGTGTTGGCTGGGCCAGAATCCGGGCGCCGCATCATGACTTTGTTGCCAGATCATCATGTAGTGGTGGTACCAGAATCCAGCATCGTGGAGTTGGTGCCTGAAGCGATGACTTACCTGCGTGATCACGGGCTGCATACGGAACCGATGACACTGGTTTCCGGCCCGAGCGCCACGGTCGATATCGAACTGATCCGCGTTCATGGTGTGCACGGACCGCGCCAACTGGATGTAGTGATCGTGGCTGATTAACTACAGTCAGCGACGGTCACCAGGTACGCGCCTCCGGGGCGATTTCGTCGCGCCCGTCTGGAGCCGCGCCTTCGCGGACCCACTTCGATAGGTACGTTGATGCGCGCATGGAACAGATGATCAGCTGAACTTGGTGGAAGATCATCAGCGGCAGAATCAGCATGCCCAAACCACCGGAACCGAACATCACGGCCGCCATGGGCAGCCCGGAAGCCAAGGACTTCTTCGTGCCAGCGAACTGAATCGCAACCTGATCGGCGTAATCGAACCCCAGTTTGCGGGCCACTAGGCTGGTGATCGCCAACAACAGGTACACCAGCACCACCGATCCGATAACCAGCCCAATTAAGGTCAGCCAGCTCACGGAACTCCACACGCCTTCGACCACGCCCTCGGAGAAGCTGGTGTACACCACCAAGCCGATGGAAATCTGATCCACCTTTTTCGTCAGCGGGGAGGCTGCGAATTTATGAACCCATGGGCGCAGCACTTGGCCAACCAAGAATGGCAGCAGCAACTGGACGGCGAGGTTGATGAACGTGGAGGCGTCGATATGAAGTCCCCCTGAGTTGCTCATCAGAAGAAGCACCAACAGTGGGGTGAAAACCACGCCGACGAGGGAAGAAACACTGGCAGCGACGATCGAGGCGGCAATGTGCCCGCGCGCGATCGAGGTGAATGCTACGGAGGACTGCACCGTGGACGGCACCAGTGTGAGGTACAGAATTCCGAGGTACATTTCGTTGCCCACCACGGCTTTTAGAGGAAGCATCGCCAGCCCGAGCAGCGGGAACAACACAAAAGTAAACCCCATGATGAGCAGATGCAGCTTCCAATGCATTAAGCCTTTGAGCGCCTCCTGCGGGCTCAACCGCGCTCCGTAAAGGAAAAACAGCAGACCGATAGCGATTTTCACGATCCAGCCGGCCACCTCGGCCACCTCGCCACGCACGGGCACGAGCAGTGCGGCGATCACTGCGATCACGATAAGAATAATGAGGAGATCAGGCCGGTAACTCAGGATCCGTTGGATCGGGTTGGGGTTCGTGCTTTCGGGCTTACTCATTGCCTCAGGTTATCGAACATTGATTTCGACGCCCTGCGTTTCCTCGATTCCGTTTGTCCTTTGCACGCGGGTTGTTGAACGATTACGGGACCTTGAGGAATAATCCGCGAATCCGGATGGTTATAGCTTCTCGTCTGGAAGTTGCAAACGCAGAAGGAGAATAATGAAGACGATTGGATTCATCGATGCCGGGGCTCTCGCGGAGGGTTGGCGTTTCGATAATGGCCAGCCCGCGTATGGAGCCCCCTACATTTCAGCAGGAGTAAATCCCACCTCCATCCTCGACATGGGGCCGGGGCATCTAGCCACTGATGAGGAGATCCAGAGCGCGCTAGATGCAGCGAAACGGTAGGAAATTGCCGATGTAGTTCAGGCTTTGAGGGTAGCTGGCCCTTAGCCTAGATACGCGCTCTATTGACTCTCGGTCGGGATCGTCCGCAACGCACCATCGAGTTCCGAGGTGGTGGTCTTTGGAATCAGCATGCTCGTGGCCACGCTGATTCCCAAAATGACTGCGCCGGCGATGAAAGCTGTGGTGTAGCCCGCTGCGGAGTCCGATCCGGCCGGGGAACCCGCGACCATGAACACGGGCAGGATGGCGAAGGATAGGCCTGCACCTAGGTTGAACGCGGCCGAGTTCATGCCAGGCAAGAAGCCTTCATAGTCTTTCGGGGAGTTCACCACGCCCAAGTTATTGAGGACGATATTACCGATACCCGCATAGGTGATACCCAGCAGGATTACCACGGCGATGAGCACGACCTTGGAATGCACACCGACAAATGCCAGCACCAGCAGGAGCAATGCGGAGGCAAGGTTGGCGATACGGATCAATCGGGAGTAGCCAATCTTCGGTGCTATGCGTCCAGCGAAAGGCCCTACGAACCAGCCGACGAGTGCGTACGGAGTGAGCATCAGCAAGCTTGCCATATCGGCCTTCATACTGAATCCCGCATCCGTATTCTGTGCTAGGGAAGTCGCCACACCATTGACTGCAGCGAACACGCCAGTCATCGTCAAAACGGTGGTGAGGAGCAGTGCCCACGTTTGGCGTAGACGCAGGTACTTCGGTGCTACCAGTGGCTGATCGTGCTTGTTCTCCCACGCCCAGAACAGCGCAAATACGATCAATCCACCTAGGATCAACCAGCCCACCAGCATCCAGTTCGCGCCGGCAGGCAGGGAGGCCTTGCCGATCTCATTGGCTGCCATGGTCAGTGAGAACACTGAGATCACCAGCAGCACCGCACCCAGCCAGTCCATCTTCACATTGTCAGAGGGCTTGGATTCTGGTGCCCACAGAGCCACAACAACGGTTGCAAGCGCGCCGATGATGCCGATCAGCCAGAACACAGAGCGGAAGCCCCAGTGCTCGGCCATCCACCCGGAAACCAGTACGTCCAAACCAGCCACGCCACCGTTGACCGCGGCAATCAAGCCCATCAGCGTGCCCAAGCGGACTTCCTCTTTCACCTGACTGCGCAAAATGATCAAGGTCATGGGGATCGTAGGGCCGGCGATGCCCTGCATGGCGCGAGCTGCCATCAGTACGCCGACATTGGGGGCAAGAGCGGCGATGATGCCACCGATAGCCATTACCGCCAACATTACGATCAGCACTTTACGACGGCCGATGATGTCCGATAGACGTGGCAGGAACAGGCCGCACATAGCACCGCCAGTGAAGAATGCGGTTTGCGAAAGGCCCACGGTGGATTCGGTTGTGTTGAGCTCCCGTGCCATGGTGGTAAGGACTGGGGAGAGCATGGAGGCATTGAGCTGGAATGCCACCGCGGCGGTGATCAGCACCGTCATCAGCAGCGGCAGGCCGCCCTTCCTCGAATCAATTGGATCAGCGATGGCTAAAGCTGGCGTTGTCATGGGGTAAACAGTACTGCACGAAACCCCGATTCGGCAGTCTGTGGCCAGCTGGCATGAACCGCCTAGAAACCGGTGTTGCCGATGCGGCGCAGGGCGTCGATCAAAAGATCGAAGAACCTGTCTACATCAACATCCACACCCACCCGGTGACGCACGGATTCCTGCAGCTCACCATAGGTTTCTAGCCCGGCTGCGGCATAATCATCGTGGGTGCCGATCGCGGAAGGATCACCCGGGCGATCAGCCGTCTGGTGCTGCGCACCCCAAGTGCGGCGAAGATCCACCACCGTCATGCCACGGGTGAACTCACCCTGCGTTTCCACGGCCACGGGGGCAGCTACGGTAGTCAGCACTTGCGGATCAGCCACTGCTGCCACTGCCAAGGGGTCATGCAGTGGTGGCCCTGGATAGCGGCGCAAATCCATGTACGCCGCACCGAAAAACTCCACAAGTTCCGCGATGAACTGCGCAACATCCGTGCCCACCGCACGGATTTGTTCCATGCGCGAGGGCACAGCCAAAACCTTGTGAGTGACGTCCAGGCCCACCATCGTCACAGGCCACGCTGCCTCAAAGACGATCTTGGCAGCTTCCGGATCGGCCAAGATATTGAACTCCGCCGCGGGAGTCATGTTGCCGGTATGGTGCCCACCACCCATAAGGGTCACCCCGGCTACACGCTCCACTAGGTGCGGGTAAGTGCGTGCAAACAGCGCAATGTTCGTCAGCGCGCCGGTCGGCACCAGAGTCACTGTACCGGGGGCCTCGCGTTCGATGACTTGGGCAATCAATTCGATGGCGTGCTGCTTTTCTAGTTCGACGCCCGCCTCTGGCAACCTCGGCCCATCCAAGCCACTTTCGCCGTGAATTTCTTCGGGAATCAGCTGTGGTGCCACGAGTGGGCGATCCGCACCAGCGGCAAAAGGTACGCCGGTGATATTGCCCACGCGGGCAAGAGCCCGCGCATTCGTCGTGACTTTTTCAAGAGTCTGATTACCGGCGACGGTGGTCACCGCAAGCAGGTCAATATCGGGATTTCCCCACGCCAACAGCATGGCAATCGCGTCATCATGGCCGGGATCACAATCCGAGATGATCTTGCGCGGGCTAGTGTTTCCAGAGGTGGACGTGGGAATTTCAGCAGTTGAAGTGGTCATTTTAGGGAATCTTCCTTAACAGAGCGGGTGTTAAAAAGTGGGCTTTGAAAGTGATGCTACGAGTGGGCCCCGGGCACAACAAGGGCTGTGCTGGCTCAATCTTTCCCGACGGTTTCCGCGAGCGCCCGGATCTCTTGTTCGCTGGCGTAGGAACCCGCTGCGCCAGGTTTTTGGGTGGCTAAAGACCCCGCAGCTACGGCTAAGCGGGCAGCATTTTCGAGGGAGTTACCAGTGGCCACGGCTGCAGCAAGCGTGCCACAGAACGCATCACCAGCACCGGTGGTATCCACGATCGTGTCGACCTTCGGGGCAGGGATCTTCGTAACTCCATCAACAGTGACAACAGCGGCGCCTTCCGCCCCCAGCGTCACTACAGCACTACGCGCAACTTTCGTGAGAGCGGCAAAAACCTCGTCCATCGGAGTGTCCCGAGGCAATTCCGTAATATCGGTGGCCTCCAATTCATTGAGAATCAACGGGTCGGCTGCGGCCACGAGTTGTGGATCTTTGGTGGTCACAGGAGCTAAGTTCAAAAACAGTCGCGCGCCTGCAGCTTCGGCGAGCTCGGGAAGTTCTGCGGAGTGTTCGGGTGTTAGCTCACCTTGCGCCAGAACCACGGGAATTGGGCGGAAAGCGGAAAGCTCTTTCACCAGATCCACGTGCGCCGCCGGGCTAGTCAGCTCGTTAGCCCCAGATGTCACGATGATGATGTTCTCCCCGGAGGCGTCATTCATAATGAACGCCTGACCTGTGGGTTCGTTGGACCGGGCAATGAAATCTGTATTCACTCCGTGCTGCTGGAGTTCCTTGACGGCGAGCAGGGCCAGAGGGTCAAGGGGGCCCGTAGCCTTGTCGGCGGGATCATCCGCACTGGTCTGGCCCACCGAAGCCAGAAGGATCGTTTCCACACCCATGTGCGCGGAAGCTACCGCCTGATTTGCGCCTTTGCCACCCAAACCTTGGATACCGCGCCGCCCGATGATCGTTTCACCTGGGGAAGGGAACACATCTAGACCCACGAAAGTATCGATATTGATGGATCCACACACCACAACTGCCGGGGCGTGGGCGCCAGTTTCGTTCAAGACGGCGCCCTTGGATGCGCCGGCGCTGCGTATATGATTACCGTTCCCGTTTTCCATGTGCCCGATCGTAGTGAACACTACGGACACTTGTCCTTAACTTATACCGAGCTTCCTAACCGCGTAGCACCGCGATCGCGATCTGCACACGATTGATTACATGTAATTTC
>VNIW01000636.1_pt1 | contig 11947 bp, 17 predicted proteins | sample 7248591 | NCBI WGS metagenome assembly VNIW01 (sample SAMN12251776, study PRJNA551026) | human skin metagenome | isolation source: skin samples from patients infected with Netherton Syndrome | host: Homo sapiens | place: France:Paris | reverse complement strand
ATATATAAAAATATTAGATATTTATAGAAAAAACAATAAAAGATATTTAAAAGTAAAGGTTAAAAACAAAACATTTTAGTTACTCTCATCTAATTTTAAAAAATGCGAAATAAAGAAAATTGTAACAGATGGATATAAACATAAGATAGGATACACTATAAACGGATGTAAAATAATAGGTAAAAGACTTAACCCAAGAAGTAAAGAAAGAGAATATAGAATGTTATGTTTAAGTACGAATCTAACATTTTACAGAAGAGAATCAAGAATAGATAACGGGTCAAAAAGCCCTTATATTAGTGGGAAATATATTTATGAAGGAAATTGGCTGTTTAATGAGAAGAATATTTTACCTTTTTTAAAAAATATTAATGATGCAAAAAAATACATAAAATATTCAAGACGAAAAATAGAATGTGTTTGTCCTAATTATAAGACAGAAAAAATAATTCCTGTGAATAATTTGGTTAAACAAGGTTTCTTTTGTCATATATGTTCTAATAATATATCATATCCAGAAAGATTAATGATTGCTTTGTTAAATGAAAATAATATTGTTTATGAATATCAAAAAATATTCAAAGATTTAAGGCATAGAAGATTTGACTTTTATCTACCGGATTATAACATAGTTATAGAAACACATGGACAGCAACATTATAACGAAAATGAAGAATGGTATAAAAAATCGAAAGAATCAGACACTATTAAAAAGGATTATTGTAAAAAGAAAGAGATAAAATATATTGAAGTAAACTGTAGTGTGTCAAATTATGACTTTATATTAAAGAATATTAATAACACTGAGTTAGAAAATATATTAAAAGATAACAATAAAGAAAAAATAGTAAATAAAATAAAAGAACTAGAACAAGTTAAAAATATAGATAAGATAATATCTTTGTACAAAGACGGAAAAGCAATTTCTTATATTAGTAAGGAAGTTGGTTTAACTGTATGGAAAATAGACGGACTATTGAAGAGATTAGGATATATTAACAAATAATACTATATTTTTAATTACGCAATACTAAAGTAATAATAGAAACAAAGGTCATGAGTTTTGCTCATGGCTTTTTACATAATAGGAGGAATTTTAAAATGGAAAGAAACAATATTTATAGTGATGAAATATTTGAAAAAGTAAACCAAGAATCAAAAGAATTGTTAAAAGATTATATATTAGAATTAAAAGTTAGAAATAGAGCAGAAAAAACAATTAGTCAATATGAGTTTGATTGCAAGATGTTCATGTGCTATGTTTATGATAATATGAACAACAAATCATTACTTGATTTGAAACGAAGAGATTTTAGGAATTTCTTTCTATATCTTAAGGAAACAGGTAAGTCTGCCTCACGTATCAATCGTGTTCAATCATCTATTAGAAACTTGTTACAGTTTGCAGAAGATGATGAGGAAATATATGAGGATTATGAGGTAAATCCTATGCGTAAGATTAAATCAGTTGAAAAAGAACCTGTAAGAGATATTGTGTTCTTAACAGATGATCAAGTAACTTATTTAATTAATTATCTATTAGAAAAAGGTAAAACACAAAAGGCATTATTTGTAAGTTTTGCATATGATAGTGTAGCTCGAAGAAATGAAATTTCACAAGTTGAAAAATATAGTTTTTATGATGAATCTCAATCAAGTACCAACGAAATAGTAGGGAAACGTGGTAAGAAATTTAAACTTATGTATTCTCAAAGAACAAAAGAATTAGCTAATAAATGGTTAGAAGAACGTGGTGAAGATAATGTAGATAGCTTATGGGTAAGTTATTATAATGGCAAACCTAGACCTATACAATATGAAACATTTTATGCTTGGGCTATTTCATTCAGAAGTATTTTAGAAGAAAAATTCGGTGGAGAGATTCCATTAAATGCACATAGCTTCCGTCATACTGGAGCCGAGAACTATGAGAATGGAACTCATCACTCTTTAAACTATATGGGTAAAGATAAGCTAGATATAAATGAATTAAAAATACTTATGAATCATGAGAGTATAGACATAACAAACTCTTATTTAAGAAATAAAGACCAAGAAATATTGGAAAGTCTATTTTCATAAAATTAGAGGGGCGTTGTTCCCTCGAACTATACATAATAAAATATTCATTTTACCTTGTATTTTTGGCGTCAACCACGGGCTTCAACCCTCTTCATTGTTACGAAAGTATTACATAATATTAATTTAGTGTAAAATATAAGTAAATCCCACGTAAATTAATACATGGGACAACAATAAAACAAAAACCATAGTCCTATAATAGCAAAGAATATGAAAACCACGCCTAAAAATGCTGTGATTATTCTATATATCCCACTATCTTTTTCCGAGTAACTACCTACTAGTATCATTATACCTAATATAGAAACTATAATTAATAATAACATTATTCAAGCTCCAAATACGACCCTACCACTTCAATCTCGCTAGAATCAAAATTAGCTATTTTCTCGATAATATTAGCGTTCATTCCTCTTAAAACTGTCTCACCATCAACTAAATCATCAACGTAAAACATTAAATCGCCAATCTTAACCATATCAAATGTGTAAATATTATTGTCGTTTTTGTCTTTTTTACCAATTGAAATCATGGTTTGACAGTGAATATTTCTGTGTAATCTACCAAAATTCCATTTATCATCATCAATTTGCTCTGCATTGTAGTACATTATTTTGTTGGCATTATCCCAGATTTTAAATTCCATTATTAACCATCCTCATCTTTTAGTTTAACTTCTTGTAAAACCTTGATGTCTACCTCTCCTAATTGAATCAAATCTAATAACATTTCATCATAATCGACCGCAGACATGATGTAATCATATTCATATGCAATATTAGTGCGTAATCTCTCAATAAAAATATTGAAAGATAAACGCTTATCTATTGAGTAGTGTAGTTTTGAAAACCATTCTTTGCTAGTTATTTGCTCCATATATCCTCGTCCTTAGTGTAAGAATCCTCTGAAATATTAGCCAGTATGAACTCTTTAATTAAATCATATTTTAAATTTCTATATTCATACCAGCGTTCTAACATATCATAGGGGAAATACACGTAGTGCTTATCCCCAGTGATAGTATTAGTTATTTCTGCCTCAACTATATCCTCTAAGGTATTGTCAAAATCGGATACTTTAAAATATTTAAAAGTCATTCTTTTTAAAATGTTAGTAATTCGTTCTTTAATCATTGAGTCCATAAAAAGTATCTCCAATCATGTAACCAACTACCTCGCCATTAGAATATAATTTTGTAACTTGTTCCTCATCAACAACTAATGCCATTTGAGCGCCTAAAAATTCTGTTCCATCGTGTGTAAAATGTGTTTTAACAACTGTGCTAATTAATTTATATCCTTTCTGTTCCTCAACAAAATTGTTTACTCTATTTTCTAATTCTATAATATCGTCTGCATATACCTCATCTAAAATAACTTGTTGCATTATAAATCTTCTCCTTTCAAGTCTACTTGAACTTTATCTGCTGCATCCAGCTTTAAAAACAAAGATTGTAAATCCCATTTAATTTTAGTTCCTACTACTTTATTTTTAACACCTTTAAGTTTCTTGATTTTAATAATTGTTGCGTAAATATTTTCTGTAATATAATCATAGTCATCCCAGTAGAGTATTTTTCTTTTCTTATTGTAGCATTGTTTAGTGTCATATTCAATCTGACGCTTATCTTGTTTGATTTCATCTAATAATTTCACTGATTAATTCCTTCCTTTCAATTCATTATACATATATTGTAACATATCATCTTGTTGTGCGTCAAGCACAATATCACAATAATATGGTGCAGAAATAAATAAATCTCTGTCAACTGATAAACGCCTATTTACCTCATCTAATGAATCGCCACGTTGTTTTGCCCTTTGTCTAATTAAATCCTCGCTTGCATTAATGAACACTGTTTTAACTAAACCACCAAATTTATCTTTAATTTCTCTGACACCTTGAGGGTCAGAAATAATAAGTAAGTCTTCAAGAGGAATCATATCCTCTTCTTTCATTCCATAAATAAATGGCTCATCTCTGTAAGCTGTATAGAAATAACGCTTACCAAAGTACATATCTTTTTCTATTTCCTCTGTAGATATGAAATGATAGTCTCTACCATCAATCTCACCATCTCTCATAGGTCTGTTTGTATAAGTAATAACTTGTTTAATGCCTGTGGCTGTTACTAAATCTCTAGCTAATGTTGTTTTCCCGCTTAAACTTTGACCGATTAATACATATATCATAATAATTTATTCCTCCTTAACTACATTATATAACAAAAAAGACCCTTTTGTCAAGGGTCAAATGTCAAAAATTAACGTTTTTGTAAATTAGTTAAGTTGTAAATTAGTTAAGAAAACGTTTGTTTCTTATTTTAAAATCGTTAGTGCTGAGTTACTCCATGTTTCTAATATAGTTTCCTTTAATAGTATCTTCTATCCATTTTTCTTTGTCTTTATCAAATTCTTCTAGCCATAAATCTCTTATTTTTATAGAATCTTCTATTTTATCAAATGACAATGAAAGTCTTTCTACTCTGTATCTAACAACTCTTGCTCTATATGTCAATCCATTAGTTTTTATATTACGATAGTTTGTAATTCCACCTCTATATCTCTGGTTATAACATTGCTCTGTTCTATCTGACCATTTACAATTAGATGGTTCGTAATTTCCGTCAACATCTATTCTATCTAAAGAGTGATTGTCAGACGGTTTATCTCCCATATCTTCATAGAAAATTTCAAATGACTCTAACCATCTGTCGCATACTTTTATGCCACGACCACCATAATTTTTATAGTACTTTCTTTTAGAATCATAGCATCTTCTTTTCATTTCAAACCATGCACGATATTCTGGTGTATTTCTCATTCCATGAGTCTTTGTCATTTTAAAACACTAAGAGCCATTTTGCTCCAGTTTTCCAAATTCATTTTTTTAATTTCTTCCAGTGTTTTAAATTCCCCGTCTAGAGTATCTGTTTCTTTTACTTTAACATCCCAATTATCTGGAATAACAAGCATATAATAAATAGCAAAATGAACAGCGTCCACTTCTGTTTTATTATTATATCCTAATCCAAATATAACAGATTCTTTCATAAGTTCAAAATGATTAGTGATTTCATCACCATTTTCATCTAATATATATATCTCTTCTTCTAATTCTCTAGCTCCATTAATAGCTAATAAATGCTCAAAATTCCAGTGCTGTTCATTATTAGCATGACCTCCAACTGTTATTGAGCTCATATTGTGTAAACGTTTTTCCCCAGAACCTTCTAGTCTAGTATAAGCAAAATATTCATCTCCACGAGCAATAACAATAGCTGGAATAGGTTGAATATAGTTATTATCTTCTTCTAAATCACCACGACGTTTTACAACACCAGAAACATCCCATAATCCATTTAATAAATCAATCATATCTTTATAATCTTCAAAGTCTGCTGGTGCTAAAACTGGCACAGCTAATAAATCTTTTGTTAATTCTGTCTCATCTAATGCTTCTTTTTCAAATGCTAAAATCATTTCATTATCCTTGTTTGTCATAATATTTTCTCCTTATATATTATTTAAAGTCATTGTCAAGTGTTTCCATAATTGAGTTGCTTTCATCAATATCATTTGTTGCTGATTCTAAAGTATATACATCCTCATTTTCCAATCCTGTTTCTGCTTTTTCAATAGCTGACTTAGATAATCCGTTGATTCTAGTTAATTTAGTGTAAATCTCCTGTTCTTTATCATTTGTTGGATTGATATTTTTGAAACTTTCCTCTGCAATACTAAAATCCGACTTACCATTTGCTACAATTTCTTTCATGTCTGAAAGTTCTTCTGTATCTGCTAAACCACCGATTGTTTCATAACTTGTAGTTAAATCTGTAAGATATTGATACGCCTCTGTTCTAAATGATTCTGTGATTTCTGTATTTTCTTCAATATCGTTGCCATTGTCATCTACAAGTTCTAAGTTCTCTTCTGTTAATTCTTCTGATTTATCATCTTTTACGTTCTTATTCTTTTTGTGTTGAGTTTCTGTCTTAGCTACACTATCATTACTATCATCATTGCCACCAAAGGCAATTCCTAATACTGATAAAATACCTAATGCTACAAATGCGATTAATAATCCTTTTAAAAATTTATTCATAATGTTTTTTCTCCTTTGGTTTTAATTTCTATAATAATGATAACATAGCTTTTTTTAGTTGTCAACTAAAATTCTAAATTAATTTTAACATCTTCTGATTTAGCTACTAAAATATATTCGTCTTGTAGTTTTTCTTTTGTGATAGGTTCTACATATGATAGACCTATTTTTGATTCAAAAAATCTGTTACTAAAATTTACTAAATTGTAGTTCAAGTCATCTTCAACCACCAACATAACATAGGAATTAGAATCATGAGTAGACTTATGTCTAACAAGGTCTCCAACCTCAATTTCCCTTTTTCCTTTTCCTTGAGATGAAAAATTTATTTCCATAATATAACTCCTCCTTTAAACTTTCTATAGATAGTATAACAGACAAGCAAAATGTCTGTCAACTATTTTTTATATTTTTCTATGTCTTTTATTAATTTATCTCTATTGTTAGGTAAATATTCATTTTTAAACCATAAAAATGATGTATTTTCTTTTTGATTGTTTAAACGATTCTGTATATCGCTAGTTGATAACCCATCTTTTTTCATTTCTGAGACACATTTTTTACATATTCTATATCGTCTATCTCGTTATACATTAGAGCTAATCGAGATAATAAAGATGATGAATGTTTATACTCAGTTTCAATTACACCTTTATCATATTTAGGATATTCTTTTTCTTTTAGTTTAGGAATACGGTTTTTATATAGCGGATAAATGTATTTATAAGTTTTAACCTTAAAAGGCTCTAAGTTATTATCTAAGTATAAATAGTTTTTTCCTAAGAATCCTAGAGGTCTTTTAGTGTTTTCTAATGGTACTTTATGGAACACCTCATCGTTTGTTGTATCTCTAAAAAATAAAGATTCTGTATATCCATAATATTTAAAGTTTGCGGCTTTATATATTGTCCCACAACCTAATCTACCATCAGCGAAACTTTGTACAAATTTGATATGTGGGTATTCTTTTTTGATTATTTTCCAACAAGCACCTAACAATATAGTCTCCGCATTATGACCTAATTCATCATCAATCCAAAGTCTGTTTAATTCAATAACAGAGCCCTCACCTAAATCAGATATTTTCTTATGAGAATTAGGATTCATTAAATTCCCAAATACCGCTACTCCTAATAATCTATCATCCTTAAATATACCAATGTTTATTTTGCCAAAAGATGTATTCCATTTCCTAGAGTAATGATTCTTTGTTATAATTTCTTTTGCGATAGAATATTCAACTTCTTTAATAATTAATTTCCTCATATTCTTACTATTCTTTTCTATTATCATAATATTTCCTCCTTTTGTGATAAAAGTATACCACTCAACACGAATATGTGTCAAGTGGTATTAATCAAACTATTTTTTATCAAGGATATAAATATATTTATTGTTTCTTTTCTTAATCTTAATAACAGGTTTTCTATATATCTTATTACCTTTTACATTAAATGCCTCGCCATTTTTATAGCCTAATACAACCAGTTTAGTTCCACGTTCCCACCAGCTACCATCGTTTTCAAGTTTCTCTTGATAGTGAGCATAGTGTCGTCTATTTATTTTTAGTGTAACTACACCAGATTCTTTAGTTAAAAGATAAACAAGTCTTTTCATGTTGTTATATCCAACTACTACTCCAGTAATAGCACTAATTTCATACTCTTTAAAACCGCGACTATTTGTTCTTAAATAAGGTAGATTCTCTAAATCTTTAAACTCTGAAATATCATGTTTTTGTTTTACTTGTTCTGTATCTATAACAAATCTGTCTGAATTAAATAGAACAGTATCAATTTCCCATTCTGGGATAGTACCAGTACATTCTTTTAACCAGTATTCTTGACGTTTCTTTTTAGTAAATTCTTGAGCGTATTGCTCTTTTTTAATCTCTTCTTTAAGAGGTTTGATTTGTTTATTATAATATTTTTCAAATGATTTAATATCAATGACTAATTCATCATCAAATTTATAATCAACGTCATTTGAATAGTTTTTAATAAATATTTGTTCAATTTCTTTATTCATTGGCTCTTTGTCTTTGCCTTTAATGCGACTTCTAAAGTCATGTAATGCTAATAAATTATTAAACTCACTAGGGATAATATCTCTAAAATACGGTAGTTGAACCATTGTAACCTTTTCTTTTTGAGGTATCTCTAGTTTCACTAGGTCTGCCATGATATGTCGTCTATCTTTGTTTGATAGAGAGTCCATAGCCCCCGATTTAATTAAAGCAATTGTTTTCTTGGCTGACGTTAATTTTGTTTCAACCATACGTTCATAATAATCTTCTAATGATTTGAAAGGTCGGTGTTCTAAAATAGCATCTAAAGTGTTAGTATCTAATCCAATAATTGGTTTTAATCCAAATAATACTTTATTATCTTTAGCTATAAATTTAAGTTCTGATTTATTAATATCTGGTGTAACAACACTATTAGACATACTGTTTACAGCTTTAGATACTTCACCATAGTCAGTGCCTTTTTCTAAATCGCCTTCTAACCCCGAGCTAATGTTGAGGCAACTTGTTTTCCATGTATCGACCCCATAATAATAACAGATATTCATTTCAATCATTAGTATTAGTGTATACGCTACTACATGAGGTAGCGAAAATGCGTAGGAAAATTGAAGCGCAAACTGTTCTTCAAGTATATATCTAGCAAATTCTTCTCGTTGACCATTCTCTTTCATAATTTTCATAAACTCTTGAGAAGCATTTTCAATCTTTTTCTCATCTTTTTTACCCACTGATTTTCTGAACTTGTTTGCAAAAGTTAATCCACCATCAGCAATATTAGGGTCGATAATAATATTCATTAAGATTTCCTGTGTGTCACAGATACCAGTTCTTGGCAGCAAGTGTTTTTCCATGAGTTCTTGTTCATGTTTAGTCAATCCATATTTATCCATGTCTTGATACCATTCATTAATATCTTGTTTATATCTTACAAACTTATCAATTGGTTGTTCTCCCTCTGTTTGTAAACGAATAATAGTGTTAGTAATAGCCACTTCATCAAAAGTATTAGGTTTAATTTTTCTCATAGCATTTCTTGCTACTAAACTTGACATTTGAAAAGCGTCAAATATTTCCCCGTCTGACAATAAATCAAACATTGGTTTAGATGTTAAGTCTAATACGTCTGGGTGGAAATATTTGTTATAAGTTTTTTTTAATGAGCCTTGCCACTCTATTTTACCTTCTTTTAGTAATAAGTCCATAGCTTCTCTAATACGACCTAAGGCAGAGATAGATAAGAAATCTTCCTTCAACTCCCCTGCAAACTCTCCATCTTCTGCATTAAATTGAGTAACCTCTAAACCTTTAGTCGTTTTCATCATTGCGTTTACATCTAAAAATGAACGAGGATAAAAGATAACTGAGCTAGCGTGTTGAGAACGACCGCTTATTAATCCCTCAATAGATAACATAACTTCTTTTAATCCGTCATGCTTTTCAACTCTATCAATAAACTCTTTAACAGGTTTTCTATCTTTATGTTCATTACCAAAGAAACAATCTGATACAGACCATAGAGTGGCGCCCTCACTTGGTATTAAGTTAGCAATATTGTGTTGCTCAGCTACATCTAAACCATATCCACGTGTAGCAGTGATAACTGTGGACTTAGGACCCTCAGTAGTAAATGTACAACTATTAAGAATCTTATCTGAACCATATCTTTGTTTAGCTAATTCAACAATTTGTTCACGTTTACTTGCCTCCGTGTCTAAATCACAATCTGGTAAGGATTGTCTTTCTTTACTTAAAAATCTATAGTATGGTAAATCATAATCTAATGGGTTAAATTGAACAATGTCTAATAAATAGTTTGTGTAATAGCATGCTGCCGAACCACGTGCAGGTCCTACTAAGCTAACTTCCCACATCATATCAATAATATCTTTAGTTAAAACAAAATAACTTGATAATGGTTGTTCTAAACCTTCTGATATTTCCCAAATCTGCTCTAATTCGACATCAATTCTACTCAAGTTCTCTTTGTTAAACTCTTGATTATGTGAAATCATACCTTCACCAATCAGATGTAGATAATATTTATCCATATCTCTTTTAGAGTTTTTAAATTTATTAATATATTCATAGTCGTTTGGATAATCTTTAAATAAATCTCTATCTGTATATTCTGGAATATCAATATTAGGCACTTGTGTTTTTTGTTCAAATTCAATCGGTTCTAATTTATTCATAACCTCATGTGTATTTTGAATTAATTCATCTAACAAGTCCTCATCAAAGTATTCTAGTAACTCTTCTCTATCCATAACATATGTTGTAGAATAGAAAGAATCAACCTCTCTATCACCCTGTGAGGCGTTTAAATAGACCTTATGAGCAAAGGCTTGGTCTTTGTGTAAATAATGAGCGTCTGTTGTTACAATAGGTTTTAAATCATATACCTTAGATAATTGTAGTAACATATCATTTACAATTTGTTGTTCTTGTTTCACATCGGCATTTGATTTATCATGTTTAATTGCTGGTTGTAATTCAAGATAAAAATTATCTTTGCCTACCAGATTAATAAAGAAAGTAATAAATTCATGAATCTTTTTCTTATCCTGTAGTGATTGTGACTCATGATATTTAAGGATATATTGGCTGAGGGGCGAGCCCAAACATGCCGATTGGAATATAACATCATTTTCATAACCTTTTATCAATTCTTTTAAATCATCATAATACGTCGGAGTTCTCTCCATACCTCTGAAATGAAAGCTGTTCTGCCACTCTCTAGTGGTTAAACGCTTTAGAAATTCATATCCATTTTGATTCTTAGCTAATACTAAGAAATGATGAAATTGAATCTTTTCATTATTCTCTCTAGCCCAATCTACTGTTTCTCTATCTAATAGGTAGAACTCGTCTCCGTAACCGAGAGTAAAGTCTTTAAATTTTTCTGGGTTATTTTTAATATGTTTATGAGCTCTAATGTGAGAACTAATTGTTGAGTGGTCTGTGATAGCCAATCCTGGTAATCCTAGCTCTACGGCGTAGTCCAAAACGTCCTCTGGTTTATTTATTGCGTCTCGCAAGCGGAGATTGCTACTATCGGTATGCAGGTGACTTAAAAACGGTTGTTTCACAACTACCCCTCCATTTCTTCTAGTTTACTAACGAAATAATCTTGTACATTTTTAGATTGCACAATTGTAGCGATACGTTCATTTACATGGTACTTAATGTTCTGTATATCATTTTTATTATATTTTTTAGGCTCATAAATATTAGGATAAGATGTAACGTCAATCAAATCATCTTGAGCAACAATTGTTTTCTTACCTGTTTTTTTATCTAATACATGCCAGATAGTCATTTTTAACATATGGTTTGTTTGGTCGTCTCTCATTCCATATTCAAGTTTAACAAAAAATAATTGATTTTCATATTCTCTTTGGTATTCAATTTCCTTAATTAATTTCATAATAACTTCCTCCTATAAATTATACACATAAATATGTTTTGGTAATTGTTTTTTATAGTAAGCATCGCCGTTATCAAGTGCATTTTTAACCTTTTGAGCAAATGGCTTTAGCTTACCTTTATATTTAGTTCTAATAGTTTTGTCATGGTACTTTTTACCATTGTACATGATAACCCTCCCAGGAGAGGTCATGCCTACATGCTTGAAATTAGTAGCTCGATATATAACACCACTATAACCATAGTTAGGGTCTGCATAACTAACAATTGTTTTTCCTGCTGAATTATTTTTTAACCATTTCA
>VNIW01000635.1_pt1 | contig 11958 bp, 8 predicted proteins | sample 7248591 | NCBI WGS metagenome assembly VNIW01 (sample SAMN12251776, study PRJNA551026) | human skin metagenome | isolation source: skin samples from patients infected with Netherton Syndrome | host: Homo sapiens | place: France:Paris | reverse complement strand
TTCTTTCTTGACGTACTCGTCTGTCTTTCCCGGAGGTATCGTCATGAGTTTCGTCGGGCAGCGTGAGCGGTTCACACAGGATCGCGTCGTAGATATTTTGTCGAACCAGCTCGGGTATGAGTACGCCGGAGACTGGAAAGATCGTTTCAATTCCAATGTAGAGGAGGAGTTGCTCCGCCAGAACCTTCTTGCTCGTGGCTACGATGAGGATCTTGTTCGGCGTGCTATTCAGCAACTTGTTACGACGGCTTCTCTGCCGGCGGGTGGCTCGCTTTACGATGCCAACCGCAAGGTCTACAGCCTGCTTCGCTACGGCGTGAAGGTCAAGCGCAGCGTCTCGGAGAACTTCGAGACGATCTGGCTTATCGACTGGAAGGACCCGGAGGCTAATCACTTTGTGGTGGCCGAAGAGGTCTCAATCAAGGGCAAGAACACCAAACGTCCTGATGTCGTTCTTTATGTCAACGGCATCGCCCTTGGGGTCATTGAACTTAAGCGCTCTAAGGTCAGCGTTGGTGATGGCATTCGTCAGCATTTGGGCAACCAAAAAGCGGACTTCGTTCGTCCATTCTTTACCACGGTCCAGTTACTGTTCGCTGGCAATGACGTTGAGGGGCTTCGCTATGGAGTGATCGAGACGCCGGAGAAGTACTGGTTGGAATGGAAAGAGCCTAGCGAGGTTGAGAACCATCTTGACCGTGGCCTGCTTCAGATGGCGAATAAGCAGCGCTTCCTTGAGCTAATTCATGACTTCATCGTTTTTGACTCCGGGGTGAAGAAGACAGCCCGATACAACCAGTATTTCGGTGTTAAAGCTGCTCAGGACCGTATCGCTCGCCGCGAAGGCGGCATTATTTGGCATACGCAAGGGTCGGGCAAGAGTCTGACGATGGTGTGGTTGGCGAAATGGATTCGGGAGAACCAGCGTGAATCTCGCGTCTTGGTTATCACAGACCGCACCGAGCTTGACGAGCAGATCGAGAGGGTGTTTGCCGGCGTGGACGAGTCCCTCGATCGTTCAACTTCTGGGGCCGGACTCATTGGCATGCTTAACCGAAATCAGCCGTGGTTGATGTCCTCGTTGGTTCACAAGTTCCGGGGCGAAGAAGAATCTGACGGCACGGAAGATGCGGAAGATTTCGTCCGTCAGCTCAGGAAGCCTCTTCCTGATGGTTTCAGTCCCAAGGGTAATATCTTCGTTTTCGTCGATGAGGCTCACCGCACCCAGAGCGGCAAGCTACACAGGGCGATGAAGGAGCTGTTGCCGAACGCGATGTTTATCGGCTTTACGGGCACTCCACTTTTGAAGAAGGACAAAGCTTCAAGTATCGAGACCTTCGGCTCGTACATCCACACCTACAAGTTTGATGAGGCCGTCCAGGACGGCGTGGTGCTGGATCTGCGCTATGAGGCTCGGGACATCGAGCAGAAACTCATGAGCCCAGAGCGGGTAGACGAGTGGTTCCAGGTTCACACTCAGGGCATGACGGATCTGAGTAAGCACCAGCTGAAGAAGCGCTGGGCGACGATTAAAGCGGTGGAATCGGCTGAGCCTCGAGCAAGGCAGATCGCAGCTGACATCCTGATGGATATGGCGCGGATGCCTCGCTTGATGGACGGTCGGGGTAACGCCATGCTGGTCTGCTCAAGTGTTTACCAGGCCTGCAAGTTCTACGATATATTTAGCAGAAGCGAGCTGGCAGGCAAGGTCGCCATTGTGACAAGCTATGAGCCCAACGCATCGCAGATCTCGAAGGAGGACTCGGGAGCCGGCAAGAACGAAGAGATCGTCAAGTACGACATCTATCGTCGCATGCTTGCCGATTACTTCCAGACCAACGCTGATGATGCCGCCAAGCGGATCGAGGAGTTCGAGAAGAGCGTCAAGGAAACCTTCATCAAGCATCCAGGACAGATGCGTCTGCTTATCGTGGTCGATAAGCTGCTGACTGGTTTCGATGCTCCGAGTGCGACTTATCTCTATATCGATAAGAACATGCAGGATCACGGCCTGTTTCAGGCGATCTGCCGCGTCAACCGACTCGACGGTGACGATAAGGAATATGGTTACATCGTCGATTACCGCGATTTGTTCAAGTCGCTGGAAACTGCGGTGTCCGACTACACTTCCGAGGCCTTCGAAGGGTACGACGATGATGACATCGACGGACTACTCAAAGATCGCATAGAACAGGAGCGCGAGGATCTTGATGACGCTCTCGAAAAGGTTCGTGCTCTATGCGAGCCGGTTGCTCCACCGAAGGGGACGCTGCAGTACCAGCACTATTTCTGTGCGATGGAGAGCGGTAACGCTGAACAGCTCAAAGGCAATGAGCCGAAACGAGTTGATCTTTACGAGGGTGTAGCGAGCTTAGTTCGGGCCTACGCCAACCTGGCCAACCGCATGACCGAAGCCGGCTACTCTGCGAGCGAGGCCGAAACGATCAAGCGACAGGTCAAGCACTTCGTCGATGTCCGCGATGAAGTCAAGCTTGGTGCCGGTGAGAACATGGATCTCAAGCAGTTCGAGGCGGGTATGCGTTCTCTACTAGACACCTACATCCAGGCAGACGCATCGCGAAACCTGGCGACCTTCGACCAAGGTCTAGTCCAACTTATCGTCGAGCATGGGACCGGAGCGCTGGATAAATTACCGGAGAACATCCGAAAGACTCCGGAGGCTGCGGCTGAAACTATTGTCAATAATGTTCGTAAGACGATCGTTGACGAGCAGGCCATGAACCCGAAGTACTACGAGTCAATGTCTACTCTGCTTGATGCTCTGATTGAGCAGCGCCGTGAGGCAGTTATCGACTATGAGGAGTACTTACTTAAACTGGTTGAGCTTACCCAGCGGATTGCTCGGGGAGAGTCGGATCAGAAGTACCCAGAATGGGCCGGCACATCCGCGCGCCGCGCCCTGATCGACTTCGCGTGGCCGGAGGGCATAGAGGTCGACGTTGAGCGGGTGTACGGCATAATCCAGCGCAATAAGGAACACGGCTGGGCTGGCGACAAGACGAAGCAAAAGTCGTTGATGCGTACTCTTGCTTTAAACTTCCCTGGGGTCTTGGATAGAACGCAGATGGAGGGTCTGCTTGATCAACTGAAAAAGCATGATGAATTCCGCTAGTGCCTACCTCACTGTCTCTGGGCTTGATGTAGAGCTGGTTTTCAAGGACATCAAGAACATGCACCTGTCGGTGTACCCACCGATGGGGAGAGTGCGGGTTGCAGCTCCGGCTCGCCTTGACGAGGACACGATCCGTCGAGCGATCATCCAGCGCCTGCCGTGGATCCGGCGTGAGCGGGAACGGTTGCAGAAGGCGAACCGTCAATCGGAGCGGCAGATGGTTTCGGGCGAGAGTCACTACGTGTGGGGTAAGCGCTACCGCCTCGATGTCTCAAAGCACAGTGGAAACCCGAAGGTGATCGTGGCCGGTGATATCCTCTGGCTTTACTCACCGGAAGGGTCGACCCGTGATGATCGGTTCGGGATTCTTGACCGCTGGTACCGGCGGGAGCTCAAGGCAGCACTTCCACCTCTGGTTCAAAAGTGGGAGTCTGCCATGGGTGTGAAAGCTAACCAAGTCACGGTCAAGCGCATGAAAACTAAGTGGGGGGCCTGCAACCCTGATAGTCGGAACATCTGGTTCAATCCTGAGTTGGCGAAGAAGAACCCGCGATGCTTGGAATATCTGGTTGTACATGAACTCGCGCACCTGATCGAACGGAGTCACAATGCGAAATTTGTGGCGGTCATGGATCGATATCTGCCGGACTGGACTGCCAGACGTGATGAGCTAAATGGAGCCCCTCTGGCAGCGGAAGATTGGAGCGAAAGTTATGGCGACTGATCCTGACGCCGCTACGGTGATGTGGTTGGAGAACGCTCGGATCAAGGGGTTCCGCTCTTGCGAGGACATGGAAGTAGCGTTTAGCCCTGATCTAACTCTTTTGGTGGGCGAAAACAATGCAGGCAAGTCCAACATCATTGATGCGCTTCGTCTGGCAACGGCTCCACTGAGTGGACGACGGACGAGATACTTCGAGATTGACGACCCTTCATTAGGGGCTGGCGTCAGCCCAGACATCGAACTTGTTTTCGCAGAGGGAGACAATTTCCAGCAGGCGCTATTTATTGGCGCGTTAGACCTCAACACTAAGAAGATCCATCATCACGTTCGCTATTTTCCACCGACAGATCAGTACCCGCGCGGCCGCACTGAACGCTTGGCAGGACCGGTCGCCTCGCCCGATCCTGAATCGGAGGTGCGCTCGAAAATCAACCACGTATACCTCGAGCCGCTGCGTGATGCGAAGCGTGAATTGGACTCTGCAAACGGGCGGCGCTTGGGGGTTGTCTTGCGCTACTTGCTTGGTGAGAAAGAGCGTGAGGAATTCCTGAGGCAGGCCCATGCCGCCACTGATCAGCTTTCCAAAAGTGACGCTGTCCAAGGAGTAAGCAATAAGATTCAGGAGCACCTTTCCTCGCTGACCGATGCGGTCCGAGGTCAACAGGTGGCGCTCGGTTTTGAACGGCCTACATTGGACCACCTCGCACGAGGACTCCGCCTCAAAATGGCAGAGCAAGGGATAGATGTAACTGATCTTGCCTCGTCCGGATTGGGTTATGCCAACCTATTATTCATGTCGACGGTTTTGCTTGAGTTGCAGGAGGCAAACCAGTCAGAGCTCACCCTGCTCCTGGTGGAGGAGCCGGAAGCGCATTTACATCCGCAGCTCCAGGGTGTGCTGCTTGATTTCCTCCTAGAGCAAGCCGAGGAGTCCGTTAAGCAGGCGAAAGAGGGGCGTCCTGCTGGGCGAATCCAGGTTATCGCGACAACTCATTCTTCCAACTTGGCCAGCTCGGTTGGTCTAGAAAGGACCGTCGTCATTCGGTCAGCTACGCGAGATAATCGAAGTAGCACAGTCGCACTTGCGCTGAAGCAGGTGGAATTCACAAACGACAACGACCGTCGGAAAATCGACCAATATCTGGACGTAACTCGGTCCGATCTTCTTTTTACTCAGCGGGTCATCCTGGTCGAGGGAATTTCTGAGGCCGTGTTGCTCCCCGCGCTTGCGAGACACTGCGTGTTCGACCGAAGCGACCCTGAACAGGCAAAACGACTCCGCCGCTTCAACGCCACGCCAATCGTCAATCTTGGATCGGTCGACTTTCGCCCATACCTGACGCTGCTCTTGCATGACTTTGGCGAGGGGATGCGTCTCGCTGACAAGGTGATCGCACTTACGGATGAAGACCCACCTCTTGAAGATGCGGAGGCTAAGAGCATCAACAGGTCCGAGGATCTCGAGAGCATTGCCACCAAGTCCAAGGCCAAAGACATCTTAAGGGTGGAGACATCAGAATATACGCTGGAAGCAACCCTTCTGACCGGCTCGAGTGAGAACAACCGAATCCTCAGAAAAGCATTCTTAGAACAGCACCCTAATTCAGGCAAAAAGTGGGATCAGATCGAAGAGGCAGATGAGCCAGCCAGGGAGATGTATCGCAGACTCCAGATCAAGAAGAGCGCCGAGAACCTGAATATTAGTAAGGGGCAGTTTGCTCATGACATTGCGATTGCGATTGCTGAGCCAGGCGCAGTTTTCGACTGTCCGGCTCAGCTCAAAGCAGCGATCGAGGCGGCAGCGGAAGAGTAGGGGTGAAGCATGAGTCTTGAGTTCACATCGGCGCAGAGGTCACTAATCGAGTCGGAGTCTGGTGGCTTCTTTGAGGCCTGTCCGGGTGCGGGTAAGACTCAGACCATCGTTGAGCGGTTTGTAAGGCGAGGTGACTCGGAAGACTCGCGGCGCGGTACCGCCTTGGTTACCTTTACCAACGCCGCTGCCGAGGAAGCACAGAGTAGATGCGCACACAAACCCGAACTACTTCAAGCACCGAACTTCGTTGGCACTATCGACAGCTTCATTAATAGGTTCTTTGCCGCACCAACCTACAAAGCGAGGCACCGCAAGGTTCCTACGTTTTGGGATTCCTGGAGCAGTCTTGATTCGGCAGTTGCAACGATCAAGGGCCATCCTCCCGTGTCCCTGGACAACTTCCTACTTCTCAACGACCGGGCAACACTGCTGGATAAGCACCGGTGGAGGTACCCATCATCTCAAATTGTCGCATTGGAAATTGCAGCGCATAACAAATGGAAGGAGTTGATTAGAGCGGGACACCTCGATGCTGATACTGCGAGACTCATTGCGAGAATTGAAATTGAACGGAATAGGTACGGGGTCATAGAGCTTTTAGCTGCACGATTTGAGGAAGTCATCGTCGACGAAGTTCAAGACTGCAACTCCGCCGATCTTCTAGTTCTGAAGGCGCTGCGTGATGCAGGAATCCGCCTTATCTCAGTCGGAGACCTCGATCAGTCCATCTACGAGTTTAGGGGCACTTCGGTTTCAGAAGTCCGCGGTTTCTTGCGGTCGGCCAGCCCTCAGCCGCGCATTGATACAAATTTTCGTAGCTCTCCCGCTATTTGCAAGGTTGTGAATAGTTTACGTGAGGGGCCAGGCATCGATATTCCTGGAGGAGAGGCCTCGACCTGCGATATCCCGGTTCATCTCATCGGCTACCGAAATCTTTCGGAGATCGGGCCATCGATCGAGACAGTAATTAACCAATACCGGGGATTAGCAAAACCGGTGTTTCTGGCGCACAGCACAGACAACGCAGCACTAGCTGCTGGTGGCCGCGGAAAAGGCAAGTCGTCAAAAGGTAAGGTTGTAGCATTAGCGAAGTCGGGTAATCTGCTCCTGGACTCCTCGGCGACTTCGGCGAAAAGGACGAAAGCCCTCGGAGAAACCGGAATATTGCTGCAGCGACTACATTCTGACGAGCAGCTAGCTAAAACTGAGGAAGAGAATTACCTCGAGACTCTCGGGCTTACCAAGAGTTCGTATCGGGAGTTGTGTCTGAGGTTCGTTGTGGCAGTAGGAGATCCAGCAGGACAATCTCGCAGCGCGTACAGGGAGAAACTTATTCAGGTCGCGGAGGGGTTCGGGATCGCGCTCGACCGTGGCCGGACTAAAACACCATCAGCCGATGTCTGGCCTTGGGATGGTATACCGACAGCCGAGCATCAATATGAGCATTCAACAGTTCACGGTTTCAAAGGACTGGAGACAGACTCGATCGTCCTGGTCATTCCAGGAGACAGGTGGACGGGGGACACCATTCGTGACTGGGGAGAAGGAAAAAGCTCTGAGGCGAGAAGAGTCCTTTATGTCGGCGCATCGAGAGCTAAACGTCTGCTCATTCTGGCTGTGCACAATAAATACACAGGTGCTGTGAAGCTAATCCTGGAGAGGGACGAGGTTCCTCTTGCGTTTTCTGATTAGTTCGTTGCCCATTTCCATGACCGCACGAAAACCCCAGGTCAAAGTGATATAATATCCCCATATGATTCTCTTCGACGTCGGCCAGGACTCGGCCAAACAGGTTAAGCCCAAGACTACCGTCAATGGCAAGAAGGTTCTGGAACGAGATATCCAGAAGATCTTTGAGGGCAGCCTGCACGAGATCCTGAGCGTCCACTTCTTAGCCAGCGAGTACTCCACCAGCTTCGGCGGACGTATGGATACCCTCGGCATCGACGATGACGGTAACCCCTGCATTATCGAGTACAAGAAGGGCCAGAACGAGAATGTCATCAATCAGGGACTCTCATACCTGCGTTGGCTGCTCGACCACAAGGACTCATTCCACGTTCTCTGCCTGGAAAAGGGCGTCGAGCAAGAGGTTCAGTGGGATGCTCCTCGAGTTATCTGCGTAGCGGAGAGCTATAGCAAGTTCGATACCGACACCGCAGACTTACTTCCAATCAAGATCGAACTGATGCGCTACCAGCTCTTCGAGAACAACATGCTCACTCTGGATACGGAGAGCTACCAGAAGGTAAAGCTCCAAGGCGTCCCTAAACTCGGTACTACCGTCGAGAAAAAGCCTGAAACTTTCCAGGTCACCTATACGCTCGAAGACCATCTCGCTAAAGCAGGGCCGGCCAGCCGCAAGCTTTTTGACGATCTCAAGGAGCGCCTCCTGGGTCTCGACCAGGAGATGGAGCTCGAGCCCGAGAAGCTCTACGTAGCCTTCAAGATGACCCGCAATGTTGTTGACGGCATCGTCCAGAAGCCAAAACTGTGGCTGTTGATTAACGTCAAGACGGGGACGCTCTATGATCCCGAAGGGATTGCGCAAGACCTTGAGACACCGGTAAGGATCGGGTGCTGGGGCAATGGAGACTACCGGGTGGAGATCACTTCGCAGACTGACCTGGATTATGTGATGACGCTGGTCAAGCAGAGCTACGAGATGAATCGGTGACCCGCCTCGCTTTTCGACATCCTCTTGGGATGCCGGCGGATCTAACTAAGGAGGATTGAAACGATGGCGACGAAAAACACCTTAGAGCCGGACGACCTACGTATCGGCTGGTACTACCACGGCCGATCGGAGGATGGGTCAACTCCAGCAGCAACGCTACTCCGTAACGAGGGGGATATTCTCTCCCTGTCTATTCCCATCGCGGAAGAGGATGCCTGGGGGCCGGTTTCGCGTTGGTTCGATGGTACGGGGGTGCGGTACGGCGACGATCCTGACCAAACCAAGTACACCTACGTCCCACCGACGGAACTTCTTTTCACCGATACTCGCGGACCTGTGGGACTCTTTCACTGCCGCAACCTCGGTAAACGGTCTATCCTGGGCGGAACTGCGGAGGGGAGAATCCGCGTTGGATTTGCCGTACTGGGTGCGCGTTCGCTGGAGCACGGGCAGCCTCATCGCCTGCGGACCTACATCCCTGAGATGGCGAAATGGATTGGACTAACCTCGCTTCAGGTAGCGCCGGAGCGAGACGAGAGTGGAGTCACTACAGGAATATCCCTTAAGACTGCTTCGCTCGAGCCGCTCGAACTTGAGCCGGGTCTTTTCCTGGACACTGCCTGGCACTCCAACTATGACCGTAGCGACAATAGTTTCGAAATCTCAGACCCGCCCTTTATCGAGTCCGTTATAGAGGACGGTGCAGATTTCTACGATCACCTCAAGAGACACCAGCTCTTCCGTGACCTAGTTGACCTAGCGTATTGGCAACCGACGGGTTACTACCGGATCCAAGCTAGCCGAGATGAAGACATCGAGCTCAAGTCTCGAAGGTGGCGCGAAGTAAAGACCTACCTCGTTCGCCCTCAGGAAGAAGGACACTCTGCCACCGCACTCTTCTACTTCGGGCAGATCGGTGTCGAGGGGTTCCAGAAGTGGGCCGAGATGCGCCATAAGTACGATCGCGCAATTGGCCCGCTCATGTCACTCCTCGGGATGAAGGGGAGCGCGGTCGAGACGCAGTTCATCCAATCATGTGTCGGATTGGAAGGGCTAGGCGTGCAGCTTGCTCGAGACGATGGGATTAATAAGCGAGAGAAGCTTCAGAAGCGACTTGAGCGCGTTGTCGATGACCTCGGCTTCTCTTTTAGCGAGGACTGGGCGAAGCGCACGGCTGACCGCTACAACGACATCAAGCACTACGACCGGGATGCAGTGGTTGACCCACTCGACGTCCGCTACAACCTGCTTGAGAACGAGCTCGTTTTTCGTTCATGGGTGGCGCTACGCCTTGGACTGTCGCGAGATTACGTCATGACGCGAATCGACATCACGCCGGCGGGCCAGGCACTAATCGGCCAGCCTGGGATATCGTTCCCCAAGCCCACGAAAGAGTCCGTGGAGTAAATCCGCGCTGTCCCGTCCGCGCAGGCTGATCTGCAGCGATCCTTCGGAAACTTCGCTCGGCACGCCTCGGGGTAGAACCCAAGGCGTGCCGTTGCCGTAGCAAACCATTTTCCTAGTACGACAACTTGCGGCTTCGGGCTGAAGCTCTAGTAATCTTCGTAATCTTCTTGCTGATCCTTGGGAACGATACGAACTCGAATGGGATTCTTCTTGCGGAACTCTCGGTTCTCAGCATCCTTTTGGAGCTCAATTCTTGCGTCCTTGATAATTCTTTGGGTGTCAAACGGCACTAGTTTCCATTGCCTACTGATCAGAAATTCGATCTTGTCTTCGGCAATTTTCCGTCGAGCATAGCTTTAGCCGCCAAGACGGCACCTCTCATTACGCCCTTGTTGAAGGTTTCTTGATACGCTGCCCAGGCTTCATCCTGCTTACGTTGTTGATGGTTTTGATATGCGTCGCCCAAAAACTGGAGTATCTTTTCTCCGGTGGTGGGGTCCTCTGTCTTCTCGTTTTTCATGGTTGTCCTCGATATTGTCGGTTAAGTCCCGTTCTCGGGTGGGAGCACCTCGGAGTCGGGACGTAGCTTGGTTCCAGAATACGAGATTACCTGCTGGTTAGCATGGTTATGGGGCTCTGCTTGCGGGAAGAGGCAGCGTGCTTACCCAGTCGCCCCTGTGTTGGTGAGATGCTAGATAGATAGACCCAGGAGCGAGATGGAGGCATTGTGGTAGTGGAGAAGAAGGCTGGTCTTACCCCGCTTCAGATCGAGGTGTTGGAGTGGATCAAGGCGGGGCAGCCTGCAGGGAGCTTTGGCGGTAGTGAGGATCTCACCTACCGAGCGCATGCACGCTGGCTGGAAAAGTTTGGCCTGGTTTCTATCTCCGGCAGTGGAGACACCTGGCGAGTACAGCTGACCGCCAAAGGGAGGAAATGGCCGGAGGTGCCGGCCTACGCCCGTCCCGCCGTGAAGGGTCGAGGAGGGGGACGGAAATCGTCATCGGCTGCGACTCCTCGCTCATCGGACAGGCAGAGCACTTCAAGTCGGAGCGCTGCCGAGCCTGCCAGCGAAAGCACGGTTGACGTTCGGTACCACGTGCAGGTCACTCGGGTGCAGATAGCGGACCGGTGGGTGGAAGCCAGCACCGAAACCGAGGCAATCCATCGGGTACTAAGTGAATTCAGCAAGTCTAATGGGCACCACCGGAAGTGGAGGACCACGTCCACGGAAGCGGAGGTTCTGGAGATAGAGCAGCTGGAACAGAAAAAGAGCGCGAAGGCTGAGGGCGATGAGTCGTTGCTCTTGAGCCTGGATGGAGCGGCACGCACACTCGGAGTGCCTAGAGAGGTGATCGACGAGCTAGTGCGCGCGGGGGCGATCGAGTGGATCCAGGTTGCCTCGAGCGAGTTTATCTCTCGGGAGGCCATAGATAAGTTCGTCAAAGATAACGTAAGAAGGGGGCGGGAGGAGGCCTCGAAAGACGGGGTCTCTGAGCCTAAACCTGAAGCTCCGGTCCCGACGGCGGAACCTAACCCGCCGATTACGCCTCTCTCGAATACCTCGCACTCCACGCCAACCAAGCAGGACGGAGGGAGTGGAGCCCGAGCGGGCAGCACAGAGCGGAAGCGGCCACCTCACCCCGGCCAGGTCCTGATGACGGAGTTCATCGGATCGCGGCAGAAGCTGCACGAAATTGTTGAGGAAACTGGGGGCAATGGAAAAGAGCTCCATAGGATATCTCGAGGAGAGAAGCCGATGTCGCCAGCGGTTGCCGCGAGCCTTGGAATGTTTTTCGGCAACGGTCAGAAGTTTTGGATGAATCTGCAGCGGAGGTACGACGACTGGCAGGAATAAGCGCTGTTCGTCCCTGCCGGTCGTATAAGTACCACCTGCTTTGCTTGCAAGACGGACATAAGCAACCGCGATGCGTCAAATTCGAGATGGAGCGAATCGGCTTCATCGGCTGGGATATTTATCTCATTAACCCTGGTAGATTGGTAGTTTTGAAGGGCTCGGCGGCGCTTGACAGTACCTCGTATATGTTGTGCGATGTTTGGCGTACAAAAAAATAATCTCGAAACACCTTCCAAGTGGTTAGTGTTTCGAGATTTTTTATGGGCTAAAGCCTTGCCTGCTGTTTGCTTGTGCCCTAGACGATGAAAACCGTGGCGTTGTTGCCGCCCTTGCAAGTGATCAGTGCGTT
>VNIW01000633.1_pt1 | contig 12003 bp, 11 predicted proteins | sample 7248591 | NCBI WGS metagenome assembly VNIW01 (sample SAMN12251776, study PRJNA551026) | human skin metagenome | isolation source: skin samples from patients infected with Netherton Syndrome | host: Homo sapiens | place: France:Paris | reverse complement strand
TAGAACTCCACGTTGATTGCGCCCATTTCTTTGACGCCGATTGCATAGCCGATGGCGCCTGCTGGGATGAGGCCGCCGCGGGCGACACCCACGATGAGCTCAGGGAACCAGCCGGAATCCACAATCTCCTGAGACAGGTGCCGGGATGCTTCACCGAAGACCTCCCACGTCAGGTTTTCGCGATCAGGGTGGTACCACTCGGGCTGGGTCATGGAATCTATTCCTTGGGAGACGACGATTTTCGATCCAGCTTAGTCGCATGCCCCGCTCAACGAAATGGAATCTCCCCAATGGTGCGACGCAGCTTGCGAGTGCGGAGTCGCTCGGGATTCTCTGCGAGGGTCTCCATCGCGCGCACGGCACACATGACGTGCGCCTCCTTTGAGTTTGAATAGAAAGCTTGCGCGCCCGCTGGCAGCTTGGGCACCGCGTGCAACGGAAGATCCGACACGGACAGCAGCGTGCCGTAGGGGATGCGATATCTGTACCCATTCGCCGCGAGCATGCAGGACTCCATGTCGATGGCCACGGCGGTCGAGCCACGCAGCCACTCCCACAGCTCGCGCGGGGTGCGCCATTCCCAGTTGCGGTCCGCAGTAGACAGGACGGTGCCCGTGCGCATGAGTTCGTTGTCGGCGCCGTAGACCTCCTCGACGGCGGCCTCGAGCATGCGCTGGACCTCCGGGATGGCAGGAATGGGAACGTCGACGGGAATGGCGCGATCCAGAATGTGATCATCGCGCTGATAGGCGTTGCCGAGGATGAGGTCGCCGATGCGCATGCGGCCGTCGAGGCCCGCGCAGTGGCCAATCATGATCCACGCCTCCGGACGCAGCACCGCGAGGGAATCCGTGATGGTCTTCGCGTTGGAAGGACCCACGCCGATATTGATCATCGTGATGCCATCGCCGTCCGGCGTCGTGAGATCGTAGCGCGGCATCTGCACTCGGGTTTGGAGGTCTGCGACCTCGACACCCCCGGCGGCATCGGCAGGCACCGTGCGCCCATCCGGTAGAACGAGGGAGTCATAGCGGGAACCCAGCGCGCGCAGGCCAAAGCGCATGAACTCCGTCATGTGCATGCCGTAGTTCGTGAAGAGAATGTACTTCTGGAGCGAGTCGACCTCGATGCCGGTGTAGTGCTCAATGCGCGCACAGGCGATGTCGAAGCGCTGCGGACCGAAGTGGAACAGCGGCTTGTCGCCGCCGTGGAAGACATCCCAGTGGCCATCGATGATGGCGTCGTGGACCTCGTCGAGCGTGGGCCGCGGAACCTCCGCCGGGCGCTGCTGCGGGACCATCTCGACGCCCTTGATGTACTCGGGTGGGATGCGCACGTCCGAGGGGCCGACAAAGATCTCGCACGGGTAATTCTCGGTGAGCCGAGTGAGCTGTTCCTCCAGGTATCCGCGCAGGAGGTGCGGCTTAGACAGCACAGCGACGTACCGGCCGGACTCATCCACGTATCCGAAAGGCTCGGAGCGGTCGATGGGGCGCCATTCCTTGACGTCGACGACGATCTGCGGATAGACGACGTGCGCGTAGTCCGCGTACTCGCCCTTCTCGAGGCACACGCGCGCACGCTCACACGAGGATTCGTAGAGGTCGATGAGACGCTCGACTGCTGCGGCCGCGTCAGGAACAGGCAAAAGCTGGGTCATAGCCCCCAAGTGTATTAGCGATCCGCGTCCTCGGCATCCGCGGCAATTGCCCCCCGACAAGCGGTCGAGGTCCGACTTCAGCATCTGGATATCGAGTCCAGAGACGGAGAAACGTTCCATCTGGCGCCGCGGAACGTCCTCGGCATGGTCACGCAGCGCCCGCCCCTGGTCTGTCAGCTTCACAACGCGACGGCGCTCGTCCTGCGGATCAATAGCGCGCGTGAGCAAACCTTGCTTCTCCATGCGGCGCAGCAGAGGGGTCAAGGTGCCCGAATCTAGCCCCAGCTCGGCCGAGAGCTCCTTCATCGTCACCGGATCCTCATGGCCCCAGAGCGCTAACATGGTGACGTACTGGGGATAAGTCAGCCTCATTGGCGCAAGTACGTCCTGGTAAGACCGCTGGACGGCATGGCTCGCTCGGTAGAGGGCGAAGCAGAGTTGGTTGTCCAGTTCCAAAGACGCGTGTGACATGTCTCTAGTACAACGCACTAGGGTTGCGCACAATTAAATTGCGTACAAGGAAATCAACGTAAGGACCCCATCATGGAACCACTCTACACCACCGAAGCACTCGCAACCGGTGCTGGCCGCAACGGCCGCTCCGTCGTTAAGGATTCTGATCTGGACTTCGATCTGGCCGCTCCGAAGGAAATGGGCGGCTCGGGCGACGGCGTTAACCCGGAGCAGCTTTTCGCCGCCGGCTACGCCGCTTGCTTCCACGGTGCCCTGCAGCTCGTAGCCAAGGGCGAAGGCGCCGACCTGGGCGAGTCCTCCGTGGGCGCTCGCGTTTCCATCGGAAAGGATGAGACCTCCTTCGGTCTTGCCGTTGAGCTCGAGGTCACCATCCCCAACCTGCCGCACGACGAGGTACAGAAGCTGGCCGACAAGGCACACGAGGTCTGCCCGTACTCCAAGGCAACCCGCGGCAACATCGACGTCAAGGTTTCCGTCGTCGAGAATTAATTCCCACCCCTCGCGGTAGCTCGTCCCCCGACTACCGCTTCCAGAGATAAACGAAGGCCCGTCAGCTGCGCACTGACGGGCCCTCTCCCCATGACTAATCTTTCGGCACTCACCTGGAGAAGGAAGTGGAGCGCAACCTTCCTGGCAAGCAACCGCCCGTGATTAGGCAAGGCTTAGTTTATAAACCTTTAGTTGGATGGTCAAGGGGGAACGAGAACTTTCTCCCGCGATCCCGTGAAAAATCATCGCTACCACTAATGATTCCGAAAAATTAATGTATCGCGGCACGAAATAGGATGGGAGTTATGGCAACAGAATCGTTCAAAGAACCGCTCAAAGAACTCGAAGCCCTCATCTCCGAGGGACTCGGACGGTTTTGGCGTTCAGACCCGACTCCCCCTTCCATCAGCTACGACGCCACCGAAGGCCTGCCGGAGACACCGGCGGCGGAACAAGTTTCAGACTCTCCGCGCCATGGCATCACCACCCCTGCGCCCGCTAACGCCTTGCGCGAGGAAGTGGCCGACGAAATCGCCGAGCTATTGCGTGCCGAGCGCCGCAGCTTCTTCGACCTCGACTTTCGCCATCCACGCGGGTCCGCAGGCGACGACCACGAGGCAGAGACCGCAGCACGCCTGGCATCGCTACCGCTCGGCGCACGCCTGAAGCCACGCGGCGTTTTTGAGGACGACTGGGCAGCGCGCCCGGATGAAGACCACCCATGGCCCATCATTCTCATCCATGGGACGACGGATACGAAGGGCGTATGGCAGCTGCTCGGCTCCGAACTGCGCGAGGACGGCTGGGCCGTGTTCGCACCGGACTATGGTGCCCGCGCCACCGGCCCCATCGCCGCCTCCGCCGATCAAGTCGGCGCGTATATCGACGCGGTCCAAGCCGTCACCGGCGCGGAGCAGGTCGTGCTCATTGGACACTCCCAAGGCGGCATCGTCGCCCGCTACTGGATGCATAACCACGATGCGGTGGACCGCGTGCGCCACATCATCTGCCTGTCGGCGCCCAACCACGGCACCACCCAAGGCGGAATCGTCAGCTCGTTGATTTCCAACCGCCGCCAAGAACACGTCATGCGCTCCATCATCGACGCTTACTTCGGCCCAGCTGGCATGGAACAAATCGTGGGCAGCGCGACGCTGAACGAGCTCAACCACAACGGTGACCTGGCCCCCGGTGTGAGCTACACATGCGTGGCCACCAAGCAAGACTCCATCGTCGTGCCGCCGGAAACCTGTTTCTTGGATCCCGGCGACACTCCCGACGGAACGGTGCGCAATGTCTATGTGCAAGACGTCGACAAACGCGCCGTCGTCTTACACATGGATATGCCCATGGACAAGCGCGTGCGCGCCATCGTGCGCACGGTGCTCAAACAGCTCTCCCCCACCCAGGACAATCCTAACGACGCCCAAAGCCACGCTCTTGCCAACGCGGGTCACGCCGACTCGGATTAAACCCGTGCAGGTTCGCTAACGCAGGCGCGCCAGCAGGGAATCAAGGACGCCGGACTGCACGATGGCACCACCGATGACCGCAAACATGCCGCCCAGAGCGGTCAGCGCCAACACGATATTCCACACGTTGGAAAAAGAAGAGCCTTCTGCGTCCTTCCCAGGAGTCTTTTCTTGGCCTTCTGTCCCCTTTTCCGGCTTCTTCTCTGGGTCCTTCCCAGGAGTCTTTCCTTGGTCTCCTGTCTGGTCCTTGCCCTTCTCGTCGCGGCCCGGCTCGGTCTGCCCCCCCGGGGTGGTCTCGGTGCCCTCATCGGCAGGACCCTTACACTCGGACGCGGTCTTCAAGGTCACCTGCACATCATCAAGTTCCGGCTTGTAGTCCTTGTGGTACATGCCCATGAAGATCACGTCGACACCCTCGATGTGCTGGATCTTCTTCTCGCTATCGTAGTAGGTACCCGACTTCGGCTTGTACTTCACGTCGGTCGCTTTCAGCGTGAGCGTATCGCCTTCCTTCGACCATGCGGCACTACCCTCAGCGAAGGTATCCGTGCCGGACTTCTTGTTTTCTTCCGTGCGGTCCTGCGGGGTGTATTCCGTCATGCCCTTACCCGGCACGTAGTAGCCCTCGTAGGACGTGCCCGCCTTTGCCTGCGCTGCCTCCGTGAGGACATAAGGCGAGAGCATCTTGGTGTACAACGCGCCGTGGTGGCCCTCAAACTCCAGCGTCGAATCCTTGGTTCGAATATCGGCTTTCGTGACGGTGCCGTCTTCGCCCAGGCTCACCGAGGACGCAGAAGGATCCACCTCGAAGTGGAACTGGAAGTCTGCTCCGCCTTTGTTGCCCTCGTCCTGCGTCACCGCGCCAGACGTGGTCCACTCACCCCTCGCGATGGGGCCGGTGATGTAGCTGCGGAAAGATTGCTTGATGCCCCAATTCACAGTGCCGGAGACAACGCGGGTCTCCAGGGTCTGGCCAGCGGCACACGTGGGGGCATCAGCAGCAAACGCTGCCGGAACGGTCAGCGCCGAGGCAGTCAGCGCCAGCGCGAGAGAAGAAGAGACAATACGCATGAGTTAAGACTCCTTTAGTAGATAGACAAAAGACTGCTCGGGATCGGCGGCCTGACGCCGCGCCGGATGGACTGAAATGTGGCCGTCCGCCTCGCTCACCTGGATGGGCCAGCGATAGACCTGCGACAAAATCTCGTCGGTGTAGACCTCGCGCACCGGGCCGGCGGCGGCAACTGCCCCGTCTGCTAAGCACACGATGTGATCGCAATAGGCCGCAGCGGCACCCAAATCGTGGAGTACCACGAGCACCGCCACTCCAGCCTGCGCCGCAATCGAGCGCACCAATCCCAAAACTTGTTCTTGGTGGCGGATATCCAGCGCCGCAGTCGGCTCGTCGAGGAGAATCACCGGGGTCTGCTGCGCCAGTACACGGGCCAACGCCACACGCGCACGCTCCCCGCCAGAGAGCGTGGCAATATCGCGGCCGGCCAAGTGCGTCGCATCCACCGCCGCAAGCGCTGCGTCGATGATCGCGTCGTCCTCGGCCTGCCGGGCGGTGCCCTCCCAAGGACGCCGGCCCATGGCCACTACATCTCGCACGAGAAACTGGAAGGACACAGTAACGTCCTGCAGCATCACCGCACGCGCACGGGCCAACGCCCCTGGGGAGGACACCGCCGGATCCTGCCCCACGAGGGAAACGGAACCGGTGTAATCAATATCGCCGGCGATGGCCGCCAGCAGCGTGGACTTGCCCGCACCATTCGGGCCGATGAGGCCGGTGACCTCCCCTGGGCGGGCGACAAGGGAGACATCCGAAAGCAGGTTCCGCTCGCCGATCGAAACGGAAAGATTCGCAACGTTAATCATCAGTGCATTCCTTTCTTCATCATCCGGCGCAACAGCACGAAGAAGGTGGGGCCACCCACGAGCGCGGTAAAGATACCGATGGGAAGGTCGGCGAAAGGAATAAGCGTGCGCGCAGCGACGTCGGCAAAGCCAATGAGTACGGCGCCCGCCACCGCAGAGGCTGGCAGCAAGACCCTGTTTTCTGGGCCCATGATCGTGCGCAGCAGGTGCGGCACGATAAGGCCGACGAACCCAATGAGTCCAGCGAAGGCAACTGCGCCGGCGGTAAGAATAGCCGAGGCAGCGATGGCGATAATGCGCAGTCGCTTGACGTCGACGCCAGTGTGTTCCGCGGCGCGCTCGCCCAGCGCGAGCACATCGAGCTGGCGGCCAAGACACAGCGCGATGGCCATCCCGACGAGGGCGATGGGGAGGACCACCCACACGTGTTTCCACTGGGAGCCGTTGAGCGAACCCATTTGCCAAAAGATGATCTGCTCGCGGTTCGAAGTGGGCGCCAGGTACATCATGAAGGAGATGATGGCGTTGCACACCGCGTTGATGGCAATGCCGGTCAGGATCAGATTGACCACCGCCACACGCCCTCGTGAGCGCGCCAACTGATAGATCAGCGCGGTAACCAGCAGCGCCGTAGCAAACGCCGCGAGCGGGACCGTGAAGGTACCCAGGACGGAGATATTAAAGACGATTACCACGGCCGCGCCCACACCGGCACCGGAGGTCACGCCCACGATGGAGGGCTCAGCCAGCGGGTTGGCGAACACGGCCTGCATGAGCGTGCCCGCCACGCCCAGGCACGCGCCGACCAAGAAACCGAGCAGAATGCGCGGCAGGCGGATCTGCCACACGACATTGGCCGTCAAGCCACCATCAGGGCCCGCGACCATAATCTGCACCAGGTCACCCAGCGCGACGTAGTACTGCCCCAGCGCGAGCGACAGGACGAAGGCGACACCAAGCAGCGCCGCGAGCAATACGAATACACCACGCCGCAGGCGAGAGCGTCGCGCGAAGACCTCCGTGGGGGCCGCCGGTTTAAGCATTGTCTGGGTCATAGATTGCCTGCGCGAGTTTGAGAAGAGTCTGTCCGGTCAAGGGCCCGAAGGCGAGCGATTGCCCGTCTGGGATGGTCACGATCCGCTGCTTTTGGCCCGCGGTGGTTTGTGCAATGCCAGGGCGCTCGAGGAGGCCTTCGACGCCGCCGGTCGACTCCAGGCCGCCCGTCATCATGATGATGACCTCCGGGTTAATCTTTGCCAAAGATTCGGCGTTGGCAGGTTCGGCGTAAGAGAGGTGGTATTCGGTGCCGAGGTCTACGCCGCCCACACCCTCAATGAGGTCCTTGGCGCCCGTGCCTTCTCCCATGATGAAGAAGATGCCGCCGTTGCCGCGCGCGTAAAGGAACGCCATGCGCATGGGCTTCTCCGGCACGATGTCTGCGATGGCCGCCTTATCTTTTTCGATTTCTTCGACGGAGCGGTTGGCCAGCGTTTCGCCGTCGTCTGGCAGACCCACGACCGCGGCCAGGTTTTTGATGTCCTCGTCCACCGAGTCAATGGTGCGTTTCGGCTCCATGACTACGGTTGTCACTCCTGCGGCGCGAATCTGGTCGATGGCGTCGCGCGGGCCGATCGAATGATCGACGATGAACAGCGTGGGCCGGAGCTCGAGCACGGCCTCCACGTTGATGTTGTGTCCGCCCTGGGTCACGACGGGGCGATCGGCGATAGCGTTTTCCGTCGACGACACCGTGCGACCCACGATATTGTCCGTAAGCCCCAGGCCCTCGAGGGTTTTCGTATACGTACCGTAGAGATCCAATGCCACGATTCGGGACACATCCGTAACGGAGACGTCGTAGCCGTCAGCATCCGTGAGCTCCACCGGCAGAGCGGGAGTAGGCGACTCCGTCACCGCGACGACATCCTCGAAATCTGTCACATTCGACACGCCCGTAAACGAGCGCGGGTCTTTGGCCGACTGCGCGTCTGGGAGGGCTTCGCGCAGCTGCGCGTCTTGGGATTCATAGGCGCCTTGGACGCCGCACCCCGTGAGGGCGAGGACACACGCCAACGCCACCAAAAGTCGTTTCATGCGAAACGAATCCTTTCTCAAGTCTTGGGTAAAAAGGGGTGCGCTACGCCGGGTTGCGCAGGACGACGGAGCCCATGGAACCGCCGGCGATGGCGAGGCCTGCGATAAGCAGCAGGAGCCACGTGGTCGCCTCCGGCGAGGAGCCCGAGGCTGCGGCCTTCTTGATCTGGAAGTTGCCGCTGCCGTCTTCATAACCAGACGTGCTCGTGCCGTCCGCGGCCTGCAGGCCGTTTCCCGCAGAGCTTTCCGATGCCGCCCGCTTTGCCGCCGCAGCACTCTGACCGCCGGCAGTCGTCACCGCACCAGTGTTTGCCGTAGTTCCACTCACTCCGGCGCAGTCCCCGGATCCACCAAGTTGCGCGTGCAACGAGAGCGGATCAAGGGTCGTGCCCGGCTCATAGAAATTCGCGAACGCATCATTTCCCGCTGCAGTCAGCGTGACGGTGGCTTCGCCGTCGACGGCAGAGTCACTCACGTCGAGCTGGCTAAACGACATGTCTCCGAGCACCGTGCGTCCAAAGTCCTTGCGCTCGCCCTCCATGTTGGAGGAACGCACGTCAGCGATGAGTTGACCGCTCGTCCCGTTGAACCGGACTTCTAGGTTCGCGATAGTGAGATCGAGGACCCCGTTGTGGCCGGTAAAATGCATGGAGCCGCCGTAGCGGATGGAACCTGACCGCGCCGCTGTATCCACATCTCCGCCGTTGCCCGTGAACTGGAAACGCGAGTTGTCGTACCCTACGCCGTCGAGCGTCCAGGCGCCCTTGGCGATGGAGCCGGTGATATACGACTGGAAGGACTTCTTGACGCCCCACTCGGCGGTCGCAGCCTGCACGCCCGTGGCTACGCAGGTTTCTGACTGCCCTCCACTAGCCGCGGACCCGGGGTCTTGCGACCGCGCGGTTCTTGTGGTTCCAGTAGTGCCGGAAGTCCCCGAAGTACTACCCGAAGCACCCGAAGGGTTCGAGGTGCCCGAAGTGCTCGCGGTGCCCGAAGTGCTGGCGCCCGACGTGCCTGAACCACTCGTGGTGCTAGTGGTCGTACCCGTGGCGGCATCCGTGCGAGAACGGAAGGATTCTAGCTGGTCTAGGAAGGACTCCGTGTTGCCCATGAAGGTGGTCAGGCCATTCATGGTGTCGTTCGTTTCCTTCAAAATCGCCATAGCTTCTGCATTGCGACCGGTAAACGTGCCCGAGATTGTCCCCAAGGACTTCGAACCGCTGCCTGAACCGCCAGAAGACCCGCCGCAGCTGCCGTCCGTGGCCACGGTCCCTGACGAGGGGTCCATCGACTGTCCCGCCTCATAGGCGATAAAGAGTTTGTGCCCTTCGTCGGTGAGCCTGACGTCGCCGGAAAGGTCGAGCGTGCGTGCGGACGCGTCGACGGGTTGTGCTAGATCAATCCCCGCGATGACCACGTTATCTCCGGTAATCTGCGGGCCGCGTGCGGACTTATTCACCATGTCAGATTCATAAGAGACGTAATCCACCACGATCGCCGCCCGGTTGCCGGAGGCCTGAATCTTCCAGTCCGTCAGCGTCATATCCAACAGATTGTCGCCGCCGTAGTTGTGGCCAGTGAAGTGGATGACGCCGCCAAAGGGGACGGTGACGGTATCGCCGTGTACGGAGGCCTTACCCGGAGTGAAGGTAAAAGCACCGTCTGCGCCGGTTTCGGAACCGGTAAAACCAATGCCGTCCGTTTGCCACTTGCCTTTGGCGACTTGGCCTTGGATATAGCTTCGGTAGGACTGCTTAATGCCCCAATTCCAGGAGCAGGTTCCGGCAGCCGAGGCGACAGGAGCGTTGAGCGCGACCGAAGGGAGTGCGATGAGAGCACTGGCAGCAAGTGTGCCCAATATTCGACGGAGAATCACGGATATAGTCCTCATGAAGTAATGATGAGACGAACAAAAAGAATCAGAAGTTAGGCTACACATACCTAAGCAGTTTTGCATAGGCTACACTAACCTAAGTTAGGTAAGCAACCCCCAACAAAGGACACTCTTATTCCGTCATGACATCGTCGACTACCAGCTCCTTCAAAAATCTGTATCCCGACGTAGACCCCACGCGTGGGTTACCTCTCAGCGTCTCCGAGCGCCTTGCGCTGTCTCTCGCGCTCGCGATTGCAGCCTATGGAGCCGTAACCGCAGACATGCTCATTGCAGGCGCCGGCATGGCCTTCACCTTCATAGCCTCGGTGCTGCAACAACACAAGACCGCGCGTCGGATTCGCTCCGAAGCGCGCACTCGCTTCCCCAGCGAAGACTGGGCCGAACACCGCGCCACGCGGCGGTTCAACCTCGGCGTCCTGGTCCCTTTGTGGGTCGGAATCATCATCGCCTTGTGCGCGGCCGGATACTGGTTCGTGCCGCCCGAATATGCAACTCCCGCCGCCATCGTCATCGCGGTTCTCGTTGCCCTGCTCGCCTGGTTCATGCCAGGCATCAGCCCCCTGTGGCGAGGCAAGCAGACCGATCCCCCGGCACCAGAGGAAGACACCGACACCGCAGTCATGCACTTCGAGAAGCTTTAGGCTTGCCGCACCCCAGCCTTACACATCAAGCAGATCCAGTAGCTCATCAAAAGCTGGCGCGACCTGCGTGCGCCACAGCGTCGTCGCCTTCGGGTCGCCGCGTCCGGGGCCGCCGTTAATCACAGAGACTTCCTTGCCCTGTTTGAGCGCGTCGAGCATGAAGCGGTATCCGCTCATCACCGCGAGCGACGACCCAACGACGATCAGCGAACTCGACCGCGCCAGCAAATCCCGCGCTGCGTCCCGCCGCTCCGCCGGAACCGGCTCGCCGAAGTAGACGACGTCCGGCTTGAGCAACTCCGATCCGCAGCGGATACATGGAGCCATCACGAACTCGTCCACCGCCTGCTGCGAGAGCGCGACGTCGCCGTCCGGGTTAACTTCATCCGCGCGCACGACCCAGCGCTCCAGATAGCCCGGATTCGCGGCAGCCAGCCGGGCATCAAAGGCCCCACGGTCTTCTGCATACCCGCAGTTCAGGCAGACAACATGCTCCATATCGCCGTGGAGCGGGATAAGCGTTTCAGTTCCGGCTTCTTTATGCAGGCCGTCCACGTTTTGCGTCACGATGCCGGAGAGCAGCCCGGCGCACTCCAGCTCCACGAGTGCGTAGTGGGTACGGTTCGGCCTCGCCGCATCCATGACTCGCCAGCCCACGAACGAGCGCGCCCAATAGCGGTGGCTCGCGGCGGAATCATAGCGAAATTCCTGATACGTCATCGGCGTATGCCTCGATAGCGACCCTTGAGGGCCGCGGTAGTCCGGGACGCCGGAATCCGTCGACACGCCCGCTCCCGTGAGGACCATGACCCCGCCGGCACGCAGTTGCTCAGCGACCCGCTCCGCCGCGTGCGGGGTCGGCTCAGTTGTCTCGCTCACCACCCGCTGGATAGACCGCAGCGCGGAGCGGTGGGCAAGTGCAATGCCCGGATCCTGAAAAGCCATGTCCGCCAGCTTACGCGGGCAGGTGCTCCTCGTAGAGCCAATCCGAGTCCAGCTCCCCGTGGCGCGAACACTTCGTACTCCAGCCGTCCGGGCGGACCTGCGCCACCATGCGGCGGCCACAGATCTGGCAGTAGCGCGGCACATCCAATCCCGCCGCTGCCGCCGGGTGCAGGTGCGCCTCATGGAAAGGCTCACCCGTGTTCGGGTGGAAAATAGGCTCCTCGCCAGCCAGAACGGCCGCCGCTAGCTCGTCCACTAGAGGGCCTTAATCGGCAGGTCGATGCGGCCCAGCATGTCGACGTCCTTCTCGATCTGGCGGCCAAGCGTGGTCAGGTAGTTGCCGGCGATGATGGCGTTGATGCCACCGAGCAGGCCCTTCTCCGTGCCGTCGTCGCCAAGCGAAAGCTCGCGGCCGCCTGCAAAGCGCAAGGTCACAGACGGCATCGCCAA
>VNIW01000632.1_pt1 | contig 12003 bp, 10 predicted proteins | sample 7248591 | NCBI WGS metagenome assembly VNIW01 (sample SAMN12251776, study PRJNA551026) | human skin metagenome | isolation source: skin samples from patients infected with Netherton Syndrome | host: Homo sapiens | place: France:Paris | reverse complement strand
CCGTTTCCCATGTCTGATGAGTCGGCGGGGCTGCTCATCACCACCCACCATACGCGTCTGCGTACGCGGGATCAACACCTACTCGGCACCACGCTTCCTGCTCCGGCCCGTTGCGCGACCAGGTGAAGCCTTGCGAGCGCGCACGGGAGACATCCGGAAAAAGGGTCGGACCCGCCGAAGATGGATGCCGTATCCTTCCGGCGGGTCCGACAGTGCACGTACACCAGCTTAGGCCCGTTACGGTCACCACTGTCCGTAACGCACTTTGGCTGGTATGTACTCCTGACGTGGACGCGCAACGAACTGCCGACAGGAAGAGCTGCGCGTCGACCACGAGTGACGAGAGAAGGGTCATACTCGCCGCCGAAAATTATACCCCTGCCGTTGGCAGCGAGCAATACCAACGACCCTACCGGGACACCGGAGCAGTAGGAATCCCCGCCCTTTAGGACGGGGAGGATGTCAATGCTCCGCGCCGGCTGCGTGGTTCGCCTGAGCGTCAACCTGGTGATCCGGTCCCACCGCAAGACCCTGGTCCGTCCCAGTTGCATGGCCTGCCTGGTCAGCCAGGGCCTGCCCCAGCTGGCCGGTCACCGCACCCGATGCGAACTCTGCTGCCGTCACAGCCTCATCCGGGGCACCATCAGCTGCAAGATCAGACGCTTCGGAGGCTGCATCATCCAACCCGGCCGCCGGCACCGGGTCGACACCAACCTCTGCCCCGACCGCGTCGATTGCTTCTGCCAGCATCTCAAACCCGGCCAACCCCGCTGTCACAGTGACCGTTTCCACCGCTGTCTCCACCGCAGGGCTCATCCACCCCTCCTGACTCCCAGACCGCTTCGGCGACAGGTCCAAGCCCCGCCGCCGGGCAGCTTCGACCTCCCCCAACCCGACACGGGCGTCATCAACATCCCTGGTCTGCGGCGCAGGCCGGGTGATCAGCTCCTGTGTGCCACCGGTGATCTTCTGATTGTCCCTGTTGTCTGCCGCGCCGATGGCGATCCCATCAGCCAGTGCGGTGGCGTCATCAAACCGCCGCACAGCACTCGACCGGTACCGGTCACGGCGGACCTCAGCCACCGCCTGGTCCGGGTCCACCCCGTGCTCGTCGAGCAGCGCCGATGTCGTCAACGCCGGATCAGCAGTATCGACAGCATGCTGCCTTTCTGCCACCTCGGCCAGATGCCGGGCCCGCACCCCACCGAGAGCAGCCCACCCGTCAGCAGCGTGATCCAGGCCCCGCCGACGGAACTCACCGGTCAGCCGACGAGCCTCAGCATCGACCGGCTGCCCGGCCAGACCCCGCATATGGGTCTTGACCATGTACCCGGTCAACTGCCCGTTGGTCATCCGGGCCAACGTCCGCCGCGACGGCGGACGGGTCTGCCGCAACCCCGGCCTACCTGCCTGACCCCTACCACGGCCAGCCCCCGGGGGCTGCCCGGTGGCTCTGGGGCCTCGGCCGCGGTCGAGGTGCATCACCATCTGGTTGATACTGGTCGACATCGTACGGATCACCCCGGTGATCTCGGCGTCGATCTGGTGCATCGGATTGTCACTCATCACCTGTTCTCCTCACGGTCGTGTCTTGCGTCTCCAGCGCGTCTGCCACTGTTGTTCGTGGGCTTGGGGTGTCAGCTGCCGAAGCCCGGCAACCGCCACCGCTGACCCCCACCCCGCTCACCGCTGCTACCTGCCTGCGAGCGCTCCTCGACGCCCCCGGAGACCGGGACAGCATGTTCACCTGCGGGTCCAGGGTCGGCCTGCTCGGCATCGACCTGTCCGGACCAGCTGTCCGGGGTGTCGACATCACCTGCCTCACCCCACCCGGAAGAACCATCCGGGACAGTGGTCTGACCGGGGAAGTCCAGCTCACCGGCATCGGCGTCCTTGTCGAGCCAGTCCAGCGGCATCGGCTCACTATCCAGCGGCGGAGAATCCACATGAGCGAACTGACAGCCGGTAAACGGGCCGAACGGACCGGCCAACCACGTCATATGATGGTCGGCCACCAGGCGAGTCCACGTCTCCTCACCAGTCGCCGGCGCCTCAGCCCGATAGTGCTCCCAACTAGCCCACATCATCGTCAACCGCCGCACCGCCGCCGGATGCGCCCACCACCTGCGACACCACCTCCGATCGTTGGCCGGATCAAACCCGTACAAATCCAGGACAACCTCGTCCACGAACTCGTAAACACTGGAAAACCGGGTCGGCATCGGAGCATCCAACTCCTCCACCAACCACCGCGACTGCTCCTTGAGCGCCTTCCGCCGCACCAGGTACGGCCAGCGCCCGTCCTCATCTGGACGATGCACCGCCCCGGTCACCGTCGTCTCGATTGTCTTGGCCATCTGCCGCGTCATGACCTTTTTCACCAGGTCAGCAATAACAGCCACTACCGCTCCTCCTCCTGTTCATCGGCGGTCACAGCCACCGCGGCTGCCCGGACTTTTTCCACCTCACGGCCGGCACGCACAGACTCAATCTCCGGGCGGTACGTCCGCGACCAGTAGGGCTCCGCTGTCACGATCACAGGTGGGTGCTTCTGCGGAACCACCAGCATCAGATGCGCATCCATCGCCCTCAGCTCCGCGACCGACAGGATCGTCTTCTCCTGATGCGACACACTGGCCTGGGTCCGAAACGAATCACTGTCCGTGCTCCGGGACACCCGCCGGTCCTCGTGCTCACCGACCAGCGCCGAGACCTCCTTCAAAAACGCCTCATCCTTGATCCCACCACCAACGATCAACGTCGCGTTGGTCATCATGTCGTGGGCCTCGTCTTCGCCCCAGATTCGCTTGGCCTGCCGAAACGACTGGAACACCGACGAAATCACAATCCCCTTCGACCCGAAGTGGCTGTAGACGTCCGGCAGCACGTGCCAGCGCACCGTGTTGGCGACCTCATCAAGCGGCATCATCAACGGCACCTGCAACCGGCCGGTACCGTTACGCCTCCCGGCATCCTCAGCTGCCTCGGTGACCCAGACGGTCAGCAACAGCACCAGTGCTGATGCTGATCCGGCCGAGCGCTTATCCGACAACAGATACAACGTCGGACACATCCCGGCCTCATGCGCGGCGATGAACTCATCCGGGTCAAACCGACGCACCCCAGGAGTCGGAGTGATCCAGGTCTGCATGACCTTCGTCGACAGGGAATCAACCATCGCCCGGGCATTGAAAAACACCCCGTCCCGGGTCCGCTCGGTCATGGTGTACGTCGCCTGTGCCTTGACCGCCATCAACTCCCAGCCGGTGGCATCAAGGATGCGCAACGGTTCCTTGTTGTTGGTGTCATACAACCACCGCAACATCCCGGCAATATCCCGGTCTGACACCGCAGCGGCAAGCAACAGCGCTGACACCAAGGCCGCCCCTGAGGTCTTCCACTCCGCAGACGATGTCGACTGGCCGACATCAATCCCTGCATCAAAGGCGAAAAGACGAGTCAGGTCCACAGCTGCTGCATCCCACTCATCATGTGGTCGGCGGCGGATGTAGTCCAACGGGTCGATCCAGAAATCCGGCGGGTCAGCCGGATCGGCCCAAATCCGCTGCGGATCACACACCCAACACAACCCCACCGCCTGGCGCAGACCCAGACTGTCAGACACCAGGTCAGGCTTGTTGCCAGTAGCCACCACCGCACCCGGGGCATCCAGCAACGCAGGCAAGATCCTGCCGGTAGTCTTGCCGTACCGAGCAGCCCAGAAATCCACCGTCAAATCCTCATACCCCAGATACACCGGCTGGCCCGTAGCCAGCTCCCGGCCGATGAACTGCCCCGGCCGGGCCCAGTCAGGAAGACCAGCGTTGATCCGCGCATTGGACTTCGCAACACTCTTCGCCGACATCGCCGCGATATCTGCCCGGGTAGCCAGGTTTTTCGTCGCATGGCGCACCGACGCCCCCGGTCGATTCCGCCGCCGCCTGGCCACCACACCCGCTGCCACAGTCACCACCGCCGTGGCCACCACCGCAATACCCACACTGACCCACACCCCGGCCACACGAACCAACTGCGAGCCTGCCTGCTGCGCGTCTGTGGTGCCGGATGCGTCCATTCCCTGCCGCAACGCCGCAAGCGGGTTGACAGACAGTGCTGAACCTGTCAGGTGTTGGCCGGCCCAGAACACCACCCACACCGCCACCAGCCCGCTAGCCGCGACAAAGGGGAACAGCTCGCGGGCCCACTGACCACCCCGAGCCTCACGACGATTACGAACATTACTCACAAGCCTCGTCACCACCTGAACGGGGCATATTCACATCATCGGAGCCATCCTGGGAGTCGTACACATCATCAAAAGCATCAATGATGTAGTCGGCATCACCAGCACTATCACCAGTATCACCGGTGGCGTCTACCGCCTCGACCAGGCCAGCCAACTCCTCATCCGGCACATCCTTCAGCCCCCGCCAGCCGGGCATCTCCGCAACATGCACCGCAGACAGGTTCTCATCATCGACAACCACCCCCACCGCGACACCCAACCGGGCACCCGAGATGCGAAGGCTGTGGACATCCAACTCCGGGCACGTTGTGGTCACTACCAGGCCCACCTCATCAACCCCTACAGCCTGCCGAGCCTTGTACGCGACATACACGGCCTTGTCCGCCGCCGACTGCTCCGCCGACACCAAATCACCAGCACGCCGGATACGCTCATAGTCCGGGTGGAATCCGCCGTACCACACCACAACACCAGAAGCCGCCACCACCGCAAACGCACCCGTTGACGCCTCATCCTCACCGGACTCCACCGCCGCCGAGATCAGTCGCACCTGCGGCAGGCAACCAGCCCTGGCATCCAGATCACTGGCGACCAAAGCCAGCTTCGCGCGCCGTGCGGCAGCCTCATCGTGGATCATCGCAATGAAATCCACTCCGATCAGCTTGAGCACGCTGATGAACTTGCCCATATCCCGGCCCTGCGGATCAACGCCCAGCTCACCGGCAATCTCACGGATCTGATCAGTCGTTGCCGCACCCTGCAGACGCATCCTCACCTCAGGGGCGGTGATCAACGCCGTGATCTCATCAAACCGGGCAGAATCTGCCGGACTGGTCGTACGCTTCACACCCATCACTCCTGATCTCCTGCGCGGTCATCCTCGACCGCGCCGACGTCGAACCGGTCGGCCTTCCACTGGCCCGACTCGACCACCAGATGCACCCTGGCCTGCTGGTCCGGCAGGCGGCTACGCCCACCATCCGGATACACCACAGTCTGGGCCACCCTGGCCAGAACCGTCCTGCCCCGCCCTAAACGATCATCAACCACCCGGGTATCTGGCACCAACGCCATCACACGAGCATGCGCTGTCGCCCAATCCCCCCACTGCGCAGGCCGATCCACCACCGACTCACCAGCGACCACCGCACCCAACAGCTCCCCCGTCGCCACACCGTCCAGAGTACGAACCACCCCATCGGCCGGACCCGACTGCCGAACCGGATCCCACGACAACAACACCGTGGCCACACTCGCAGCCGCCACAGCCGGATCATCAGCTACCGGATCAATATGAGCATAGTCATCGAGACCGTGAGCATGCTCATGATCGCCGCCAACAGGGGCCCTATGACACGCATGGGCAACCCCGACAACCAGAAGTACGACAACCCCCACCACCGCCACGTGTGCCCACTCCACCCGGAACCGACGACGACGACCACCACTACTGTTTTGCTGCACCACTGCCTCCTACAATGTTGTCGATGACATTGATCGTCTCCAACCGCCACCCCACCGGCGTCTTATGCACCCGCGTGGTCGCCACCAGCGTGGTCACCACCTCATCAGAGGTCCCACCACCAGCTGTCAGTTCGGTCTGGTTGATCGCCACCACCCGGTAGAAATCCGACGCCGTATCCGGCGGATGCTGATCCGACAAAATGTGCACCCGCGGCACGATCCGGGTGCCCTTATCCCCCCAGGATTGCCAGGCTCTGCTACTCATCGGCACCAACGTCGTCAACCCCAGCTCCCCCTCCCGCAGGTACTGGTTGTTCCATAACGAATGTGCCCGCCTGAACCCCTCGAACTGGCCGACGTCCCGGGCCGGGTCCCACCCAAAGCTCACCTCCAAGCCACGGGTCAGCACCTGCTGCGGATCCGAGTCATCCACCTGCGGGAATACTTCCCGATCCACCGGCACATAGTCGACCTCCGCCAAGCCGGTGCCATCCCCCACCTGCGGCACAGACGTCACCGCTGCCTCAGGCCCAACACCAGTAGGATAATCACTGGCAGGGGGATGCGAACTCGTCGTTGCCTGACCCGCAGCAACAGACGTATCTACCGACATACCGTCAGCGGTATCCCCCTGATCCGGTGACTGACACCCGGCCAGCACGCCAGCAACAACCGTCACAGCGGCAACCGGGCCGACCAACCGACACCAACATTGATCGAATGTGGTTGTCATTTACTTCTCCTTGATTCTCCTGGCAGCAACCAGGTCCGAAAAATGGCTGAGGGGTTCTTCCTTCACCGTCTGACCGAAATCCGGGGCATGAATCATCGTGTGTTTATCGAGCGCGATGCCCACGTGGTGGGTCTCCGACAGGGAGCCGAAAAACAGCAGATCACCCGGCTCAATCGCATCCAAGGGCACATCAACCAGCCGGGGGTCATGCAACTGACCCGGGTTGGCGTCCGAACCGGTGAAATGGTCCATCACCACCTGATGGTCACTGGCCTGCGCATACGCATACAAGGTCAACCCCGAGCAGTCGAACCCACCACCAGTCGGCCCATTGGCATCCCCGCCACCCCACACATACGGCAATCCCCTCTGCCGCCGGGCAGCCTCAATCGCCTTACGCGCGAACTCGGTGGCACTGGCCGGAATCCCACCAGACCCACCACCAGCCGGCGGGCAGTCATCCCCGACAGGGGTGATGTTGCCCTCCCGGGCCAGCAACTCATCCGCCGCCGACTCCCACCGGCGGTACATCCCCCGCAGATCCTCACGGGGCCGCTCAGTATCCGCAGCAATCTCCCACGCCTGCTTGCCCGGATCCGACAACCGGGAGGCGGTGTCGAAAAACCAGTCAATCTGCTTATCCCGGTTCATCCCATCGGCGACCGACATGTTCATCGGCACCTGAATCTGAAACAGACCCACACTCGTCGCATCACCGGCCACAACCCCATCGTTGGGGTAGTGCAAAGACTCCGGCACCGCCCTGCTGGCCAGCATCCGCCACCCGGACTCCTGCCCGGCTGCCATGATCGCCGCCTTGATCTCATTCGCCGACGCCCCACGACCCTTACCCCGAGAGATGATCGCCCGAACATGATCAATCTGCCGGGCATCCATAGCCGCCACCTCCGGTGCCACACTCACCGGCACGGTCCTGCCCTGTCCGGTGGCCCCACCCGCCGGGCCTGCCGGTCCTGCGGGCCCGGCCGGACCGTCCGGCGACTGACCACCACCAGTGCTGGCCGCACCATCGATCCTCGCCAACCACGGGGCCGGATCCTCCTGCTGACCATCAGCCAGGCGCAACCCCCGGGTGATCTCGAAGTGAAGGTGCGGACCCGACGACTGCCCCGCCGACCCGATATCGGCGATGTGCTGACCCCGCCTCACCCGGTCACCAACATGGACATGCACACCACCAGGCGCCATATGCCCATAGACGGTGCTGCGCGGCTCGCCGCCAATGGTGTGGTCGATGACCACCCAGCCTCCGAACCCGCTAACCCCCTGATCGGCAGCAGCAGAAACCACACCATCAGCAAACGCGAAAATCTTTGTTCCCACCGGCCCAGCCAAATCCAAGCCCTTGTGAAACCCACCCTCCCGGGACCCGAACCCACTCGACGGGGTGACCTTATCCTTCTCCGCCGGGTACGCGAAATCCCCATCCACCACCGCCGACGAACCCTCACCACCCGGGGCGACACACTCCTGCTCGCCGGTGGACATCATCACCACCACCAAGACAATCATCCCCACAGAAATCGCCAGCACCACACCAGCGATCTTCACCAACCCGCCACGCACTACCTGTCACCACCAATGGCACCACGCACCGCGCGCAACCGGGCAATCTCAGCATCCTTCGCCCGGCATGCCGCCCGCAGCCGCACAACCTCATCCCGCAGATCCTCAAAATCCGCGAAGCTCGGACGCAGCACAATCCCCTCATCCTTCGCCCAGATCACCACCCGCTCCGGCGGCACCCCCAACCGGCGATACACCTCATTAGCCGAAGCCGTGATCGTCAACCCCTCCCGCAGACCCGCCACCAACAGCTCCACCGCAGCAACCCGCACCCGAAGGTCATACCGGCCGGCCATCACAGGCCACCCCCACAAAGGTCACTATCACCGGCACCTTCTGCCTGACCACCACCCACGCCGGGATCCGGCGGCATGATCGACCCCCCGCCGTAAGCCCGATCGGTGTTATGGACCTGACTGCTCATCTCAGCAGCAGTCGGGTTCATGTGAAACGGCACACCCGTGCCCCGCTCACCGACCTTGATCAGGAAATTACCCGTCCCCGGCGGCACACCCACCCCACCATCAGCATCCGCAACAGCACCCGACCCGGCCGACGACCAGGTCGTCAACATCGCCGCCTCAACCTCCGACAATTCGACGACCTCACGCAACCGCCGGATCTCCGTCGCAGGCACCGCACCAATAATCTTCACCCTGGCACGCTCAATCAACCCCTCAGCCTCCGCCCGGGACTCCACCATCGACACCGCACCGAAATCCGCGATCGAGTGAGTGATCATAATCACCTCCGTCGCAGACTGGCGGTTCAGCCGGCTCAACTGATTGACCTTGCTGACCATCGCCGGCGACGACTGCAACACCTGCCACAGCTCATCCATGATGATCTGCCCGATGATCCGCGGGCCCAGACCCACATCAGCCAACCTCTGCGCGGCCTCAATCGCGCCGAAGCCATCGCCCCAACACGCCAGCAGCACCGCCGCGCGCAGTGTCGACGCATCCGCCTGAGGAATGTTGGAAATATCCACATCAATCGCAGGAGCCGACAGGTCCAACCGCACGCTGGTCTGCCCGTTGAACACCTGCCCGAACTCACCCCGGATCAACGCCCGCAAGCTTCTCCGCAGCGGCTTGATGTCCTGCAGGTACTCCTCCTCACTGGACAACTGGCCTGTCACCGGGTCCTTCGGCCTGCCCGGGGTGATCCCGGCATCTTCAATCAACTCACTCGTCGGCCGGCACAACACCGCATACAAATCCGCCAGGATCGGCGGATTGTCCTCACTAAATCCCTCAGTGCCGTACAACGCCTCAATCCCGGAGTAGATCATCGACTCCTCGAAGTCACTGATCCGATCCCGCCGGCCCAGCTGAATCAGTGAGGCCACCATCATCGTCTGACGCATCCGCAACTCCAGCACCGTCGACCGCGACTGCGAGATCAGCCGGTCAATCAACCACCGCCGCTGCCACTCAGTCGCATCAACCCACTCCGAGGCCAACGGATCCCCGAAACGGGTGATCACCGCATCCCGATTCGCCTGACTCGTGGTATCGAAGTGCGCCTCCAGGAACTCCGCGGCCTTCGACATCCGCACTGCCGCCAAACCCATCGCACCAACATCCAACGGATTGATCGTGCCGTGATCGGCTCCGACCTGAATCACCTGACCACCAAACGCCTCAGTCTGTGTGCGGTAGTCCGGCTTGCAGTCCCCCAACGCCAACGACACCCGCCCCTGGGCGACAGCACCGGCCTGCAACCGGCGCACCAGAGACGACTTACCGAACCCGTTCAAGGCCAGCACCATCGCAATCGGTGCGGTGATCACACCTGCCCGAATCTTCCAGTCGGTCAACCCGATGTGCACCGGCTCACCAGTAGCCAGGTTCACCCCCACCGGAGTACCCACGCCCGGACTGCCCGCCCCGACGGCAAACGGGTACAAGCCCTGCACCTGATCGGTCGTCCCCCGAGCCTCGACGATCTGCCCGACCGCCACATCCGCACCACCCAACCCCACGGTGTAGCCATACCGGCCAGGCGTCACCGACCGACCCCCACCGGTGCCCACCTCAGCGATATCAGCCTGGCGACGCAGCAGATCATCGCGCTGCAACCGCAGACCGGCCAACCTGCCGGCCAGGCCCCCCGCATTGACCATCGCCAACAACTCATCCCGACGGGCCTGACTGAGCACCTTCGACCCCGCTGCAGGCACGCCATCACCCCCAGCCCCACACCCGTCACCACTGCCACCACCGAAGGTGTCGCTGGCCTTACCGAACCATCTGCCCACGAACCTGTACACCCTTCCTGTTGAACACTCCCGACCTATGCCTTCAGCAGACTCGACGCCGTGGCCTGCTCAGGCAGCACCACCCCGACACCCAGCCCAGCGGCAAACGCGATCTGCTGCGAGGCGTAACACCGCCGCATCCGCAGCCGCGCCCGCTGCGACAACGACTTCAGCACCGCCTCGGTATCCGGCAACCGCGACTGACCCACCTGCCCATCAGCCCCCACAGCAGGTGCTGGAACCGTCGTGGTGACCAACAGGCCGAACCGGGTCAAACCATGCCCCATCGCCTCGGCATGACGCGCAGCCGTCGCTGCCGCCGCATCCTGCTCAGACTTCGCCTTAGCGAACTTGCGGTACTGGCGTTCCTGCTTGACCTTCTCAATCTTGTTGTTCGCATCCCGATCCACCAACTTCGCTGCCTCAGCACCCGAATGCGGCCGGTAACACAACGCCACACGCTTGATCGGCATATCCTCATTCCGTGCGGTCAGAGCACGCAGCACCTGATGGCCCACATACCCCCGAGGTGGTTCCCGCATCTCCCAGGTCGAACTGATCGACCCGTCATGGACATACGTCGTAGGCGTCTGCTCAGCATGCCCCGGACCCGCATCCTCCCAGCCCACACCATGACCACCCTCACCGGCCGCGGCCTCCATGTCCACCTGAGACGCCGACGAATACGCACGCTTGACAAACGTGACAACCTCCTCCGTCGTCATCACCCGCGCAGTGACACCGGCAGCGTTCAACCGGTTAATCATGTGCGGGATACGCCGAGCCACATCCGCCGCCGCAGTCGCCACATCCCGACGCTTCGCCTCCGAATCCGCCTTGAAGGTGACACTCAACCGGCACGCCATCTCCAACCGCTGATTCGACTGCAACACACCGGCTTCCACCATGATCTGCTGAGCCAACTCAGGAGCATCAGACCTGGTAATACGCCTGACCTCATTGGTCACCTTCATCCCCGAACCAGGAAACGTCTCCACCACCGCCGTCGCCGCAACAATGTCAGCGTCCTCACCCCAGCTGGTCAACACCCCACCCCACTGATCGACCCACCCATCAACCACATCCGGGTCAGCCACATCCATCCCCTGCGGCGTGACATCAAACACGACCGTGAACTCCGTGTCGAACCGGTTGTGGATCAACGCGAACGTCCCCGACAGACTCCTCCTATCCGTACACGTGAACGTCGACAACACCCCCGGAAGCTGGTAGTTACCATCGGGAATGCTCGAAAACGGACCCGAACGGTACACCGTCAGACCCTTGTTCTTCGCCCGTCGAAACTGCATCGTCAACGTACTCCATTCAGCAAGTGTTCTACCCTCGATTTTGACCAGCATCAGCGATCCCGCCGCCAGGCCCGCAGCCAGCCAGACGAGAAGAAGAACCCACCAGACCATCCCGAGGATCAGCAGGATGATCAGCCAGACGAACATCGCAACGGTCATCCACAGATTCAGGCCGAACATCCCCTCCCGCCGCGGGACAGTCCAGCCGCCATACGTCCGCATTACATGTGCACTCATCTGTCACCTCACCCCTCTACCTCGGGACCCCACTCGGCGGGTCAGGAAGCCTGGTGCCGTAGCTGAGAATCGGCGCCGTCCGCGGGGCTTTCCCACCCGGGCCACCGGCGCCTCCACGGCCAGCAGGCACCTGCCCACCAGCCCGCTGTGCCCGCGACGGCAC
>VNIW01000631.1_pt1 | contig 12008 bp, 10 predicted proteins | sample 7248591 | NCBI WGS metagenome assembly VNIW01 (sample SAMN12251776, study PRJNA551026) | human skin metagenome | isolation source: skin samples from patients infected with Netherton Syndrome | host: Homo sapiens | place: France:Paris | reverse complement strand
CCGCGGTGCTGCGCGAGCGGCACATCCCTCTCACGCTCGGCTCCGTGCCGGCCATCTGCGCCGTCACGCTGGCCGCCTTCGCCTTTGAGCCGGTGCGCGCTGGGTTCTTCTGGGGACAGATCAATATGTTCGTCACCGCGCTTATCGCCGTGGACTTCCTCGCGGCCCCGGTCCTTGCTGCGTACAACGACAAAAACCCTCGGCCCGGCGACGAACGGTCGCGCCCGTCTAATCGTCACCACCCAGACGACCCCTGGTGGGCTGGTGTCGGCGTGGGCCTTGCCGCGGGGATCAAGTTGTTTCCCGCGTTTTTCGGATTCCTCTTCCTCTTACAGCGCCGCTACCGCGCGGCGGCCGTCGCAGGCGGCACCTTCCTCACCACGGTGGCGCTGGGGGATATCGCCGTCCCGGGTGGCTTCCGCGCGTGGTGGAAGACCCTGTTCGACGTGGAGCGCTTCGGCGGCATTGATAACCCGACCTCACAGAGCCTGCGTCTGTGGCTGCAACGCGAGGTCGGCGTCGACAGCGGGGTGTTGTGGGCAGCGCTCGCGGTGACGGTCGCGGTGCTGACCTTCGCCAGCGCCTCGCGGCTTCTCACAGCGCACAACGTTACGGCCGCGATGGCCATCACGGGGATCGGTATGAGCCTGGTCTCGCCGTTTTCGTGGCACCACTACTGGCTGTGGGTCGTCCCGCTGGCCGTCGGTGGGGTAGCGGACGTGCTGCGCCGCACCCAGCAATCACACACAATCCAGCCATCCCACCCCGCATGCCACTTCGCCCTCGGGCTCGCGCTCCCCATCGCGGCACTTGTGGTTATGTGGCCGTTCCTCAGCGTGATGCTGGATCTGCCGTTCGACATCTGGGACCAGATCCACTCCGGCAACGCGCTGGCGCGCTCGACCTGGATTTGGTGGAGTCTGCTGCTCATCGCGGCGCCGTGGCTGAAGTATCTGGTGCAGTCCGCACGCACTCAACCCCGCTGGCAACCAGCCCAGTCCCGCTACCAACCTGCGACGCGCCGTGGCTCGGGTGGTCTTGCACACACTGCGCGCGAGTGCCAGAATAGCTCTAGCACTCACCGATAAAGAGTGCCAGAAAAACTGGCATACGTGGTTGAGGCTGGTTAGCACTCACCAGCTCTGCCGTCGCGGGCGACCATGTATGACGCAGACACGAGTGTGGTTGAAAAGCGAATTCAAGGAGCACTACACACTATGGCAAAGCAGATCGCCTTCAACGAGGAGGCCCGTCGCGGCCTCGAGCGTGGACTGAACACTCTTGCCGATGCCGTCAAGGTCACCCTCGGCCCGAAGGGCCGCAACGTCGTCCTGGAAAAGTCCTGGGGCGCGCCGACCATCACCAATGACGGTGTCTCCATCGCGAAGGAGATTGAGCTCGAGGACGCCTACGAAAAGATTGGCGCCGAGCTGGTCAAGGAAGTCGCGAAGAAGACTGACGATGTCGCCGGCGACGGCACCACCACCGCTACCGTTCTGGCCCAGGCGCTCGTCCGCGAGGGTCTTCGCAACGTCGCGGCTGGTTCCAACCCGATGGGCATCAAGCGCGGCATCGAGGCAGCGACCAAGAAGGTGGTTGACTCCCTGCTGGATTCCGCGAAGGAAGTAGAAACGCAGGAGCAGATCGCCACCACCGCTGGCATCTCCGCCGCGGACCCGGCTATCGGTGAGAAGATCGCAGAGGCCATGTACGCCGTGGGCAACGGCTCCGTGGCTAAGGACTCCGTCATTACCGTCGAGGAGTCCAACACCTTCGGCGTGGATCTCGAGGTCACCGAGGGCATGCGTTTCGACAAGGGCTACATCTCCGGCTACTTCGCCACCGACATGGAGCGCCAGGAGGCGGTCCTGGAGGATCCGTACATCCTGCTGGTCTCCTCCAAGATCTCCAACGTCAAGGACTTGGTCCCGCTGCTCGAGCAGGTCATGCAGTCCGGCAAGCCGCTGCTGATTATCGCCGAGGACGTCGAGGGCGAGGCCCTGTCCACCCTCGTGGTCAACAAGCTGCGCGGCACCTTCAAGTCCGTCGCCGTGAAGGCCCCGGGCTTCGGTGATCGCCGCAAGGCCACCCTGCAGGACATGGCCATCCTCACCGGCGGCCAGGTCATCGCCGAGGAGGTCGGCCTCAAGCTGGAGACCGCCGGCCTCGAGCACCTCGGCCAGGCCCGCAAGGTCGTCGTCAACAAGGACGAGACCACCATCGTGCAGGGCGCTGGCTCCCAGGAGCAGATCGACGGCCGCATCAAGCAGCTGCGCGCGGAGATCGAGAACTCCGATTCCGATTACGACCGCGAGAAGCTGCAGGAGCGCCTGGCCAAGTTGTCCGGCGGCGTGGCTGTGCTCAAGGTCGGTGCCGCTACCGAGGTCGAGCTCAAGGAGCGCAAGCACCGCATTGAGGATGCCGTGCGCAACGCCAAGGCTGCCGTGGACGAGGGCATTGTCGCCGGCGGCGGCGTCGCCCTCCTGCAGGCGGCGCAGGCGCTGGATTCGCTGACCGATCTGACCGGTGATCAGGCCACCGGCGTGAAGATCGTCCGTGAGGCGCTGTCGGCACCGCTGAAGCAGATTGCGTACAACGCCGGCTTCGAGCCGGGCGTTGTGGCCGACAAGGTCGCCTCCCTGCCGGCCGGCCAGGGCCTGAACGCGGCTACCGGTGAGTACGTCGACCTCATGGAGGCCGGCATCAACGACCCGGTGAAGGTCACCCGCTCCGCCCTGCAGAACGCGGCCTCCATCGCCGCCCTGTTCCTCACCACCGAGGCAGTCGTGGCGGACAAGCCGGAGCCGCAGTCCAACGCTGGCATGCCGGATGCCGATGCCATGGGCGGCATGGGCTTCTAAGAAAGCCTTCGTCCTAACCCAGAGCCCAGCGACGCTCTCAGCCCCGCTGAGAGCCGCTGAGACGCTCGCAGAGGCCCTGTCTTTCCCGTCTGGGAGGGCAGGGTCTTTTGGCGTTTCTAAGGGCTGCAGCGCGTGTCGATGCCCGCTCTCGCCGTCTCGACGTGAATCAGCGTCGCGCCCTACGTTCGCGCAGCGGAAAATTTCTACCTTTAAGTGCGCTTTTCTGGTCACAAGCGAGTAAGTGTGAACGCGGTTTCGTTTGTCTCACGGGTCGCATGGGTCACTCTGGAGATGCCCCGGTACCCCCGGAATAGGGTAAAGGCTGGGTGCCTGAGACGGGGTTCGACGAAATTTTCAAGAAAGTTTTCAGCGGTTGTGCAACATCGAGAGCGGGCCGACGAGCGTTACGTAACTACGGGTTAAATGTTGCCGCGTCACGCAAACAGCGGATTAACTTGCTGGTAGAGTCTTTTTTCGAGTGAGAAATACTTTTGACGCATCCGGCCGTGGAGACTCTGCCGCGGCGGCGTGAGAAATCGAACCTTGATTACGTCTTGCTAATCGCTGAACTTGTGGCAAGATATCTCCCGTGACGCCCGCTGAGGGTGTCTGTAAACTGCAAACCCCCTCTCCGGGCACAAGGTCCGGACAGATGATAGGAGTTCTCCATGGATCTCTCTCTGGTTCAGACTCACCTCGACAACTTCGTTGACACCTGGAAGGGTTGGGGCAAGATCTTCGAAGGCCTCGACGCTTGGTTCGGCAACGGCGGCATCCTGGGTGCTGACGCTGGCATCGCCGACGCTGTCTACAGCTTCCTGAACGGCTCCAGCAACCTGTCTTCCGCTCTCAGCTAAGTAAACCCTTTCCTCTCTTCTAGATTCTAAGGAGATCATCATGATCGAGCTTTCCACCAACCTGTCCTCCGACCTGGACTTCGGCTTCTCCACCATCGAGAACCTCTTCACCAACGGCTTCACCGACCTGTACTCCGTCGTTAAGCCGATCGTCTCCATCGCTGAGGGCGCTTCCAAGCTGCTCGGCATGTTCGCATAAGACGAACTCCTAAAGTCCTCTGCCCCGGCCTTCAGGGTCGGGGCTTTGGCATATCTAAAACTTTTACAACTGGAGACCTAGGAGTAGATGGAATCATGTTCAAGCGCGCCCGCCGCATCGCCGTAGCAACTGCTATGGCTGCAGGCCTTGTTTCTGCCCCGCACGCTCTAGCCGAGGAAGGCCAGGGCAACCTTGTCGCTATTGGCGATTCGATCACTGCCGATCCCTGGGTAGGGGACTGGGCCCCGTACTGGGTCGGCCAGGAGACAGAAGCTACCAAGGCATCTCCAGTCGGTTGCCCGACTAGCCCGAATAACTACGCCAAGCAGGCAGGGCAGCGCTTGGGCCTTCCGGTAGACGACTACTCCTGCACCGGACTGACCGTGTCCAGCGAGAGGAACAAGCTGTTCAAGGACCACGCTGCCAAGGCGATTGAGGACGGCGCGCTGAACGCAAGCACCGAACGCGTCATTATCACCGTCGGGTTTAACGACTCGTACAGCGAGATGTTCGGCGATGGTGGCCAGCGCATCCAGCACTACATCGATGAGGCAGCTCCGGTTGTCGAGCAGAACAAGGCTGCCGCGCCGAACGCCCGCATCCAGATGGTCGGCTACCCGACCATCTCCAAGGACGGCAACGTGTGCCCACTCCACGTCGTGGATGACAAGCTCGTGCCGGCTCCGCCTATCCACCTGCCGATGGTCACCGACTTCGAAAACATCGCCCAGGACATGCAGCGTGGCCTCGCCGAGCGCACCGGCACCGAGTTCATTGACATGAAGCCGTCCACTGAGTTCAACGGGATGTGCGGGCCGGACGAGTCCCGTGAGTTCGCTGGCGTCATCGACACCACCGGCCCGGCGTTCAACCTCCCGTTCCACGCCAACTCCCGCGGCCACGCCCACATCGCTGACGTCATCGCTAACAGCTAAGCCCGCACCGCGCGGCCCGGGGACAAGGGCCGCGCCCCTCCGAGTGAACACTGAGTAAAGAGTGTCCCCGGAGGGCAGATTGTGGCCCTATGGTGAGGGAAACATCGTTAAGCTGGTGCTCATGGCTGACCTCAAAGACGACGACCTGCCGGAAATTGACCTCACTGAAACCGACGGCTACGTCGTCGATGAAACGGATGAGGATGATCCCACGCTCCTCGGCCCTGACGGCAACGAGGTGCAAACCTGGCGCGAGAACTACCCGTACGACGAACGCATGTCCCGCGACGAGTACGAGCAGGTCAAGCGCGCCCTGCAGATTGAGCTGCTGAAGTGGCAGAACTGGACCAAGGAAACCGGCCAGCGCCACATCATCATCTTCGAAGGCCGTGACGCCGCGGGCAAGGGCGGCACCATCAAGCGCTTCAACGAGCACTTGAACCCTCGTGGTGCGCGCACCGTGGCGCTGGAAAAGCCTTCGCCGCGCGAGTCCACCTCCTGGTACTTCCAGCGCTACATCGAGCATTTCCCGTCCGGCGGCGAAATCGTCTTCTTCGACCGCTCCTGGTACAACCGCTCCGGCGTCGAGCGCGTCATGGGCTTTTGCACCGAGACCCAGCACGCGGAGTTCCTCCGCGAGGTCCCGATGCTGGAGAACATGATCCTGGGCTCCGGTATTTCGCTGACCAAGCTGTGGTTCTCCGTGACCCGCAAGGAGCAGCGCACCCGCTTCGCCATCCGCCAGATCGACCCGGTGCGCCAGTGGAAGCTGTCCCCGATGGACCTGGCGTCGCTGGACAAGTGGGACGACTACACCCGCGCCAAGGAAGAGCAGTTCCGCTACACCGACACCGACGAGTCGCCCTGGATCACCATCAAGTCCAACGACAAGAAGCGTGGCCGCATCAACGCCATGCGCTACGTGCTGTCCAAGTTCGAGTACACGAACAAGGACCATGAGGTGGTCGGGGAGCCGGACCCGAACATCGTCAAGCGTGGGCGCGACCAGATCGGCGACTAGCTAAAAGTCGCCTCCGTAGGCCTCACCCTTGAAGCGCGGTGAAGCGTTGGGGTGGGGCCTCGTTTATTTGTGCCGTTAGGCGCCGGAATTGCCTGTTGCTTAATAGGAAGTGAACTTTAGCTGTCAAACGGCCGTTTAATCGGTGAGTTAGATACTGTAACGGCTATGGCGAATTCCGATGAGCAGTCCACTCCAGAAAACCCATTCCGTAACGACGACAGCACCAACTCCAACGCCGGCGATTCCCTAGGTAGCGGGAAGCACCGCGACAACTCAGACTTCCTGAGCTCCGAGACCAACTTCGGCAGTCCGGGCTCCGAATCTGCTTCCCCCATGGCGGGCTCGCACCGCGTTTCGCGTGACGAATTCACCGGTGGGGATGCAGGTTCGTCCGCGTCACAGCACGCGGAGGGGCAGGGCTCCGCGGCTCAGGGATACTCTGCGCAGACCTTCTCGGCGCAGGGCGATTCCGCCCAGCACGGCTACTCCCAGCAGGGCTGGCAGCCCACGCATGCGCCGTTCCCGAAGGACCGCGAGGAGCGCCAGTACGGGCAGGGCCAGGGGCAGGATTTCAACGCAGGGCAGACGTATGGCCAGGGTCTGCAGCATGGCCCGCAGAACGGCCCGTCGGGGCCGGGGCAGTTCGGTCAGTCGGGTCAGCAAACTTACGGCCAGAACCCGGGCCAGGGTTTCCAGCAGGGGCAGCCGGCTCCGCAGGCGCAGCAGCACGGTTTCGCGCGCGGGTAGCAGAACGGATTTGCTCAGGGGCAGCCACAGCCGGGATACGGCCAGGGGTACAACCAGGGCGCGCCAGCCGGCTTACCGCCGGGGCATCCGGCCGCAGGTGGGCAGCAGGGATACCCGCCGGCATCGCAAAACCAGGGCTATCCGGTGGCGCCTCACCAGGGCTACCCGGGTGCAGTATCGGATAAGACCAAGCTGGTCGCGGGCTTGCTCGCGCTCTTCTTGGGCGGACTTGGTATTCACCACTTCTACAATGACAACCCAATGATGGGAATCGGCCGTATCGCGGTGACCGTACTCTGCTTCGTTCCGTTTATCGGTATCATTTTCTTGCTGATTGATTTCGTCTGGTGGGTTGCAGATGTCGTCATGGCGTTCACCGGTAACGGTCCGTTCAAGCAGGACAAGTACGGTCGACCACTGCAATAGGGAGACGATCCCTTGAGCTCAGACGAACGGGCGGTATTGCCCGCCCGTTCACGAAGTTCTTACCGCTTTTCAATGGGTGACACGCAGTGGCTCGAATCTAACCAAAGGACGCGGAAAAGTTTCTTTAAGGCGCTCCTGCGCTTCCGGTGCGAGGTCTGTTGGGATAAATTTCATTCATAGTTCACGGCCCCGTACCCTGCGTGTGGGACATTTATCCCCATGCGTATTCAATTCCCTGTTACTCACTTCTTTTCCCGTGCCGTCCTGCCCGCCGTTGCGGGGGTCGGCGCGCTTTCTGTTGCGCTCGGTTCCTTCGGCTCTGTCGTGCCCGTAGCTCACGCGCAGTCGGCGGCGTCCTCGTCGTTGTCGTCCAACTTGTCGTCGAACCCGTTCGGTGATCGCGGCTCAGACTCGAACGGAACGCCCGCGCCCGGTCCGGATGCGGCCCCGGCGTCGCACCACCGCGAGGTGCTCTGGTCGGAGGACTTCGACGGGGTGGACAACCCGGCGAAGTTTACGCATCGGGTGCCGGAAGGATGGACATCGTCAAGCGAAGGCGTCCACTCCGGCGAGGCCCGGTGGAACGGCTGGGCACTGTCCACCATCCGGGACTGGACCTGGGCCGCGGGCACTGACAAGCGGCACTACTTCACGCAGGCGCACGACCAGCTGGCCATCATCGACTCCGAGCAGCAGCGCCTCAACGACAAGGACCACATGGACGCCTCGCTGGTCTCCCCGGAGGTGGGCGTGGCCGGCCGCGACAAGGTCTCGGTGGAGTTCGACCACCACTACCGCCAGGGCGATAAAGGCCAGGACGCCGTGGTGAGCGTCAGCTTCGACGGCAGCGAGAAGCAGGAACTCAAGGTCTTCGACGCCGACCAGTTCAGCGCCCACGAGGCCTTCGACGTGGAGGTGCCCGCCGGGGCGACGTCGATGCAGATTCACTTCGATTACCGCGGCGGCAACAATGACTACTGGTGGGCGGTGGACAATGTCTCCGTGGCTGAGCCGCTCGGGGAGGTCAGTGGGAAGCCGCAGGCGATTATCGATGTCCTGTCCGACACCCAGGACGACAACGACGACTACCGCAACGCGGTCAAACAGCTCAACGCGATGCCGGACAAGGCCGGTGCGCTGGTGCTCAACGGCGACCTCGTGGACAACGGCTCGAAGGAGCAGTGGGACGCGTTCATGCAGGCGCACAAGGACACCCCACACGATTCCGGGAAGGAACTGTGGACCATCGGCAACCACGAGATGTACGGCGACGAAGGCTCCGAGACCTACATGCGCCGCTTCCTGGAGAACTCCGGGCAGGACAAGCCGTGGAAGGAAGAGGTGGTCGACGGTGTGCCGCTGATTTCGGTCAACACGGAGTACTACTCGGACATCGACCGCGGCGGCAAGGAACCGTTCCAGCGCATCTCCCAGGAGCAGCTCGACTGGTTGGACTCCCGCCTGGCGTACTGGGACGCCAAGGGCACCCCGGCGCTGGTGTTTACCCACCCGCTTTTGCCGCAGACCGTGTCTATGTCGTACTCCGCCTGGTACCAGAACGACTTCGAGGACCTCGAGGCGGTATCGAACGTGCTGAACAAGTACAACAACATCGTCGCGTTCACCAGCCACTCGCATTCCTCGCTCAAGCAGAACAACTGGTGGGGCGTGCGCCGCTACGACGGCACCGGCGAGGCCGGCAAGCGCGGCTTCCCCGTGGTGAACACCGGCGCGGTGCTCAACGAGTTCATGCCCGACGGCGACCACGACGAAGAGATCGTCACCGAGCCCGCAGACCACTCGACCGGTCTGCGCGTGAAGGTGTATGACGACCGCGTGCGCGTGGAGGCGTGGGACTTCAAGAAGCACAAGATGATGAAGTTCCACGACTTCGCGCGGTAATTAACCGCCTTCCCCAAGGGTCTCTAGGAAGCGAATTGTAGTTACTTCCTAGGCGCCTCGTAGGCTTTTACTCGTGCGGGCCGATGTAAGTTATATGAATTTCTTCACCCCAGTAGGACCAGTATATGCGCCATGCTGATGGGGTGTGATTTTCGATGTACGAAATGAAAGTAGGGGGTTCATCGCTACTTTGCATTTTGTGCGTGCGGAAAGATGGGTAATTAGGACCATGAGTTTTCATGCGTCCAATTGCCTTATTGACTTTATGTTTCTTTGCCGGGTTTTTCTTTAATGCCTTGCTGGCGTCCTTATTCGCCGAGGGGGTTATCTTGACTATGAAGTTAGACACGGGCGTTAAAAGTACTCGATGTCTACAGCTTGGCCGTCAAGGAATTCCTGGCGACTAGCGTTAAATACGCCGAGGGCCGTCGGGTTCGAGTACAGCTCAAGATTTTCTTCAGTTAGATCTTCGTGGCTTACGAAAATGAACTTGCCAGCGGAATCTTCGAAGCGAACGAATTGTCCGCAGTCTTTGGCATTGTCTGGGAGTGTTGTTGCCTGCACGGTTTTCATCTCCTCTCCCTTGAGTGAGTGCCGCCTATTGGTTCGTTAGAGTCCAACGGCAGCGCGTCTCCTTATATTTCCATACGGGGTGCAGTATGTAAACTTCCTTTACGCCGTGTTGGCTGCAAAGGGTGGTCTATTATTAAATGCTATCGGGGCATTCGCGCAGGGTGCGGAGGTAGTGCTTCGTAGAACGACGCCTGGTGAGTGACTTCGGGTGCTGGCTACCCCATTTGGAGTCCGGTGCGCAGTTGGGCGAACGGCTCTGGGCAGATCTGATGGGTGATGGCGCGCCCCGCACGCACCTTTTTCACAAGTCCCACGTCTGAAAGAAGCTTGAGGTGGTGCGAAACCGTCGGCTGGGTCAAGCCAGACATGACAGTCAGGTCGTTGACGGTCATGGGTGCGCATCCCTTCTCTGTGAGGCGGGACAGGATGCGTAGGCGGGTCGGATCCGCGAGAACCTTAAACAATCTGGCGTAGCTTTCGGCCTCTGTAGCAGTGAGGGGCCAGAACCCAGGGTGCAGCAGTCACGGGCTTCGGTGTGCGGGTTCTCGGGTAGTGCCATGCGGGCCATTATATTGACGCCTTCGTGTCGCCCTCTCTAGGTTTTATATTGATGAACGTCGATATAAGGAGGGACCGCGTGGCCGCGCAAGGGGCGTCTGACACGGCGGGGCAGCAGAACAAACCGCGCATGTCTTTTTTAGACCGGTTTCTGCCGGTTTGGATTTTGCTGGCGATGGCGGTGGGGCTGGGCATCGGTAAGCTAGTTCCAGGCCTGCGGGACGGACTCGCAGCACTGGAAGTAGGCAGCATTTCCCTGCCCATCGCGCTGGGGCTCCTGATCATGATGTACCCGCCGCTGGCGAAGGTGCGCTACGACAAGACGCGGGAAGTGACGGCCGATACCCGTCTGATGGTCGTATCAATCGTGCTGAACTGGGCCGTTGGCCCCGCATTCATGTTTGCGCTCGCCTGGATATTCCTGCCGGATGAGCCGGCGCTGCGCACTGGGCTCATCATCGTCGGGCTTGCCCGTTGCATCGCGATGGTGCTGGTCTGGTCCGATTTGTCCTGCGGCGACCGGGAAGCAACCGTCGTACTCGTGGCTTTGAACTCGCTGTTCCAGGTGGTCATGTTCGGTGTGCTCGGGTGGTTCTACCTTAAGGTGTTGCCGTCGTGGCTGGGCCTCGAGACTGCTTCGGCTGACTTCTCCTTCTGGGGGATCGTGTCGTCGGTCCTAGTCTTCTTGGGTATCCCGCTGGTACTCGGCTTCGTCTCCCGCGTGGTGGGGGAGCGGACCAAGGGGCGCGCGTGGTACGAGGAGGCGTTCTTGCCTCGGATTTCGCCGCTGGCCCTGATTGGACTTTTGTTTACTATCGTCCTGCTGTTTTCGCTGCAGGGTGACCACATTATCGCGCAGCCAGGCACCGTAGCGCGGCTGGCGGTGCCGCTGCTGGCCTACTTCGTGTGCATGTTCGCGGTGGGGCTCGGCGTGGCTAAGGCGACCGGCATGAACTACGCGCAGTCGGCGGCGGTGGCGTTTACCGCCGCCGGCAACAACTTCGAGTTGGCCATCGCGGTCTCCATCGGCACCTTTGGCGCGGCATCCGCTCAGGCGTTGGCCGGCACGGTGGGCCCGCTCATCGAGATCCCTGTGCTGGTGGGGCTGGTCTACGTCATGAGGTGGCTGGGGCCGAAGGTGTTTCCCGGAGATTCCACGGTCCCGGCGAAGTAGCCGGCCTAAGGGGGCTTGGCAGGCCCCGCTTGGTTCAAGCGTTTTGCTGACTGATTGTTGCTCCTGGCGTGCGGCACGAGCTTACTGGCAGGGTGCTTGCTGAGCGTGTTCATGTAGGGCTGTGCAAGTTCGGTGCAGTCTGAGGCGAGATTTGGTGCCCTTTTGCGGCGCTAGTCTGCACCGAATTTGCAGTGGAGGCTTGGTCCCAGGGGATCTGGTGCCCAGGGGCTCGGCCCGGGGTTCATGGCTAACGGCAGGCGTGCGAACAGTCGTGGCCTCGGATGGCGCTTAGGTCGCTTCTTTTTATTGATTCGTTCGGTACACAACGGGCCAGTTCGGCCGTGATGGGAGATGAAAACCTGTCACTAGCTGGGGAAATTTTTTCTTGATTGTTTCTTGCTTCGGGCATCCAACTTTAGTTGCACAAAAAGGCTCCCCTGGTCGGGAAGACGAGGGGAGCGTGCCCGCGGAGTGAGCCAGCGAGAATGAGCCAGCGGCACCGAGCGCGGCGGCGAATGCGCCGCGTGGATTACCCGGTGAAACCGCGCGGCTCGATGGGGTTGCCCTGCCACACGGAGTGCGCTGGGACTTGGTCGCCGCGCATGACCAGCGAGCCGGGCTCGATGGTGGTGGACTCCGCAATGCGGGCCGCCGGCAGGGCGACGGAATGGGCGGCGAGGGTGGCGCCATCGCCAAGCGTGACTGCGTCCAGGCTCATCACGCGGTCCTGGAACAGGTGCGTTTGCACAACCGTG
>VNIW01000628.1_pt1 | contig 12078 bp, 11 predicted proteins | sample 7248591 | NCBI WGS metagenome assembly VNIW01 (sample SAMN12251776, study PRJNA551026) | human skin metagenome | isolation source: skin samples from patients infected with Netherton Syndrome | host: Homo sapiens | place: France:Paris | reverse complement strand
GGGTCGGTGGCATCATGATGTACGCGGGGAGTCCGCATCTGGCGATGTTCTCCGCCACATAATGCGTCATCACCGTATGCAAAGGCCCCAACTGGTAGTCGAACTTCCCCTGCAACCCGAGGCCCGTGCGGGTGGATGGCCACGCCAAAACATTCATCACCTGCTGCTTATCGTCGACGAGTTCGCAGGTGACGAATTCCGCGCCCGGTTTCCCCTCCGCAGTGGGGTTGTGGATGCGTCCTGTCCATTTCCACCCCGCGTCGGTCTCTGCCGTGAGTGGAACCACATCGGAGGATGCCTGCATGATCCGCGCAGCCAGCGGGTGATTCCCCGGCACGGTGAGGTTGCCGGTGCCGACGACAGCGCCGAACTCTTGATTCAGCTCCACGGACGTGTACCCCGGCAGCAGCCGTGATGCTCCATAGTCGTGTGACCATAACCGCAGGTTAAGTGGGTTAGCTCCAACTACCATGCCTGCTCCGTCCTCGGTGTGTACGCCACCTCGACGCGGAAATCAGGGCCGGGATTGATCGGCTTGATCGTCAGGCCAACGGCGTTTCCGCGGTGACGTCCACGCGGAGGCAACGGGGTGCGCCAGTACGCGCGGGGGTGCTGCTCCTGAATGTCTAGGCCGGTGATGTCCATGAGCGCCGGCCACTCCTCATCCGTGTCAATGAAGTAGCCATTGTCTGTTCCCGCTGGTTTTGGGAGCTTCACTGCTTCGCTGCCTACACCTAGCTCCACGCCGTCGTGCTGGCCGGTGACTGTCCACCGTAGCCATGCTGGTTGGTCGCCGCGGTTCACCAGCTCCGCCGTCTTGCACGTCTCACGGTCGAACACTTTAAGTTCTTCGAATCCGCGCCAGAAAGCCTGGTCGGAGACGAAGTTCACGACCTCGCCGGTCTCCCCAACTTTTCCGGGATAGTTATCGAGGTAATTGGCTTCGCTAATTGATTCGAGGCGTACATCCAGCCACCAGTAGCCGGATTCGCGGGTCACTGCGTAGAGTCGGCAGGTCTCCTTACCGCGACCCAAAGACTCACGCCACGCCGAATGCTGCTGACGCGCCCACGCCGACGAACGCGGATCCGCAACCCACACCTGCAACTGCACCTTCGACTGCTTATCCCGCGTCGCACGATACAGCGCACCCTCGCCGCCGACGATCTCTTGAAAGTCATGCTCGAACGGGGATCCCTGCATACCCACCGGAGGTTTAGCCAATCGGACAGGGCAATGCTTCGCGCCGAAAGGCCAACGGCTAGCCCGATCCGCGCCGATCAAAAAGAACCGAATGTAATCCGTCGGCGCATCTAAAAACTGGTCACTCACATTCCCACGCTCCTCATCGCAATACGTAGCTGATTAGTGCCGTTGTTCAGCTGCGACTGCAAGAACTGACGCGGATCATTAATCTGCACCGGGCCGTTGAACACAGCGCCCACAGCTTGGCGCGCCCCACCCGCAGCAGCATACCCACCACGGTAAGCAGCGGCATCCAAATTCAGACCCAACGAATCCAGATTCACAGACCCGCCGGAATCAAAATTCAGCTTGCCCTCCACCAAACCAGGCAGGCCAGACGCAATGAGATTCACCATGCCCATCGCATCAATGCCCAACCGCTTGCCGGTCTCTGCCCACACATCCAAAGCCCGCGCCCGCTTATCCCTCGACAACGGAATGTAGGCTTCGGGGCCGGCTTCTGCCCACAACACCGCGCTAGAACCATCCTGAATCTGCGCCTGACGAGCATGCCCAAGGATGCCACCGTTCGCCATCGCCCTGACTTTGCCCGGCTTGCCACCGTAACGGGCGAGGATCTTCCCCGCCTCGCCCATACGCTGGGCGTAGCGCCCTGGGAACGCGGATCCCTGAACACGCTGGGCGTGGGCGCCGGGGTCACCCTCGTTGTAGTTCGCGTCGTCCAGCCGGTCGTAAAACATGCCAGCCGAGCGTGCTGGATTCATGCGATCCCGCACCGTACCCCAAGCTCCATTGTTGCGCTGCTGGAACAAGCCAACACTGTCATGGCCATGACCAACCGCGTCATGTGGGAACTTCATCGACGCGGGATCCGCAGGATTCGCATACATTTTCAGGTTCGACTCGACCAGCGCAGTCGCCAACGCAATCTGAATGCCCTTGTCCGTGATGCCACGTCGACGACCCTCACGAATGATCGCATCAGCGTATTTATTGCCGGATGTTTGCGTCGACGGCAGGTTCTTCTTGTCCAGCCCCTCCAGTGGGTCGATGTCGCCGATCTCGTCGAGCTTCGCCTCCAGCTCCTTGATCTCGGCCTCCAGCTCACGGATGTTCTTCTTGTTCTCGTCGATCCGTCGCTGCGCTTCCTTGACCTGCAAGTCAGCCTGCGCGATGGTGGAAGCGGATGGCTTCTTCTTCTTTTTGTCCATCTCCGCGCGACGCATCTTTGCGATCCGCAGCTTCTCCTCCAAAACCGGAGTGTTCCCCTTCGCCTTCTCCAGCTTCTCCTTGGCGGACTCCAGCTTCTTAGATGTGGACTTCGCTTCCTTCTCGTTCTTCTTGCGTTCCTTTTCCTCGTCGATTTCTTCGCGGGTGTGGAATCCGGCGACCTGACCCCACGACACAATGTCGTCGGCATATTTCGTGCCGGTGGCTTTGGAGTGCAGCGCAGCGACCAGCTCTAGGAAAGAACCGTCCTTCACCAATGTGCCCGCACCACCATTAATGGTCTTCTGCGTATTGCCGCCTTCGGACATGGTGGAAGAGTCCATCCCAGCGAAGCTGGCGAAGCCCTTGCCCTTCCGCGCGCCTGGCGCGCCGGACAATCCGTCGAGGAAGTCAAGACCAGCCTCACCAACGGGCATGCCCCCCGGCTTGTAGAACCAGTCGGTGAAGCCACGACCGACGAGCGGGCCAGCTTTCCCACCGATGGTGAAACCGCCACCGGTGTTACCGCCGGATTCGATGAAGGTGCCGTCGTCGAGCTGCATGGCGGTGTGCCCACCACCTGGCCCACCATTCAGGAACGCGACACGGTAATCGCCTTGGTGGCCGCGGCCACGCCGGTAGCCCTTCGCGGACAGCCAGGAAGCTGCGGTGCCCGTCGCATGACGAGAATCAAACGGCTTTAACCCCTCGGATACATTGACTGCGAGGGAGACCGCGCCGGAGCAGTCAACACCTGCGGGCGACCAGCCGCCGAAAATGTAGGGGGTGCCGTCCATGAATTTCAGCTTCTTCTTCACCGCGGAGCCGGGGAGGAGTGCGCCGTCGGCGAATTGCTGGACTTGCCCCTCGCGGTTAATGAGCTGGTAGCCGAATCGTCGTGCGACTTCGTTGAGGATCCGCTCCGACCTCGGGCGCTTGGAGTTAGCGAGTGGGATGTATGCTTCACCGCCGGTTTCCGCTTCTGCGAACACACGGTACGACCCACCGCTGGCGATGTGGGCGTTGTGCGACGGCTCCGGCCCACCCGTGGCGCGACGAGCCACAGCCTTCGCCACATTATGATCCGTGCCGTCCGCGAACTGCTGGACAGGCGCGTCGATACCGCCGTTCGCGCGCTCGAAAATGTCCTTGATTTTGCGGATGATGCTGATCGTGTGGGAGGACTCGGTGTTGGTGTTTTCCGCCGACAGTGTGGTGGTGATCTTGTTGCGCACCGCATCCGCGTTCTCCGAGATCACTACCTTGCCGTTTGGCAGTGTGGTGGTCTTGATACCGAGATCGTTCAGGCGCTTGATGTTAGCGTCCGATGTGTCAGTGATCTGCACCATTCCAGGTGGCAGCGCGCTAGTCTTCGCCCCAACAGCATCCAAGTGCTGCTGCGTCTCCGGAGTGTTGTCCGAGATGACCACGCGACCATCTGGCAGGGTAGTCGTTTTCACACCCAAAGCATTCAGCTTGCCCTGAACGTCCTTCGCGTTGTCAAGGATGCGGACGCGACCGGGAGGTAGCAGGCGAGTCTGCACACCCAGCCCCGCTAGGCTGGCGCGCACCTGACCCGTGTTGTCCTTCACAAACAACTGGCCATTGAGCGGTAACTTCACCAGCATGTCAAGCTTCTGCTGCTCGCTCACAACGTCAGCGATGTTGTCCTTCATCATGACCTTGCCGGTCTTCGGATCCTGCACCGCGATCCCCAACTGGAGCAGCCGGTTCTGCACCTCTGGTGTATTGTCAGACAGGTCGACACGACCATCAGGCATGCTGGTGGCCTTCGCCCCGATCTGATCAAGAATCCCCATGATGCTTACACCATTGTCGAACTTCAGGTTCACCTTGCCGTCAGGCATGCGCTCAATCTTCACGCCCAGCTTCTCTAGGTCTTCCGCGACCTTCGGGGCGAGCGACTTCACCTGAATCGTCTTCTCATCAGGGATCGCCGTGATGCCATCGCCGATCTTTGCGAAAACATCCGCTAATTGCTGGCCACCGACAATGCCCTCACGGGCCATGCGCCGAGCAGCCTCGGCAGCAGCATCCGAATCCGCAGCAGCGTCATGCACGCCCTCTTTCAGCTTGTTTGCAGCATCTGTAGCGCCATTGATTTCGTCCTTGGCCTTCTTCCACTGCCGGTACATGGAGTTCTTGCCGCTGGACTCATTAGCGATCTGTTTCGACACGTCGCGGAACCGCTTGGCTGCATCCGACCCCTTATCAAGGTTGCCGCGCATCGCGTCCAGCACCTGCTGCTGGGTGATACCCGCAGCCTGGAACTTTGCCCCGTGCCGCTGCCAGTACTCACTGTTCTGAAGCACCTTCGTGCCCTGCGCTTCAACCGCTGCGTTGACCTGGTTGATCGCGTCTTTCTCGCCGTTCATGGCCTGCACAACAATGCCCGAGGAAATCCCCAAATCCTGCGCGGTCTTCAGCAGACCATCCTTCTCCGCGCGCTGACGCTGAAGCTCATTCGTCTGGTTAGTGATCGCGCCCGTCGTCTGGTCGAGAGTGCCCTGCAGCTCATCCTGCTTGGCCTTATGCTCCTGCTCCTTCTGCGCAGCCTCTTGGTGCTTTTTGGCGAGGAATCCGAGTGCAGTGGTTGCCCCCATGATCGCTATGCCCCACGGCCCGCCGAGCATTCCCATGAGGCCGGATGCGCCGGCGCGGAGCAGGCTCATGCCACCGGATGCGACGCCCTTCGCCACACCGCTGAACGTCTGCAAGCTGCCCTTGGCGGTGCCCATCACACGCATCAGTCCAGTGGTCTGTGCAGCAGCATTCCGCGTGTTGTACCCCAGATTCATCAAAGGGGTGGATGCGGACTGGAACGCAGCAGACATCCGGCCAATCGTCGGAATACGGGCGTTCAGGGTAGCCATCGCTGCACCCATCGTCCCGATCTCACGACCAGTCTGCGCAGCCAAAGCCTGCTGCACCCGCATCTGCTGGCCGAACCGCATCATCGCGCCCGTGCCGGCGCTCATCTTGCCGTTCAGGTCAAGGAACCTAGCAGCAACCACAGCCAGCGCACCCGCGAACACAGGCCCCGGAACCGCCTCCATCGCATTACCGATCTTGGTGATACCACTGGCAGTTGTCGTCAGCGCGCCAGTCAACGGCCCTTGGAACCGGTCATAAAGCCCGAGCGCTAGTTCTTCGCCGGCGTTCTGCACCTGCGCAATCGCACCCGGCAGGCCCTGCGTCTTCGCAGCAGCTACATCAGCAGCAGCGCCCTGCTTCTCCACTGCCTCGCGCATCTGATCGAAACTCTTCGACCCCTGCTTCGCGGCGATACCAGACAGGCGCATAGCATCCGACCCGAACAGGGTCGCTGTCGCAGCCTGGTACTGTTCGTCGGTCATGTTCTTGGATGCTTCGCCGAGCTGCTCCAAAATGGAGTGCATGCCAACGAACTTGCCATTAGCGTCGTAGACCGTGAGACCGAGTTCATCAATCGCAGCCTGAGCCGGTTTACCCTGGTCGGTCAGCGCGAGCAGGGTGGATTTCAGCAATGTACCGGCGTCGGAGCCTTGGATACCAGCGTTGGCGAGCATGCCGAGAGTCGCAGCCGTATCCTCCACCGAGAGACCGAACTGGTGGGCGACAGCGCCGGACTGCTGCAAACCTTGGGCGATGCCGGTGATCTCCGCAGACGATGCGTTAGCCGCGTTCGCCAACACGTCCGACATCTTGCCCGCGTATTCGGCGTTCAGGCCGAAAGCTTGCAACGCTTGCGATTGGATTGTCGCAGCACTGCCAGCATCAATCTGCGCAGCGGCAGCAAGCTGCAACGTGCCCTTCGCGGCAGCCATCGACTGCTCAACGCTGAATCCACCCTTGGCGAGTTCTGTCATCGCAGCAGCAGCATCCGACGCGGACGTGTTCGGCAGGCTGATGTCGTTGCCGAGCTGGCGGGCAGCATCACTGATCTGACGCATCTGCCCCTCGGTCGCGCCCGACACAGCATTCATCGTGTTCAAGGTGGACGTGAAATCATTACCGAGAGTCAGAGTTTTCTGCAGACCTGCTGCGATACCACCGGCTGCTGCGCCGAAACCCACCATCGGGGCGATATCTCCGAGGGAGCCGAGGACTTTGCCGAGCTTGCCAGCAGACGACGCAGCCTGATCCAGCTCCTGCTTCGGCTGGCTAGACACACGCAGGCGCTCACCGGAACGCCCCGCGCCGTCAATCGCCTGCTGTGCCTTCTTCGCAGACTGCACAGCCTTCTCGAAATCAGCAGAGGCTTGGCTATTGACCTTGAATTTCTCCGCTGCTTGGCGGGCAGCGTTGATGCGGTCGCCGAGCTGATCGACCGTCCGCGCCGTCTTCGAAACCGACTCCGTGCCCTTGGGGGTGACATAGAGTTTCGTGCGCGAGGCTTTCTGTGAAGCCTTGTCCACGTCGTCGAGGCTGCGCTTCACGCGGTTCAGCTTCGCATCCACGCCACTATCGTTGACGTTGATCTTGACGGAGAGTGTACCGAGGTCAAGGCCCATGTTGGCTCCCTACAGGTTAGTTTGGTAATCCGCTGGCAGACCCAGCGCTGTTTTCAGACGTGATGGGGAGTTCAAAAGGTCGAGGATGCGGTCGTGCAGCCACCACCATGTGCGGTCAGCGAGGATCCCTGACTCCGTGTCAACCCCAAACCGCTCATGCAGGTCGAGCTGGGCGGGGAGCCAATGGGTGAGGATGTCAGCCCATTTCACCTCGATTGGTTCTGATTCTTCCTGCACAGGGGTGTTGTTCGACGGGGGTAGATACCAGTCACGAAGCCCGGTTTCTGGGTCGTAGGGGCCGCCACCGTCATCATCAGACCCGTATGCGCCGGGGCGCGGGTCATACGGCCCGTAGGGGCCTTCTAGGAGGTGGTTTTCTTCCGGCTCCGGCTCTGCGTCTGCGGTTTCTTCTCCGGTTCCGGCTCCCTCTCCGCCACTTGCGGATCCGCCGTTATCCCTTTTCCCACGGATTCCCACACCCCAACAGCAGCATCCTCACCCACGGAGAAGTACATCACTGCGGTCATGCCGAGGTGCATCGCCTCGGGGAAGGTCACCCCGCCAGCCCAGAGTTCGTCCCACAGGCCACCTGTAGGGACTTTGCCTTCCGCGAGCTTCTGGTCGCTGTTCGTGTCGTCGCCGCGGAACAGTCGGTTGATGATGTCGAAGTCATTCGCCTGTGCTGCTTTGTCGGGGTCGTTGATGAGCATGTGGAGGTGCAATCCCTCTTCCGCGGTGGGGGATTGTACGGTGAATTCGGTGCCGTTGATTTTGCACACGAGGTTGGGGTTGAAGAAGTCTCTAAGATCACGCATGCGCACATCATCGAACACGCCGACGGTTGTTCAACGCGCAAAAAAAGGGTGGAGCTAGCGCAACCCAACTGGGTCACGCCACACCCCACCAACAATGCGAGAAAGACTAGGCGCTGGTGTCACCTGCGGGGGTGGAACGGAACTCCGAATCATTGTCCACCGGCACAGATGCCGCCGAGTCAGACTCCACAGGCTTGATAGCCAGTGGCTTACCGCGAGACATCATCGTGAAAGAGAACTCGTCGAGGTCGTCGTTCTTACCGGCCTTCTCCTCCCACTCCACAGAGAAGTGAGCCTCGTAGCCTTCCTGCACGCCGTCGGTGCGCCAAGCGCGAGCCTGAATAACGTTCTTCAGGCCCATCTTGCGACCAGCGTTGCGGATGAAAGCCTGGCCTGGATCCTGCTTGAAAACGCCGTCGGCGTCGGTGCCCTTGCGCTTACCCTCGCCCTTGAAGGACATTTCGAGCGCGGTGGCGATCTGGGAGCCGTAGCCTTCGGAGTCGATGTCGGAATCATCCTGCATCTTTGGCTTCAGCTCTGGGGCGAACTGGGACAAGCCGCGAACATACGTCCACTTTGGTGCGTCCTTGGTGCCAGTGTTGACCTGGAGTGCCCAGTCGCGGGCGAGGGTCGATGCGAGATCGGAAGAGGAAGGTGCCTTTGCAATGGCCATGTGGTGCCTCCGTTAGGGGTTCAGGGTGAATGTGTAGCTGTCTGGCTGGTGCCAGATCAGGTTTGCGTCCTGTTCCTCCGGTGCCCGGAGGTGACGGTTTGATGCTAGGACGCGAGTGTTGTTGTTCAGTTTGTAGTTGGATTGGCGGTGCAGGAGCTGGAAAATGCGGTCAGCGATGTTCACGCATTCCAGTGGGTGGCGGGTGCCCTTCACGCGGATCTGCACGCGGATCTCCGCGCTGGTGTCGTCGTTTGTGCGGTCATCGGAATAGACGTTGATGGCGATGGCGTTGGTCTGCACCTCATCAGGGATACGCCCCAAGTAGATGCGTGGCGGGGTGACGTTCTTGTACACGCCCGTGTCCGACCATTGGGCGATGCCATTGTTGGCAAGGTGCTTCGCTAGATCCACCAGCAAGCTGCTGTAACTGGGGTAGGTCACTGGATGCCCTTCCTGATGGTTTCAGACACGATCTGCTTCATCGTCTCCACCTCCGCAGTCGCCGCATTCTCTAGGAACTTCGCCTCACCATCGTTGTGCTGCCACCCGACCTCTTCATGCTGGCGGGCAGCATATTTAGTGTTGTAGGACACGGCTGCGGTGGTGCCGTCAGTTGTGACCTTCGCCGATCCGCGGAGCACACCAGTCTCCACCGGAGTGCGCTCCACGGCCCGCTCTCGTAGGTGCTCCGCAGCGCGACGCACCGCAGACTGCGATGCCTGCCCGATCTGATCCGCAAGTCGGTCATTCCACTGCAACGCCATCAGCTATCGCCCCTCACGGTGAGATGCAGTCGTTGGTGGTGGGGGAGGTTGAGGCCCGCGCCGTCGTGTGCCGATCGGGAGGTGATTTCCCACACCCCACCAAACGGGGCAGGCAGCTCAACCTGGTCACCAACCTCCGCCTGCACAGTGAGTGGGCAGATCACCGTCGTATCAACAACAAGCTCCTGCCCCGCAGTGCCCTCGACCCGCTGCTCCGATTGCTTCACAAACCCCTTAAACGGGACACGCTCACCCTCAATGGGGACGCCGTAAGGGGATGTGCCAGCACCAGCAAGCAGCACACACTCATGCACAAACCACAGCTTCTCCAAATCGTCTACCGCACCCACGGGTGACCACCAATTAGACCAGCGATGGTGAGGATGTCCATACCCTCCGCGCACAATGCGGTGAGCACAGACTGCTGCTTCGCCTCACCAGTCGCATGGTCGTAGTCGATGCTTGCGCCGTCGAGTGACGTTTTCGACACACGAGCCGTCATGTTGCCGATGCTGGTGTTCTCCACCCCAGCATCCACCATCGCCTGCACGTGAGCGCACGTCGCGTCACGCATCGCATCCGCCACGTCAGGATCTGATGGCAAACCCGCGGGGGTGGTGTCATACACGGCGTGGCGAGTGGCGACAGCGACGAGCTGCGACGCACGCCGAATCAACGCGGGGGCGTTCTCCGGGGCGTCGACGCCCAGCCACTTCTCCACATCACCAACAGTCGCGTATGTCAGCATCCGCAATCACCTCTAGGCGGAAGTGCCTGCGGATGGCGCGACGATGTTGATATCCGCCGTGGCGATGCCCTCCGGGCGGGTCACCGCAGCACCGTAAACGTTCAGGCCGCGGACGATATCACCGAAGTGCGCGGGGTCGCGCAGCGCTTCGGTCTCCACAAGCTGGGAGGCGAAAGCGAACGCATCAGGCACACCGGCGATAGCCAGCTCACGACCGCTAGTGGACGGCACATTGTTGGACACGAGGACATCGAAGCCGACGGCGCGACCGACGATGCCGTTGCGCAGACCATCCTCGGTGCCGGACTGATCCACCTTCGTGAAGCGCGGATCCATCAACAGTGCAGAGTAGGTCTTCGGGCCGACAACGACGTAGCGACCGTTGGTCGGGACGCTGTTGTTGTTCAGCTTCTCCGCGAGCTGAACCAGAACCTTGAACGCGGTGGTCTGGGATGCACCAACGCGGGCTGGGTCATCGTCGATGACCTGCACAGTGCCCAGCTTGTTAGCGGACAGCGCACCATCCTTCAACAGGCCCGCGAGGTACACGTCAGCATCGTCGCGGAGACGAATACCAGCAGCCTTAGTAGCCGGGCCTTGGAAGTCGCCAGCAGCCTGCACGCGATCCACATCGTGGACACGAAACGCGAAGTAGTTGCCCTGGTCGATGGTGAGCTTGGTGGTGGTGGCTGCGACATCCTCAACGGTGATCGCCTCGCCCTTGGTGTACTTACGCACGGTCGGGGCAGTGATAGCGGAGATGTGCACGGTGTCGCCGATGCCGGTGATCTGACCCATCCACGCATTAGATGCGACGGAGGCCTGGCCGTAGACGAGGCTCTTCTCGTATGGCTCCTTGATTGCTGCGTTCCACAGCTCGGGTACGAACGATTCAACGCTCATGGTTAACCTACTTTCCCATTAGGTGGTTTAGCTTGCCTGCTTTGACCGCCGCGTTAATTTCGCTGGCTGTCATGGTCTTCAGGTCTTCGCGGGTGAGTTTGCGATCTGCCCCGGAAGACGTGTTGGAGGTATCCACCCCGGATGCGCTGGCAACCACCTGGGTTTTGAGGCTGGGGTGCTTAGTGATTTTCTCCTCGACTAGTTGACCCACTTGGTCTGCGTAGTCGTCGGAGTCCATTTCCAGTTCGAGGAACCGTGCATCTGCCTGCAAGAGTGCGGTGAGGAGTTCCACGTCAGCGCCCTTGGATTGATCGCGGATGACATCGCGTCGACGGTAGTCGCGGAGTTGGTTCGCAAGCTGGTCGCGTTCCTCCTGCACTGCCTTCTCGCGTTGCACCGCAGCATCCAAGAGTGCTTGCGGATCGTCATTGTCCTCCACCAATCCGAGTTGCTTCCCGATCTGTTGCTTGAATGCTTCGAGGTCGGCTTGCTGCTCGGAGAGTTGCTTCACCTTGGCCTGGTTTTCGCGCAGCTCGGTGCGATACTTTGCTGCTTCGTTGTTGGCTTTGGTGAGTTTTTCCCGCACCCAGTCGGGGATGTCGTCGCCCTGTGCCTGTGGCTGTGGGGTTTCGGTGGTGGTTGGCTCCTGGCCTTGGGTGTCGCCGGTTGGTTGCTGCTCGTTTGTTGGCTGCTGTTCGGCGTTGGTGGTGTCGGACACGACTGTTTGCTCCTGGCATGTTGCACGGTTCGCTGTAGCACCCCCATAAAGGGGGTCACGTGCACCATAAACACAAGCGCCAGTTGTTCAAAGTGGTATTAACCACTCATGAAGAAACTACTCACGGCTAGCACCGTTCTAGCACTCACGCTCACCACCACCGCATGCGGAAACAACAAAGAAGAGCACCCGAAGATCAACGCATCCGAACAGAGCGCAGTCAGCGCCGTCAATGAAACCTTCAACAGAGACATTGTTTTCGGTTCAGCCCAAGAACAAGTCGACAAACTCCGTTCCGAGGGAATCGACATCCCCAGCGTTTCAGACTACGAAGGCACCGCCAAGGGCAGCATCTGCCCACGAGTAAACGGAAACACCTCAATAGAAGAAATCTCCAGCATGCTAGCAACGGCATGGAAATGGGAGAACAACGAAGACACTCTGTACACTGCACAGATGATGAAACAAACGTCGAAAACAGTACGCAAAACAACGGAGAAAGTGATTTATTTGAAACAACAGATACAA
>VNIW01000626.1_pt1 | contig 12101 bp, 18 predicted proteins | sample 7248591 | NCBI WGS metagenome assembly VNIW01 (sample SAMN12251776, study PRJNA551026) | human skin metagenome | isolation source: skin samples from patients infected with Netherton Syndrome | host: Homo sapiens | place: France:Paris | reverse complement strand
GGGCGCATTGAGGGACTAATTCTGGAGATGGAAACCAAAGCAGCAAATAACGAATGGCAAGACCCCTCAATCATCGCCAGCTACCTCAAAGAAATCGTCCTAGGAGAACACGATGAGTAAGCAAGACCAGGAGGCAGAAGTAATCAGCGACCTGTTCCACGACGCATTCCACAACCACAAAGAACTAGGCAAAGACATCGCCCACACCCTCCACCAAGCAGGACTACTAGTCGAAGACCTGCCGGAACCTAAACACGCGGCAGATGGGGCCATGGTGTGGAGTGACGGAGAAGTCTGGATAGAAGACGATGAAGTTGCCGTCTACACCGACCTACCCAAGTCCACCAGCTGGATGACCCCCAATGAGGCCCGCAACCTCGCCCACGCACTCCTAGCAGCAGCAAACCACGCGGAGGAAGAATGACACTCACGACCCCGAACCACGCCACCCCGCAGGACACCATCGACGCCATCAACTGGAATACGATTGGCGACCAGGTAGACAAAGACGTGTGGGACAGGCTCACCAGTAACTTCTGGCTTCCAGAAAAGGTACCCGTATCGAACGACATTCCCACATGGAAACTCATGGACGACGCAGAGCACTGGGCCACCATGCAGGTATTCACAGGCCTAACCATGCTCGACACCATGCAAGGAACCGTAGGCGCACTAAGCCTCATGCCAGACGCTACAACCCCACACGAGGAAGCCGTCTACACCAACATCGCCTTCATGGAGTCCGTACACGCCAAGTCCTACTCCAACATCTTTATGACTCTGGCGGACACCTCAACCATCAACAAAGCGTTTAACTGGGGGCGCCAAAACAAACACCTACAGTACAAGGCGCACCGCGTACTGGACTTCTACAAGCGCGGCAACGCCAACATGCGCAAAGCCGCATCCACGCTGCTGGAATCCTTCTTGTTCTACAGCGGCTTCTACCTGCCACTGCGCATGGCGGCACACTCTAAGCTCACCAACACCGCCGACATCATCCGCCTCATCATCCGCGATGAGGCAGTCCACGGCTACTACATCGGCTACAAGTACCAGCAGGCGGTAAAGCACCTAACGGAAGAGCAGCAAGCAGAACTACAAGGCGAAGTAGTAGACCTCCTGCTTGACCTCATGGACAACGAGGAACACTACACACGCGAACTCTACGACCCGCTGGGCTGGACTGAGGACGTACTCGCATTCCTCCGCTACAACGCCAACAAAGCACTAAACAACCTCGGATACGACGGCATCTACCCGAAAGACATGTGCCAGTTCAACCCCGCTGTTATGACCTCACTCAACCCAGGGGCGGACGAAAACCACGACTTCTTCTCCGGCTCCGGCTCCTCATACGTCATCGGCACCGCCGAGGACACCACCGACAAGGACTGGGCATGGTAGCCGTGGACGCTATCAACCCAACCCACTACCAAGGCTTCAGCAACGGGGCACAACCCATCGACATTGCTGAGCACATCGGCTTCAACCTCGGCAACACCGTCAAGTACTGCGCCCGAGCAGGCCGCAAAGACAACCGCCTACAAGACCTCCACAAAGCCCTCTACTACCTACAAAGGGAAATCCAACGCGAAGAAAGCAAACAACAATGAGTAACCAAGACCAGGCCGCAGAAGTTATCCGCACATGGCAGCAGCGGCACAAAAATGTGATGGATGATAACCCCGACTGGGCAGCGCAAAACCTCGCAAACGACCTACAAGACGCCAACATCATCGCCCCGGACACGCCCCAACCGTTCTTTGAACGAGGAGTCGGCCCCAACTGGGAGATACCCATCAGCGACCAGGGCGGCGGTGTAGCCACAGTTCGCTGTCTAATCGGCGAGGTGTTCATCGAACGGCACGGCCACGGGTTCATCACCAGCCCCGCCGAAGCCAAACAACTCGCAGCAGCCATACTCGCAGCCGCAAACCACCAGGAGGAAGAATGAGAACCCTCGCAGACATGACCCCACAGGAACGCGCCAACTGCGTAGGTTTGTGGTGCGACTACACCCGCGACGGGGAAGAAAAAGACCTAGTAATCGTGGTCGCAGGTACAAATGACGCAGGCCGAATCCCGTGCGTTAATCCAGGAGCACCAATCCCCAGTGCATGGGCACCCGAACCGTGGATGCTCACCCCACGCGCCGACCTCCCCAGGGCCTGGACGCCGGACGGTCAACCACCAGCAGGACAGTGGGAGAGCATCAATGAGCCGCGTTTCCAGAACTACAAGCGCCGATTCGTAGGGGAGTGGCAGGAAGCATGAGCCCGGAAGAAGCAAAGCTGCTAATGCAAAAAGGATCAATCACCCAACAAAAAATCAAACAGGCACTAATAACCATCGCATGCCTAGAAACCGAACACTACGAAGGACACGACGGGAAAATCTACACCCGCCAAGTCACACCCTGGCAAACGCACTAACCCCCAAGCCCCGCCACGCAGCGGGGCCTTCAACGTTTTAGGAGCACCCGTGACCAACGAGTTTGAACTCCGCGACACCGCCCGCGAACTCAAAGCCCACTACCTCGAACTCCAAACCCTCAAACACACCACACCCAACCCGCCCGAGGTCAAGACCAGGAACAGCGTCAAAGGAGCCGGCCCCAAGTCCCCCGGCAACTGGCTATGGGTAAACCGCTACATAGAGATGGAACAGAACCTGCGGGAACTCTGCCTCAACGCATTCGGCATCGACGGCATCAACATCCGCCTACACGACGGAGACCTAGCAGCCCCCCGCCTATGCCACCTCATCGCCTACCACGCACAACCACTCACAGAACTCCCATGGGCGGCAGACCTCATGCAGGAACTCCAAGACCAGGCCCGCACCATCAACCGCTGGACCAACCCGCCGGAGGTGCAAGCACTAGCCAACCAACCAGAACCCCGCCACGGAGCAGAACACATCGCCAAACAACTCCGAGCACGCGGCATCCCCACCACCGCAGACACCATCCGAGGCTGGGCACGACGAGGCCACATCACACGCACCACCATGCCCAACGGACGCGGCGGATACCTACTCACTGAAGCAATCAACCACACACGCAGGCACTGACCAGCAACCGCCCACAAATGTGCTATAATCGACGCGACGACAAATTATACCCTCAACACACGTTGGGGGTTTTCGTCGTTTTACTAGCCTTGTAGCCACCTCACCCTGTAACTGTCAATCACGCATTGAAACGTTAGAGCAACCCTGAGCAACACCGAGGCGCAGGCCGCCGATTCACGACCGGAACAAGGCACAAAGGAAAGGAGACTGGCCCCATGACAATCCACATAGTCACGGGGCCTCCTTAGACCCGCAGCCGGCAAATCCACCTACATACGCGAGCACCGCAAACCTGGTGACATCACCATCGACTATGACGAACTCGCCAACACACTCGCAGGACTTGAACCAGCAAACCACGAGCACCAAGCTCACATCAAAAGCGTCACACAAAAAGCACGCCAAACAGCAATAGACACCGCAATCAACAAACACGACGGCACATTCAACGTCTGGATAATCCACTCCACACCAAGCTCCAGCCTGCTAACCAAATACCAGGAGGCCGGCGCAGAAATAATCACCATCGACCCAGGCAAAGACGTAGTCATGTCACGCTGCAAACAAGAGCGCCCCAAACACATGCTCAAAATCGCAGCCGCCTGGTACGACAAGAAAAACAAAACCCCCAAGACAACAACAGAGCGCGGATACGGCACACAACACCAAAAACAACGCCGCATCCTCCTCGCACGCCACACCGACGGCACACCATGCCCAGAATGCGGCAAACCAATGTACAAAACCGCATCCAAAAACTTCGACGGCGCAGCCCTAGAAGCCGACCACGGACCAGGCAGCGCGTTGAAATACGCGGAGAATAAGCAGGCAACTAAAGCAACGCGCCTCCTCCACCGCACCTGCAACCGCGCCGGCGGAGCATGGGACCGCCCACGGCCCGTACCGCAGAGGGAAGATTCCGAGGAGTCTGCAGGTCATGGATTCGTCTGGGCGTGAAAAAATTAATTGACCGGCCCCACCAAAATCTTGGCGGGGTTCCCCTTCTGACTCCCCCTTCCCGGCCATCGAGTCAAGAGATATCTCTCCCCACTTTTATTTCGTGATTTTTGGGGCCTGTATGGCCCTCTGACGGCCTTTTAGGAGGTGGCCTAACCTATGACCCTTGACGAGTTAGAGGCGGGCTTAGCGGACGGTAGAGAGTTAAACGAGTTTGATGCCCGTGCGGTCGCGATTGTGGCGCAGTTGATTGGTCGTGTTCGTGAAGCTCGCGCAATTATTGCCGATGAGGGGCCTGTTGCGGCTAAGGAATCAGGGGAGCCTATTGAGCATCCGGCTGTGAAGGTTGAGCGTATGGCCTCGGCGGAGATTCGTGGCTGGATTAAGGAGCGCCCGGACTTGTTTGGTCAGCGTTCGCATGCTTCGAAGGAGGATTCTGGCGCTAAGGGTGACAAGTTCGGCGGTTTCAAGCTGGTGAAGTAGATGTTGGAGGTGTCTGATGGGTAAGCCTGATTGGTTGATTGGGTGTCAGACGCCGACTCACCAGAACGTTCCTGCTGGTGACCGTGAGTTTGCTGATAAGGCTTGCGAGTTTGTCCGCTGGGCTGGTCTTGACTTGTATCCGTGGCAGGAGGACCTGTTGCGGGACACCTTACTTCAGAACGAAGAAGGAATGTGGTCGTCGCGTGAAGTGGTTACTGCACTAGCTCGCCAGAACGGTAAGGGAACTTACCTTGTTGCGCTGGAGTTGGTGGCTATTTACCTGTGTGGTGCGGAGCGTATCATGCACTCGGCTCACTTCTTGGATACCGCCATGGATGCTAGGGATCGCCTGTGGGATGTTATTGAGGCTAACCCTGCTCTTATGGAGTGGTGGGAGGATGAGTATCCGGGGGAGTTCCCGAAGCCGGTGCTTGGTAATGGCAAGGATGCTATTAAGTTCCCGAATAAGGCGAAGATTTATTACCGCACTCGCACTAAGAAAACCGGTCGTGGTTTGTCGTTTGACTGGTTGATTTTTGATGAGTGTTTTGACCTCCCTAATGAGGTTTATGCGGCGATGAATAACACGACGAAGGCGCGGCCTAATGCACAGAAGGTGTTTATTTCGTCGCCGGTGAACATTCGTGAGCATTTCCATGGCGCGATTTTCTCTGCGAAGCGTTGGGCGGCGTTGGACGGTGCAGACGGCATGCTTTTTAAGGAGTGGTGTCGTGAGTTGGATGATGACCCGTTCGATGAGGCGACGTGGATTAAGGCTAATCCGTCGTTGGTGAATGAGCCGCGGCCTGGTGTGCAGTTGGATGAGGTTCGTTCTGAGGCTGCGTCGGCTCGAGGCTCGGAGGCACTTCTGGAGCCTTTCCTGGTGGAGACACTGGGGCAGGGTGAGTGGGTGCCTCGAGATGGTGACGTGGTTGATGATTTTGTCCCTGTCATTGATTTTGAGGCGTGGTCTGCGAAGTCTGCGTTGATGCCGTCTGCGCTGGGCGAGTCGTGTTTGGCTGTGGATGTAACGCCTGATGGTGAGTCTGTTGGGATGGTGTCTGCGGCGCAGTGGGGTGACAAGGTTTATTTGTCTTTGGCCCCGTATGAGGAGTTTGACCGTGCTCTGGTTGTGGAGAAGGTTGCTTCGACTGTGGAGTTGAATGACCCGTCCGCGGTGGTATTAGACCCGTCTGGGCAGTGCTCCACACTGGTTGAGCCTTTGCGCGGTATTGGCGTGGCACCGGAAACGCTAAGCGGTGCGCAGGTGTCGAAGGCGTATGAGTTGTTTCTTCGCATGTGGGCGGAGAAGCGTATTGCGCATGATGGTTCGCAGCGTTGGCTGGATGCGCTTGGGGTTGCTGAGGAGCGTTCTAAGAATGGGCGTTATCGCAGTCTTGACCGTTATTCCGGTGATGTGACCGTGCTGGTTGCCGCATCTTTGGCGGTGTGGGGGTTGCAAGAATTCGGCGTTGGGGATGTCGAGGTTGATGTTAAGCGGACTCGGCGTCACGTGAGTGCGGCGCGTGGTGTTAAGCGTGGGCGTCGTGTTGCTGAGATGAGTTTCTAAGGAGGTGGCCGGCATGTCTGGTTTGAATGTTCGTGAGGTTGGCCATGCGCGGGCCACCCGTAATTATGCTTTGGCTGAGGATAATTGGGAGCTTCAGTTCCCGCACTCGGCTCGTGTGTTTGCGAAGATGGGGCGTGAGGATGCGCAGGTTACGTCGGTGCTTCGTGCGGTGACGTTGCCGATTCGTCGTGCTACGTGGTTTGTGGACCCGAATGGCGCTCCCGATGAGATTGTCGCCGCGGTGTGCGAGGACCTGCGTCTGCGTGCTAAGGGTGAGGACCCTAATAAGCCGTTCGCGCCTCGTACTGGCCGGGTGTCGTGGGAGAAGCACCTGGAGCAGGCCCTGAAGGCTTTGCAGTTTGGGCACATGTTCTTTGAGCAGGTGTATGAGCCTGGCTTGGATGGGCGTGAGCATTTGGTGAAGCTGGCCCCTAGGTGGCCGGGCACGATTGACCAAATCAATGTGGATGATGATGGTGGTTTGGCGTCGATTCGGCAGACCCCGCTGGCTTCGCGTTCCCGCGTAGATGATGCACGCACTATTCCTGTTGACAGGCTTGTGGCTTACGTCTTTGACGATGAAGGTTCGCAGTGGACTGGTAAGTCCGTACTGCGGGCGGCGTATAAGCATTGGAAGTTGCGGGATTCGCTGTTGCGTCTGGAGGTAAACACCTTGGACCGTAATGGTATGGGTGTGCCTGTTTATACGGGTTCGGATGTGGCTGCTGACCCGGATAAGGACCTTGAGGATGGTCAGTCCATTGTTGAGGGTTTTCGTTCTGGTGTGCATTCTGGCGCGTCGATTCCAACGGGTGCGAAGCTGCAGTTGTTGGGCACGTCGGGGCAGCTTGTTAGTCCTCGTGAGGCGATTAATTACCACGATTCGATGATTGCTAAGAGCGTGTTGGCACACTTCTTGAACCTTGAGGGTAAGGGTGGCTCGTATGCTCTGGCGGAAACCCAATCGGACCTGTTTATCCAGTCCCTACAAACCACAGCGGAATGGTTAGCAGACATTGCCACCCAGCACGTGGTGGAGGACCTAGTTCGTGTGGCATTCCCAGAACACACTGGCCTGGTGCCGAGGGTGACGTTCGACCCGATTGCTTCCAAGAAGGAAATCAGCGCCGCGGACCTTGCCGGGCTGAAGAATGCCGGCCTGATTCTAGGCGACAAGGACCTGGAGGAGGACCTGCGCCGCCGGTACACGCTGCCACCAAAGCAGAAGCTGACCGACGCGCTGGAGTCCAAGAAGCAGCGTCAACGCCTTGAGGAAGAAATGGGTGTCACGCTGAGTGCTCAGGATGAGATACCTACTGACGTTAAACCCGTTGAAGAACCTAGGGAGTGAATCCGTTGAACGAGATTCTTTTGTATGGGCCGATTGGTCCGGATTTTTGGGAGCCTGAGAACGCTATTACGGCGAAGTCGGTGATGTCGCAACTCTCCGAAATCTCCGGTGATGTCACGGTGCGTATTTCGTCCGGTGGTGGTGACGTCTACGAAGGCATCGACATTATGACGGCTTTAAAGAACCATGACGGCAAGGTCACTGTGATTGTGGAATCACTGGCGGCGTCTGCCGCGTCGTTCATTGCGGTTGGTGGTGCTGACCGTGTCTTGATGCGCCCGTCTTCGGAGATGATGGTGCATCGTGCGTGGAGCCTTGTTGAGGGCAACGCGGATGATGCGCGTAAGGCGTTGGGGGACTTGGAACGCCAGGACAACAAACTCGCTGCGATTTATGCCGGTAAGGCTGGTGGTGAGATTCAGGACTGGCTAGACGCGATGAGTGCGGAAACCTGGTACACCGCCGAGGAGGCGGTAGCGGCTGGCCTGGCAGATGGAGTTATTACGGAGAAGTCCGAGGCTCCGACGCCGTCTGCGTCGTTAGCGAAGCGGCGTTTCAAGTTTGCTAACCGGGCTGCGGCTCCGCCGCCGCCTGTCACCCGGTCGGAATCGGGGGACAATTCAACTAAGCCCAGTGATGGGCAGGAAGGAGATGCGATGAGCATCAAGAATCTAGCCCAGGAATTGGGCGTTGAGCCGGATGTGCTTCGTGAGAAGCTGTCCGGCTTTTTTAATGAGGAGGTCACTGTGACTGCCACCGTTGACCTGACCTACCCGGAGAACAACAGTGTTGTTCCAACTGGTGAAGTTCAGGTCGCTCCGAATGAGGACGTGCCCGCTGGTGTCACGTTCGAGCTGGCCGGCACTCCGGACGGTTGGGCTGGTGAGGTTGCTGAGGACACTGGCGTACTCAAGGTGACTGCGCCGGCCAATGTTGAACCAGACACTGAGGTTCAGTTCACTGTTGCTGTCAACGGTGGTTCTGGTGAGCCGGTAGAGCTGACCGTCCCTGTCACGGTGAAGGCCGCGGCTAACACCGAGGAAGAAACCACCCAGGAGACCGCCCCGGAAACTTCCGCACCAGCGGAGGACACCATCACCCTGGATGCTGAAACCTACGCTGAGCTGAAGGCCGCGGCACAGCACGGCTGGAAGGCCATGGAACAGCAAAAGGAAGCAAGCCTCGTCGCTGAGGTGGACGGCTGGATTAAGGAAGGCCGCATCTCCGCCGCACGCCGAACTAAGGCCATCGCGGCGATGAAGCGTGACGCCGAGGCCGCTCGTGACATCTACGGCTCCAACCCTGCCGGCACCATCCCGCGTGCGGAGATTGGCTACGGCAAGGACGCGGAGCCGGATGAGGCTAAGACCGTGCGTGCGAAGGCCGACAAGGTTGGCTTCCTGACCCGCAAGAACTTTCACTAAGGAGAAGAAGTAATGTCGAATCCGACTTTCCGTTCCGGCCCGATTAGCTACAAGGCCGAAGAAGATGTCACTAAGTTCCGCCTCGTGCAGGTAGGCGAGAATGGCGTTAAGCACGCTGCGGCTGCTGGCCCCGTATTTGGTGCCGTAACCGAGAATGCCACTGCCCCTAAGGATAAGCAGGCGGAAAACACCCTAGCGCTGGGCGCGCCGGGCATCGTCGCCGTTCACATCGGCCCGGCTACCGTGCCGCTCGAGGTTGATGGTGACGCCGCTGAGATTAAGCAGGGCACCCCTGTTTATGCCGCCGCTGATGGCAAGGTATCCACCTCTGGTTCCCTGCTCGTTGGTGTTGCCGCCCGTAATGGTGGCGGCAAGACCGTGCGCGCCACCCTCGTGACCCCTGTTGTTGCTCCGGCATCTGCGGGCTAACCCAACTTTTCTGAAAAGGAGAAATAAGAATGAGTGAGCTTATTACTAGCGCCTATGATGGCCCGAAGCTGACCGTGTCCGAGATGATGGAGGACCCGACCTTCATCCCTCAGCGTGTTGTAGATGGCCTGCAGGGCCAGTTCCTGGAGGACCTGTTCTTCCGCCAGGCTGAGGCTAATAAGGGCGTTGTGGCTTTCCGTGAGGCCGCTGCTGAGTATCTTGCAGACGATGCTGAGGAAATCGCCGAGTTTGGTGAGATTCCTGTTTCCGCCCCGGAGCTTGGCCCGCTGCGCGCTGCCTACGGCATTAAGTCCGGTGAGGCTATCCGCATTTCCTACGAGATGCGCAACGAGAACAAGGTTGACCAGGTTAACCGCCATATTCAGGCTCTGGAAAAGACCGTCATCCGCCATGGCATTAACGCTGTGCTGGGTGTGTTTGAGTCCGCTAAGGTGCCTGAACTGCAGGCGTCCGCACCGTGGACCGGTGGCGACCCCGTCAAGGATGTTTTCGACGCTGTGGAGCTGGTCCAGTCCGCCCATGAGGGTGATGACCTGAACCGCCAGTTCGACTATGAGCCGAACACCATCCTGCTGCACCCGGCTTCTTACACGAAGCTGATTCGTAATGAGCAGATGCAGAAGTACTACATTGGTGCCGCTGCTCTGGATAATCCAATCTTCTTGAACCAGAATGGTGATTCCATCTTTGGTGGCCTGCGTGACACTGAGCTGTTCGGCACTCTGCGTGTGGCTACTTCCCGTCTGATTGAGCCGGGTAATGCCTACGTGTTCGAGGCTCAGGGTGTGGGCTTCAAGTCCGACACCATGCCGCTGACCGCAACCCCGCTGTACTCTGAGGGTGGTCAGTCTGAGCTTGGTGGACCTACCATGTCCTGGCGCTCTGACCTGGTGCGTAAGCGTGCTATTGCGGTGGATAATCCGAAGGCTGTCGTTAAGCTGACCGGTATCGCCTAATGGTTAAGGTCACGTTAGCGAAGCATTGGAGTCCGGAGGATAAGTTGTATTCTCCGGGCGCTGTCGTTGAGGTGGATGATGAAACGGCTCGGTGGTTGGACAGCTGCGGTGCTGTTTCTCATGCGCCTGATAAGGCTGAAAAGAAGCCAGCTAAACGTAAACCAGTAGAGAAGCCCGCTGTAGAGGACAAGCCCGCGGGCAAACCCGCTAAGGGTGATGTTTCTCGCCCAGCTAAGGCCGCATCTCTTGATGAGTGGCGGAAATATGCTGAGGCGCAGGGCATCGTGACTAAGGGCTTGTCGAAGAAAGATATTATCGCCGCTACTCAGTAGCAGTTAGGGAGGTTAGCCGTGCTTGATATCGACGTAGAGTATGTGGCTGACCGCCTACCTCGTGAGCTGACCGAAGCGGAGAAGCAGCGCCTCGAGGTTCTCATTGATGATTCAGTGGAACTGATTGAGGTGGCGTTTCTTCGCGCCGGGCGTGACTTCCACGCGGAGCTGGAAACAGTCCCATGGTTGGAGGCTGCGGCGCGGCGTGTGGTGCTCGAGATGGTGTCTGCTGCGACTTTGGTGGGCACTAATACTGGCATGCGGTCTATTTCGTCTACTACGGGTCCACAGTCGGATTCGGTGACGTTCTCTGATGTGGATTCCGTCTCTTGGGGCGGTGTTCGACTCACAGACGAACTACTGAAACTTCTTGGCCTGTGGCATCGCGGTGCCCGTGGCAGGTTTCCTCGACCGCGGCGTTGGCCGGAGAGGTGGTCACCATGATTCGCCCAGACCAAGCCGGTGAGCCTATTACGGTTAAGGGCGGCATGGTGGGTCGTGACCATCGTGGCCGGCCCCAGTATGCGCCGGGCCGTGTGATTGAGCACTGTGTAGTATCCCCCGCGGGTGACCAGGTCGTTAAAGGCGACGGGTTTACTCATGGGGATATTACGAAGCTGCAGGTGCTAGCCCCGCCTGGGACGGTGGTGGCCGATGGGGATACGGTCACCATTCGTGGTGAGGATTACACGGTGCAGCAGCGGCGCTCGTTTGATTACTCGGTAGGTCGACGGCCCGTAGTTAGTTGGCATCAGCCGAAGGTTGTGTTCATCGTGGAGCGTGGGGAGGTGAGTGACGGTGTCGCTTAACTACCATGAGCTTTTCGCACAGATGGCGAAGCAGCCGCAGGTGCAGGAAGCGGCCCGCAAAAAGGCGGAGCAGGTGAAGAAGTACATTGAACTTCGCTGGCCTGATGTTAATGACCTTTCCTCCCGCGATAAAGCCTTCCTCGGCGAAGGCGGTGACGTTGTGAAGGTCACCCACGCTACTCGTGGCACGAACCGCCCTACGCATGTGGTGACGGTGCGTCACCCTGGCGCTGTTGCTAAGCAGGCCAAGGACGGTTTTCTCACTAAGGCGGTGAAGGATGCTTCCTGATTTTGGGGTAACGCCTGACCCGCCCGCCCTGGTACACAAGCACGTACTGCGGCTTATCCCGGAGGCGGACCATGACATGGTTCATCTTCACTTCTTGCCGGATGGTTACAACTGTCACCAGGATGGTTTAGCCATTGTGGTCAGTAGTGACGTGCAAGAAGTTGATGATTCCGCCCACTCGCGTGACCTCGTGAAGGTCAGCGTGTACGGGCCGGACCACATGATGGTTCGTCGCTATGGGAGGAGTCTTTACACGGCTTTGACCCAGGGAATTACCGGCGTTGGTCTTGGTGTGTCGCGGTCTGACTCGAAATTCTTTGGGTCCGGGCCGTCGTATCAGCCAACTGGGTTTGTGTCGACGATGAGTTTGTCGGTCGGTATCGGCAAGCTTTTCTTCCAGTCGCC
>VNIW01000613.1_pt1 | contig 12302 bp, 10 predicted proteins | sample 7248591 | NCBI WGS metagenome assembly VNIW01 (sample SAMN12251776, study PRJNA551026) | human skin metagenome | isolation source: skin samples from patients infected with Netherton Syndrome | host: Homo sapiens | place: France:Paris | reverse complement strand
GGCCGCATCCTCAGCTCGTGCGGGAGGTTGCCGCCGCAGTCCCCGGCGTTCCGCTGCTCGCTGCCGGTGGCGCGCGCACCAGTGCCGATGTCACCACGCTCCTCAACCTGCCGCACGTACGGAAGGTGGTGTGCGGCTCGCCGTTCCTGCTTGCCGAGGAGGCGGGGACGAGTCGGGACAATCGCCGAGCCATTGCCGCCTGTGGCGCTCACCACGCCGACGAGGGGCTCGGGGACCCGACGGTGACCACGCGGGCGTTTTCGGGGCGGTATGCCCGGGGCATCGCCACGCGCTTTACCGAAGAGCACCCGGACCTGCCTGCGGTTTACCCGCTGCTCAACCGCATCCTCGCGCCGCGGCGCAAGACTGGGGACCCCGATGTGGCGTACTGCCTGGTGGGCGCGCGGCCATCGCAGATCCGGCGCGGCAGCACCGCCGGCATCCTCTCCGCTCTCGAACCGCAGTGAGTCTGCGCTGCCGCGGAACGGGTGAAAGCGGACAAGGGATAAAGGACAACGAGAAAGCGGCAGCGCGCAACAGGGAAGCGGCAGCGGGGAAGCGGGCGGCGAGAATGCAGGCGGCTTCAGAAGGCGGTCAGCGCTGAACTAAGCCGCGCGCTGCTCGTGGAACTGCCCGGGCCAGGGCTGTCCGGTCCCGAGCCCACGCCGCCGCCGGTGCCCAAGTGCGCATGCGCGTGGTCCGACGACGCGCCGAGTGGGAGGCAAGACTCTAACTCGTCAAGCGTGTAGAACCGCGAGCCCTTCGCAATCGGTTCGCACCCTGCATGGAACGGGATTTCCGCCTCGTTGTACAGCATGCGCACGATTGTCTCTCCGGCAGTGTTTTGGAACTCGTCCCACTGGATATTCGCGGCCATCGGTGAGACCGCATCACCCCGCCACGCCGAATTCGACCGATCCATCACCTCGTCTGCCGGAACCCCAGCCTCCGAACCTGGCAGCCGCAAAAGTGCTGCTAGCGGGATGATGGTCTCCGCATGGCCGAACCGGAAATCGGCCGCGACCGGCCCGCCGTTGGCGCGGTCGCGCATGCCGCGGAGGACATCGTCAAGCAATGGCTCGTAGTTGTCGTAGGACACCGTCTCCCCAGCAATGCCGGGGCCTTTTTCGTAGAAATCCTCCACGTCCAACGGCCACGCAAAGGTGGGCCCGTCGGCAGGGTCGATGTACTCGTGGAATATCCAGTCGCCGCCCATCGCCGGGGCGATGAGGTACAGGTTGTAGAACTGCAGCGCCGCCTCGACCGGCCCCGACACCGTCTTGTCGGGGTTTCCGCGGCCCTGGAAACTCCGGTCGTCGAGGCTTTCAAGAAACTCCGGTGTGAAGATGTGCGACAACAACCCCACGGCGGCCTCGCGCGCGGCGGGAGATTCGTGGGCGTGCCGGACCTTCGCCTTGACCACCTCGCCGTTCTTCCACTCGCTGTAGCGCGCAAAGCTTTCCGCCGCCTTGTCCTTGTGCGCATACAACAGCTCCGGCGTCTCAGTGATGTCGGCGCGCCGGCCCAGGCCATCGAGGACCAGCTCAGCGGATTCGGTCGCGCGGTCCTGGCCGGACGAGGTGACTGCGATGTCGTGGGCGCCGTCGAAAAGCCACTGGTTGCGCTGGGCATTACGCTTGCCGATGCCCCGCAGCTCCCCACGCCCCACCTCCGTGAGGTTGCCGTACCCGCTGGCACCATCGGGTCCGGTGAGCTGCTCGTTGGCCGCGTGCAGGGCGTGCACCTGCGGGATGAGGCGCTCGCCGAGCTCGGTGAGCTGGCCTTCCGCGGCGGCCGCCTGGAGCATTTGTTCCGCGAGGTCGTCGTACTTCCAGCTCGATAGCCCCCCGGGAGCCGTGGCGGTTCACGCTCGCGGTGTAGATCTGCTCAAACCCGTCCGGCGCGGGGGGAGTAGGACTCGATCGACGCTTGGGGCGAATAGGGCTGCTTGGTGGAGTAGAACGTTGCGGTGGACTCGGCGGCAGTTGCGGCCCCGGCGGGCGTGGGCGCGGAAAGAGGCAGAAGGGCCGTGGCAGCTCCGATGGCCACGATGGCGTGGGCAGGGCGAAAACTCATGCCCGCACCCTGATTGGCCCGGGTGGCGGGGCGGTGAACGCCGGGTGAACACACGCCCCACCCAATAGGCCGGAATCGCGGCGCTGAATGGATAAGATGAGGGCGGAAAATTTTTGTTTCCCACCCCCGATTGTTAATGAAGGATGGTTTACCGTGGCCGCTAACGCACACGAGCAGTGGTACGAGCGCCTGGAGCTGGCTCAGGAGATGCTCCCCCTCATCCACCGGCTGCACCGCAAGAACAACGTCGTCACCTCGATCTTCGGCCGCCGCCTGCTCGGCATGACCGACATCGAGATCATGAAGGCGCACCGCTTTGCCCGCCGCGTGGCCCAGCGCGAGCTCTTGCCCGAGGAGACCCTGCCCATCCTGCGCGAGCTGGTCGACATGGACCTGGGGACCTCGTCCATCGACTTGGGCCGCCTCGTGCTGAAGTTCGCTGACTCCGACGAGCAGGACCTTGCGGCGTTCCTCAAGGCAGAGCTTGGCGATGTCATCGGCACCAGCACCCAGTCCGAGCCCACCGACGTCGTGCTCTACGGCTTCGGGCGCATCGGCCGCCTGCTCGCCCGCATCCTGGTCTCCCGCGAGGCCGCGGTGGGCGGGGTGCGCCTGCGCGCGATTGTGGTGCGCAAGAAGGGCGAGGGGGACATCGTCAAGCGTGCCTCGCTCCTGCGCCGCGACTCCGTCCACGGTGCGTTCAACGGCACCATCACCGTCGACGAGGAAAACGAGGTCATCTGGGCCAACGGCACCAAGATCCAGATGATTTATGCCAACGACCCGGCCGACATCGACTACACCTCCTACGGCATTGACGATGCCATCGTGGTGGACAACACCGGCGCCTGGCGCAACCGCGAGGGGCTGGCACAGCACCTGCAGTCCAAGGGCGTGGCCCGCGTGCTGCTCACCGCGCCGGGCAAGGGCGACATCAAAAACATTGTCTACGGCATCAACGACAACGACATCGAGGACAGCGACACCATCCTGTCCGCCGCGTCGTGCACCACCAACGGCATCACGCCGGTGCTCAAGGTCATCGGCGACCGCTACGGCGTGGCGCACGGCCACGTCGAGACCGCGCACTCGTTCACCAATGACCAGAACCTGATTGATAACTACCACAAGGGCCCGCGCCGCGGCCGTGCGGCGGGCCTGAACATGGTGTTGACCGAGACCGGTGCGGCCAAGGCCGTGTCCAAGGCGCTGCCGGAGTTCGAGGGCAAGCTCACCGGTAACGCCATCCGCGTTCCCACCCCGGACGTGTCGATGGCCGTGCTCAACCTGGAGCTCGAGCGCGAGGTGGAGCGCGACGAGGTCAACGACTTCCTGCGCGCGGTCTCGCTGGAGTCCAACCTGCGTCAGCAGATCAGCTACATCGCGTCGCCGGAGGTCGTGTCCAACGACTTCGTTGGCTCGACGCACGCGGGTGTGGTTGATGGGCTGGCGACCATCGCTAATGGCAAGCACCTGGTGCTCTACGTCTGGTACGACAACGAGTTCGGCTACTCCAACCAGGTCGTCCGCATCGTGGAGAAGCTGGCGGGCGCGCGCCTGCAGGTCCTGCCGGTGCGCAAGGACATCTCCGAGCTGTAGCGTGTTCGGCGCTGCCTTCCGGTCGCGGTGAGGCAGCGCCGCGCTACATTACTTTTCCAGCTTGGCGGCTACGTCGGGGACGTAGCGGAACTCGCGGCGGTCCGGGCGCTGGTACTCCTCGCCGTCGGAGGCGGGCCGTTCCGGAATCTCCGGCATCTCGCGCTCGATCTTCTCGTAAGGGATCGTGTCGAGCAGGTGCGCGATGACGTTGATGCGCGAGCGCTTCTTGTCCTCCGACTCGACCGTGTACCACGGCGCGGTGGGCGTGTCGGTGTGGATGAACATCGCGTCCTTCGCGCGCGAGTAGTCCTCCCAGCGCGTGATGGACTGGAGATCCATCGGGGAGAGCTTCCAGCGGCGCAGCGGGTCGTTGCGGCGCGATTCGAAACGCGCGATCTGCTCTTCGTCGGAGACGGAGAACCAGTACTTGCGGAGGATGATGCCGTCCTCGACAAGCATTTGCTCCAGAATCGGCGCCTGGTGGAGGAAGCGGACGTATTCCTGGTCGGTGCAAAAGCCCATGACGCGCTCGACGCCGGCGCGGTTGTACCAGGAGCGATCGAAGATGACGATTTCGCCCTTGGTCGGCAGCTTTTCGATGTACCGCTGGAAGTACCACTGGCCCTGCTCGCGGGAATCGGGGGCGGGCAGCGCCTCGACGCGGCACGAGCGCGGGTTCAGGTACTGGGTGATGCGCTTGATGGCCGAGCCTTTGCCGGCGGCGTCGCGACCTTCCATGATGATGACAACGCGGGCGCCGGTTTCGACGACCCATTGCTGCATGTCCACCAGCTCGGCTTGCAGGCGGCGAAGTTCCTTCTCGTAGGCCTTCTTACGCAGCTTGCGCGGGGCCTTGTCGGGTTTCTTGCTCATGGTCATAGACCTTAATGCGTGCTGGGTGGTTAATCGAAGACGGTGGTGTTGGCGATGTGGCCTAAGCCGTCGATGGCGACGCGGGCTGTGTCCCCGTCGCGGAGGAACTTGTTGCGGGCGAAGCCGACGCCTTCGGGAGTGCCCGTGGCGATGACGTCGCCGGGGTTCAAGGGGTAGAGCTGGGAGCAAAAGCTCACCAGCTTGGCGATGGAAAATATCAAGTCGTCCGTATCGTCCTTCTGGCGCACTTCGGAGAAAACCTGAGGTGAAAAGCCCTCATCGGCGTCCTGCCCCGCCGCGTCACTCTCAGCCGCATCGGTACTCGGCTCTTTTCTGCAGACCGTGGTGGTGAGGGTGGCGTGGTTGCCGGGGCTCCACTCATCGGCAGTCGTGAGCCAGGGCCCGAAACCGGCGGTGCGGTAAAACGACTTCCCGGCGTGGAACTGGGTGGTCGCGCGCTGGAAGTCGCGCAGGGTGTAGTCGTTGATGATGCTGTAGCCGGCGACGAATCCAAGCGCGTCCTCTTCGCCCACGCGGTGCGCGCGATCGCCGATGACCACGGCGAGTTCCCCTTCGTAATCGGGTGTATGTTGCGCGTAGTCCGGCAGGTGGATGTCGTCGTACGGGCCGGTCAGTGCGTCGGCGAACTTGATGAACAGGGTGGGCTGGTCGGGGAACTCGCGCCCCATCTCGCGGACATGTTTGGCGTAGTTGAGGCCCACGCAGATGATCTTTTCTGGGCGCGGGATGACGGGAGCGAGGTCGCGCGGGTCGAAGACAATCGGCTCGCCGGACAGCTGGGCGGCCTTGCGCCAATCGCCGGTGCGCAGCAGCTCGCCGACATCCGCATGGTCGAGCTCGACGCCCACGCCGTCGCCTTCCACGCGGATAGTGGTGGTTCCGTAAGCAGTTCGCAGCGTAGCCAGTTTCATGGTGCTGCAGTCTACTTTCGCCGCAGCGCGTCATGCGGGCCGGAGGACCTGGTCGGCGGCGTCGGCGGTGATGATGGGGACATCGGCAAGCTCGCGCTTGGCAAACCGCTGCAGGACGAACGCTGCCGGATCCATGCGGCCCGGCGGGCGGCCGATGCCCACGGATAGGCGCTGATAGTCCTTAGTGTCGAGGGACTTGGTGATAGACCGCAGGCCGTTGTGGCCGTGATCGCCGCCGCCCATGCGCAGCCGGACGCGGCCGAAATCGAGCTCCAGCTCGTCGTGCGCGACGATGATGTCGGCGGGCGCGGCGCCGAAGTAGTTCGCGAGCGCCTTGACCGCGCCGCCCGAGAGGTTCATGTACGTGCGCGGCTTGGCCAGGACGACCCGGCGGGGAAGCAGCCGGCCGGCGGCGAGCTCCGCGACCTCGGCGTTGGTCTTCTTGTGCACGGCGAAGTCGGCGGGCATGGGGGTAGCGCGGCTGGCGATTTCCTCGACCACCGCGAACCCGATGTTGTGGCGAGTGTCGTCGTACTTCGGGCCCGGATTGCCCAGGCCGACGATGAGCAGGGGAGCGTCCATGGCGCTAATTGTGCCATTCGCGGGGGCTGCACCGCGTGCTTGCTCATCGTCGTGTGGGGTCGCTGTTTTGGGGCATGCGTTTAGCCCCGTCCCGCGCTTCTTTTTGCGGTCGGGTTCACGGTACGGCGGGTTCACGGTACGGCGGGTTCACGGTACGGCGGGTTCACGGTACGGCGGGTTAACGTTACGGCGGGTTCACGCCCAGCCGGTGTCGCGCCCGCTCAGAGGCCGACTCGTCCCGTCTTCATCTCGGCCGGGGTTTGTCGGCCGAGGTTTGTCGGTCGGGCGCGCTGCCGCTGTGGTGCAGTGTGTCCTCGGGCGGTGTCGATTTCTCCCTCTGCGCTCCTTTAGTGCCTGCGCTTTCAGTGAGGCGCGGCGGCTTTTGCGGGGTGGTAGGTGGTGGCCCAGGGTGGGATGCGGCGGACTTTGCCGTTGACGCGTTCTAGTCTGCCGCGGCGGGGTGTCGACGGGTCGTCGTCGTTGACGCCGTTGTGGTACGGGCAGGCAACGGTGAGGTTTTCTGGGTTGGTGTGCCCGCCATACTTCCACGCTTTCAAGTGGTGAATCTGTGCGGTCTCTGCCGGGTGGTAGCACCCGTCCCATGGGCAGGTGGGGTTTTCAGCCATCGCCATCAACCGCTGCTTGGTGTTGGCAAACCGGCTCAACCGGTACAGGTTCACCGGCCCTTTAACCGGGTGGACAAGCGTGACAAGACCAATATCGGCCAACATCCGGCTAACCAGGTCGCGGCCGGTAATGGTCGCCCCGTTGGTCATCTTTAACAAAACATCATCGCCGGTGCCGTCGTCGTCATTGAGGATTTCGGTGAGTTGGTCGAGCGTGATAATCACATTCGTCCGCAACCCGGCGACCACCTGCTTCGCTTCGGTGGCCGCCCCGCATTCGGTGCAGGTGACGTGCTGGGTAGCAACCTCAGGTGCCGGCGCGGGGCAATCCGGACCATCGGTACCAGCCGAGGCGGTAGGGACAGCACCGTCAGTGTTGGCGGCTGCTTCGTCGTCCAGCGTGGTCTGGGCGGTTCCTTCGGGGTCGGCCCCAAGAGCGTCTTTAGTTCTTTCCGTGGCGGTGCGTTCGTGCCCGCGGATCAGTCCGATCAGATCCTCTGGGGTGTCGATGTGTTGGAGCATTTCGGCGACTTGGTCGCTGCTGCCGTGCAGTTTCAGCGTCCACGGATCACCCGGCTTGCGGCGGATAACGCTGCAGCCAGGCTCCGGTGGCTTCGGTGGCCCTTTGAGTTCGCGGGCTAAGGTGCGGGCGATTGATTTAATCGCGCTGGTCGTACCGGTATGGCGTGCGGCGTGGTGCCGGAGCTTCCATTTGTCTACCGCGGGTTTGATGGTGTTGGCATGCTTTTCGATGACCAACAGGGTGGCAAGGTTGTGCCGGTTCGCCCGGATGGCGCTAATGGTTTCTTCCTGCAGCCGGTTGTAGGCGGTCTGGCCGAAGTAGATGTCAGCGAGTTTGGCTAAGTCCTGCGCGGTGGTGTCCGGCACCCCGAGGGCTATTAGGTCGTCTCGTGTGTGGGTGCGGCAGGCGTTGAGGAGTCCAAGGCTGTCGGATAAGAGGCCGGCGAAGACTTCGAGAATCGATGGGTGCGGGGATCCATCCGGGCCGGAAAATCCGGCCGAGTCGCCCGGGTCGGGAAACCCGGTCGAGTCGGGCGGCGGAGAATGGCTCAGGCGGTTATCCGAACTCGAGGCGCGATCGCCGGAGGCGCGGTCGCCGGCGGCGCGGTCGACGGCGGTCCGGTTGGCGCGGGAAGAGGCTGCGATATTTGGGTTCATCTGCGTCATGCGCTTGAACCTAAGCCAGCTCGCAACCAGAAGCTAGGGGAGGAACAATCGCCTGTGGATAACCCGCATTCGAAGATCTGGTTTGAACATCAACCGGCCAAGTCATCCACATTTTCCGGGAAAATTCCGCGTCCGGGGAACCTGCGCCGACCAGGTGCCTACCCCTGGGGCGGAAGGGGTGAAAACGCGGAAGACCCCGCCTGGAAAGTCCAAGCGGGGTGCACGCAAGAGGAAGGGGGGGAGGTTTACTCCTCGTCCTTCTTCTCCTCGCCCTCGGAAGCGCCTTCGTCCTCGGAATCGGCACCAGCGTCGGCGCCGCCTTCCTCGGCCTCAGCAGCGGCTTCCTCGAGCTCCTCGTCAACCTCCGGCTCGGAGATGGAGACGATGACGGTCTCGCCATCGGCAACCAGCGTGGTGTCCTCCGGCATAGTGAGGTCGGCGGCGGTGACGACGGTGCCGTTCTCCAGACCCTCGATGGAGACGGTGATCTCCTCCGGGATGTTGAGAACGTCGGCCTCGACCAGCAGGACGTCGGCGTCCTGGACGGACATCATGCCCGGGGCCGGCTCGCCCTCGAGCATGACCGGGACCTCGACCTCGACCTTCTCGCCGCGGCGGATGGACAGCAGGTCGATGTGGTCGATGTCGAGCGTGAGCACGTTCTGCTCGATCTGCTTGACCATGGTGAGGTGCTGCTCGCCGTCGATCTCCAGCTCGAGAACTGCGTTGACGCCGTTGTAACGGATCAGGGTCTCAATCTCGAGCAGCGGGACAGCGAAGTGAATCGGGTCGGTGTTCGGGCCGTAGATAACGCCCGGAACCTTCCACTCGCGGCGCAGGCGGCGTGCCGCACCCTTGCCGAATTCGTTGCGGGCCTCTGCCTTGACTACGGGGCGCTTGTTGGCCATGGGGATCTCCTAACCATCGGAAAGTACATTTCAGGCAAGGACCCCACGCGCGGGCGCGTTAACGATATGGAAAAAGCCTGCGGATACACGTCTGGGGCGAGTATCGCAGGCTTGCAATAGTTCACATCGCGTCGATAACGGCCCTTACTTCAAGAGCCCTCGCCGAGACGGAGTTAAAGCTAGCACGCCCGGCAAGCGCGGAGCAAGCTACCGCGCCCCGACCGCTGCGGGGATGCGCTCTTCAACGGCAACAGCACCGCGGCCACCGCGCCACCACGAGTAGATGAGCACGCCCATCATGAAGATGCCGATGTAGCCCAAGATGGGGAAGACGAACCCGATGAGCGAGACGAAATCGACCAACGAGAGCACGAAGCACAGCGCCAGGAGGGCAAACGCGACGGCCGAAAAACGCCGCCCGGAGCCGGACACGCGCCGCGACAGGCTGTAGTAGTTGCCCACGCACGTGGAGAAAATCATCAGGTAGATAACCACCGACGCGAACACGCCAAGCCCGGAGTTCATCTCCGTGACCATGGCCAGGGTCGGCAGCGACTCGGTGGAGATCGCCTCGGCGTTGAACAGCAGCGCCACGACCATCATCAGCAGCAACGTGCCGAACAAGACCCCGGCGAGGATGCCCGTGCGGCCCGCCTGCGTGCCGATGCTCGTCGCACCGCCCATGACAATGCCCATCGACACACAGCCCATCAGGTTGATGCCGACGTAGTTGACGGTCGAGACCCACCAGTTGGGCAGGCCGGTCTCGATAGTGCCCTGGGCGTACTGCACGGACGCGGAGAGATCCGCCGGCGGGTTGACGTACGCGTGCACCGCCGCGATGAGGAACAGGACGATGATGAGCGGCGTGACCGCGCTGATGACATCGGTGATTTTGTCCACGTTGAGCGCTCCGACGAGGGCGACGAGCGCGACCATGACCGCGGAGCCGACCCAGGCCGGCAGGCCCCACTGCTGTTCGAGGTTGGCGCCGGTGCCGGCGAGCATCACGAAGCAGATGCAAAACTGCGCGAACGTGATGGAATAGTCGAGGAATGTCGCCACCGCCGGGTGGGTGACTTTCCGGAAGACCTCGTCGTGGGAGGCAGCGCGGTAAAAGCTGCCGTAGCGCATGAGGATCATCGTGGTCAACGCCATGAGCGCCATGGCGGCGATCGCGCCGAGCACACCCCACCACCCGAAAGCCGCGTAGTACTGGAGGATTTCCTGGCCCGAGGCGAATCCGGCGCCGACGGCGCAGCTGAAAAATGCCATGGCCATAACGACTGTGCGTTTCATGTGGGGTCAGACCTTTCTGGAATGAGCCACGTGGCGCGGAGAAAGGTGAAAAGAGGGCGCCACGCGGAGGCGATTAACTCACCCCGGCGGTGTACCCGCCGTCAACGGGGTGATCGGAACCGGTGATGTAGGACGCATCCTTGCTGAGGAGGAACCGAATAAGCGGGGCTACCTCCGCGGGCGTACCTAGTCGCCCGAGCGGATGGCGGTTGACCGTGTCAGCCACGTCCTTTTCGTCCATGCTGGTGGAGATAAGCGCACCGCGGACGAAGGCCGGGCTGACGGAGTTAATTCGAATCGCCTTCGAGGCATATTCCAGGGCCGCGGACTTGGTCAGTCCGACGATGCCGTGCTTGGCCGCGCTGTAGGCGGCGTTGCCCTTCACGCCCAGCTGGCCGTGGATGGAGGAGATGTTCACAATCGCGCACTGCGAGGTGCGCTCCTGGTCCATGAACTGTTCCAGCTGGTAGCGCATGGCGTAGGCGACGCCGTTCAAGTTGGACGAGATGAGCCGGTCCCACTCGGAGATGGAGTAGGTGCCCAGCGTTTCGGCCTCGCGGGCGTAGCCGGCGGAGTTAACCGCGAGGTGGAGGCCGCCGTAGGTCTCGACGGCGAATTCGACGGCCGCCTGGTTGTCTTCCTCGGAGGCGATGTCCATGAGGAAGCCGGTGGCCTCACCGCCGGCGCTGCGGATCTCGTCCACGACGGTGTCGACCTGCTCGCGGCGCAGGTCCGCAACGACGACCTTCGCGTCCCACTCGGCGAGTTCCTTCGCCGCGGCCGCGCCGATGCCGTAGCCGCCGCCCGTCACGATGGCGACACGGCCGTCAAAACCAGAAAACCTACCCATGAAGCGTTGTCCTTTCTCGTCGACGCGGAAGATGCGGTTAACGCTTCAGGGTAGTGGAATCTGAAATATCGCGAAGCTTTTCATGCAACCTGCGTCACAATCAAAGCGGCATCGTGGGTGACCATGCTCTGCGTGACGATGCCCCGCGTGACGATGCCGTGCCTGACGATGCCGCCCGCACCGCGCCGGCCTCCGCGCGGTGCGGGAGAGGCCGTTACGCCTCGCCCTCGAAGAGGGTGGTCACCGAGCCGTTTTCGAAGATCTCGTGGATCGTGCGCGCGAGCAGCGGCGCAATCGACAGCACGGTGAGGTTGGACCAGCCCTCGGTGGACTGCGGGAGGGTGTCGGTGGTGATGACTTCCTCGGCGCCGCACTGGGAGAGGCGCTCGCGGGCCGGGTCGGAGAACACGCCGTGGGTGCAGGCGATGATGACCTTCTGCGCGCCGGCCTCCTTGAGCACGCGGACGGCGCCGGCGATGGTGCCGCCGGTGTCGATCATGTCATCGAGAAGGATGCAGTCCTTGCCCTCGACGTCGCCGACGACGCGGTTGGACACGACCTTGTTCGCCTCGTCCACGGATCGGGTCTTGTGCACGAAGGCCATCGGGGCGCCGTCGAGCTCGTTGGCCCACTTCTCGGCGGTCTTCACGCGGCCGGCATCCGGGGAGACGACGGTCATGTTGGCCGTGTCGTACTTGTCCTTGATGTAGCCGGTGAGGATCGGCATGGCGTGCATGTGATCGACCGGGCCGTCGAAGAAGCCCTGGATCTGGTCGGTGTGCAGGTCGACCGAGACGATGCGGTCGGCGCCGGCGGTCTGGAGGAGATCCGCGATAAGACGGGCGGAGATCGGCTCGCGGCCGCGGTGCTTCTTATCCTGACGCGCGTAGGGGTAGAAAGGCAGGATCGCGGTGATGCGCTTGGCGGAGCCACGCTTGAGCGCATCGATCATGATGAGCTGCTCCATGAGCCACTTGTTGAGCGGCTGGTTGTGCGCCTGCATCACAAAGCAGTCGGCGCCGCGCACGGACTCTTCGAAGCGGATGAAAATCTCGCCGTTGGCGAAGTCACGCGCGGTGGTGGGAACGAGCTCGGTGCCCAGTTCCTTGGCCACGGCCTCACCGAGTTCCGGGTGCGCACGCCCGGAAAACAGCTTCATGTTCTTGTGACTTTCAGTTACCTTGCCGGTCATAAGCCTTCCTTGCACTGTATCGGTTTCAGCCCGTATCGGTTGAGGTCGTTACTGATTCTAAGCCTCGGTGCCGCCGCGTTCAGAATCCGGCGTCGCTGCGGAACCTTCCGCGGCGTCGGAACCTGCGTCGGGGCCCGCGTTGGGGCCGGCGTTGGCGGCTTCGGCAGCCTGGGCGGC
>VNIW01000611.1_pt1 | contig 12314 bp, 22 predicted proteins | sample 7248591 | NCBI WGS metagenome assembly VNIW01 (sample SAMN12251776, study PRJNA551026) | human skin metagenome | isolation source: skin samples from patients infected with Netherton Syndrome | host: Homo sapiens | place: France:Paris | reverse complement strand
GATTCCCTTGGATTGGGTGATGTTGATTGGGCGCGGGGTGCTGCTCATTCCTGCGCCTCCGTGAGGGTGTAGCGGCGACCGGTTGGGGTGAGAGTGTCAGGGTGTGCCGCGTCGTATCTACATTCGCGAAGACGAGGGACGAAGAATTCAATAAATCCGGTTTCGTCTAGGCCTAGCATGATTGCCTGCCCGTACTTGGTCTGTTCTGCTTCTGCAAGAAAGTGCTCACCATCGTCCCACTCAACCTCGCCCATAGTCGGGCGTGGCTTGGGCGGGAGGGCTGCGATAATTTCGCTCTTCCATGCCAAGTACTTCTCCGTGTCGCCGCAGAAGTCGGCTGCGCTCAGCGCTACGTTCTTTAGTTCCTCTAGCGCTTCGTGCGCGTTGAGTATTTGTGCTCGTGTTGGGTTAGGCATTGGCGGTGTCCTTTGCTTGGTCTGCTAGGTGGCGGGTTTCTGCTTCGACTTCTTCCCATGTCCAGACGTGTCCGCGAAAGATGGGCGACACTAGATCGGCAAGTGGAGCTTCGGGGTGGTGTCCATCTCCGAGGTGGTTGGTGTCGAAGCCGATTACGCGGCCCTCGTGGTAGGTGATTCCGCCGTGTACTTCCACATCATTGAAGTCATGTAGGTCTCCCTCGTTGAGCCACGGGTGGTTTTCTGGCAGTTCGATGTACCCGTTGATGGTGAACGGCCCCATCTGTGTCATGCAGTTGATTCCTTGGTGGGTGAAGTAGCGGGCAGTGTTGTTAGCGATGCGGTCGAAAGGGTTGGTCATTGTTGCTCCTTGTGGTGGGTGTTGTCAGCGGTGGTGTCCGCTGACTTAGGTGAAACGATTTACTGGTTCCCTCGTTGGGCGCGGAGCTTGAGGATCAAGTTGCTGGGTGGGTAAATGCTGTCGAATTCGTCGCTGATACCGTCCCAGCATTCCAGCTCGCCCAATTCTGGATTGTCACGCATGGCGGCGTTGAAAGCGTCCGGGTCTACGGGGTCGTAGTATCCCTCGTCCCACGCTGTGTTGAGGTCGGGGCGGTCATCGTCCATTGGGGCGCTCATGAGTAGTGCGTGGGTGGTGACGCTTTCGTCGTCGTGCCAGAGCGTGGCGATAACTTCGCAGTTGTGGTAGTTGTCTTCGCTGCGTGCTGCTTGGTCGAGGTGGAGGGCGCTAGAGCAGGTGTAGGCGTCCATGTTGTTTCCTTTTGGTTGGGATTGAGCCGTGGCAGCGGCTCTGTTTCCTTACACAACAAATGTTACCCTACGTAGTTATGTAACGCAACTTTTTAGCTAACAGTCTTAATCGCCGCAACCATCTTGTCCGCAATAAGCTGATTACTGGTGGCTTTGTTAATAGTCAGCTCCAGCGACGTACCAGACGAAATAGTTAGCTGCACAACATCGGTACGCGTTTCGTCCACCTCCAGGACATTGAAACGGGTCTGATTCTCGAATGATCCGTTTGCCGCTGCGTAGCCAGAATCATTGTTGGTGAACTTGGTTTTCACGGTGGTGGATAGTCCACTCGCAATGTAATTAACGATGGATTCCACGTTGGATAGTGATGCCATGGTTGCCCTCCTAGTTGTTGGTGCCTACGTATTTTGCGTACAAGTAGCCGTTGCGCACTTTGGCGGTGAAGCCAGGGCCGAAGAAGTCACCGTTTTTGATGCGGCTTCGGTAGGTTCCTTTTACGCCTTTGTGCAACGTTTGTTGGTCGGGGAATGGTAGCCAGCCGTTGTTGGGGTCTGGGTTGTGTGCATCAATTAGGGACTGCTTGTAGTCCGCGTACTTGTAGTTTCGCTTTTCCATCATCGCTCCCTAAAAGGGTGGTTCATCGTTGCTGCCCTGGCCGCTGAATCCACCTTGGGATTTCCACGGGTCACCTGCTGGTTGTGCGCCTAATCCTTGTTGTGCGTTCTGCTGGGCCTGCTGCTGGTTAGGCGTTTGCTGCCCTCCGCCCTGTTGTGGGTTTCGGTTGACTTGTGCGGTGGCGTAACGCAGGGATGGGCCTACTTCTTCCACATCGATTTCGAATGTGGTTCGGTTGTCGCCCTCGCGGGTTTGGAAGCTGCGTTGCTTTAACTTGCCGGTCACAATGACGCGCATACCTTTGGCTAGGGATTCTGCTGTGTTCTCCCCTAGTTGTCGCCAGGCGTTGCAGGTGAGGAACATGGCTTCGCCGTCTTCCCACTGTTGCGTTTGCTTGTTGTAGGTGCGTGGGGTGGATGCGACACGGAAGTTGCACACCGCTGCTCCCGCTGGGGTGAATCGAAGAATGGGGTCTTCAACGAGATTTCCAATAATGGTTATGTTGGTCATTATGCTGCAACTTTCTTAGTTCGAGTTCTTTTTCTGTCGGCAATCTGGGCACATGCGCGGCATCTGATTTCTCCGCGACGTGGCGAGCGATAGATGTTTTCCGGTGTGTATTTGTGGCCGTGAATGCAGCTATCCCTCATGCCGTTTGCGATTGCGTAACCTGCACCGCGGCGAAGATTTTCCTCATTCGTCACGGCTTCAAGGTGCCCCGGGTTGACACACTTTCGGTTACGGCAAAGGTGATCGATTACAAGCCCGTCTGGGATTTCTCCGTAGGCCATTTCGTATGCGATCCGGTGCGCTAGGTATTGCTTCTTTTTGATGACGAACTTGCCGTAGCCAGTTTTGAGGATGGTTCCTGTCCATTCCCAGCACGATTCGGTTTTGCGCGTTTTCAAGGCGAAGCGTTCTTCTGGGGTAAGCCGTTTAGGACTTCCGGTTGGGTCGCCGTATCGAAGCAGGCGCTTGTAATGAGGATTGCAGAATCCGCGAGTTCGAATGACTCGCTCGCACCCATCGACGCTGCATTGACCGGTTTCGCCTGCCATTAGTTTTCCTCCGGGTGGTTGATGTGGGTGTTGCCGGTTTCGGTTTTTTCGATTAGGCCCGCGTCTTCGAGGTGACTGTAGGTTTCCATGGTGGTCATGCGGCTGACTTGTAGGAAAGTTTGGTCATCTAGGGAGTTGAGGTTGTTTTGTTTGCAGTGGTTGTGTGCGAGTAGCCATGCTCCCCAGTCTTCGGCGGTGAGCTGGGTGTAGTCATCGTGTTGTGTGTTGAGCATTAGTCCTCTTGGGGTTGAGTTGGGGTGTAGTGGCGACCGGTTGGGGTGAGTTCTTTCCTGGGGAGTCTTATTACTACGTCCCCCGCGTTTGGTGGCTGGATGCACTTAATGGCGTTCTCATCTTGGGAGAGCATTACGACCTTGATGCCGTTTTCTGTTTCTGCTTCCGCTAGGTAATGTTGCTCGCTATCCCATTTGGTTTCGGCCATTGTTAGCGCAGGTTTGGGCGGGAGGGCTGCGAATACCTGCTGTTTTAGGTAGTAGACTTCGGGGTGTCTAGTGGTGAATTTGAGTATCTCATCCAGCGCTTCGTGCGCGTCGATGATTTTCTGTCGGGTTAGGTTGGTCATTAGTTGTTCTCCTTGGGGAAGATAATGGGGGATACGGTGTGCAGGGCTTGCTTGGCTAGTCGCATGACTTCTTGGATTTCTGCGTCTGCGTCTGGTTGTGTGCGGCGTTGGATTACCTCATTCCAAGCGCGGAGGTTGCCGGTCACAACCATGCGGGTTTCCACAGCGTTTGGGAGCAGGGCGCGGGCGGCTTCGTTACGCTGCTTCTTCGGCAGGTGATTGAGGGCGGTTTGAATAGCCTTGTAGTCTTCGATGCTTTCTTCTGCGAGTAAAAGGAACCCGTCTTGCTCTTCCTTATCGAGGTCACGTATGGCCGGTGGCATGACTACATTCGCGTCGTTGGCGTTGATGAAGCGCTGCGACTCTACCGAGAATGATAGGTGGCGGTGGCGGGTTAGCTCGGTGAGGAATGCGCGGGATACGCCGGTGAAATAGAGGGTGGCGGTGGCGTGCTCACTGATACTCCAGTGCCCCTGCTCCCCTAGTGTGCGGCGCAGGTAGTCCGCGTCGTTGTAGGTCGCTTCGTTTGGGCGGTGGAATGAGCGGTAGCAATTACGCCCGGCCATAGTCAGCAGGGTTTCCGCATCCGTGGAAGCGTCCTGAATGCTCATCCACTCACTGATTGCTTTCTCATCAATCGTGGTATGGGCGAGTAGCTGTACTCGCGGGGTGACGATGTTGGTCATGCTATGTCTTCCTTAAGGCTGTTGATGGTGTCATCGATGGTGGTGTGGAGTTCTTTCAGGTCTCCACTGTTGATGGACGTAATCAGGGTGTAGTGGTGGTACAGGTCGCAGAAGATGTTGGGGTTATCGTCACTGTTGGATGCTTCGATATGGAAGTGTCCTAGGTTGAATGCGGTGAGGTTTGTGCCCCTGGTGCTGCGGATGATGCGGGCATCGTCGCGGTAGTGTTGCGCGAATTTGGTTAGTGTTTCGTGGCTGGTCATGGTTTCTCCGTGGCTTCGATGATGTTGGGGAATTCGTTGGCGATTCCGATTCGGTATCCGCCTGTGGTGATGGTGTAGGTGTGGCCGGGTTGGATGGTGGCGTAGAGGTCTGCACTGTCCCAGCGGCCTAGGGTGATTGCGTCCGCAACTTTCAAAGTTCCGCATTGTTTGGTGTAGATGCGGTATTGGTTTGCGTCCCCGTTACGTGTGGCTTCTTTGCCGGTGATGGTGCAGTCGCGGGTTTGTTGGTTCATGGTGGAGCACCCGGCGAGTGGGAGTGCTAGCGCGATGGTGAGTGCAGCAATTCGTTTCACTGTGCATCCTTGCTAGGGCGTTTTCTTTGCGTTGGTTTTCGCGGGCGATGGAGTTGACTAGTCCTGCAACGCCGATTCCTACGATGGATAGGACATATCCGATTCCCATGTGCGTTTCCTTTGGTTGGGCTTTGGGGAGTGGCAGCTCCCTCGCTTGCGTAACAAATGTTACGGCATAGGGTTTGTTTGCGCAACTTTTGTTTTGTGGCGTGCCACCCGGCGCGCTGTGTTCTTGTTTAAGCGGTTTGTTTCACTTCTTGGCATGTGGGTGTGGGTTGGGTGTCGTTTGCCTGCCTGTGGGCTTTCTGGGGCTGTTTTTGATTGGCTTTGGTGTCATTCTGTCAGTAGGTCGAGGATTGGTTGGGTTTGGAGGGCGCTGTTGTTGGGGTTTTGTTGTGTGAGGTGACTTAGTTCCGCTTTGAGTGTGTGGCGGATTTTGCGGCTGTGGGTTTTTTGGGCGGCGGTTCCTACTGCGATTCCTACTGTGGGTGATTTGAGCCAGCGGTTTTTGGCGTTGTAGCCGTTGATGTAGGCCTCTTGGGTGTCGGTGTCGATGGTGAGGTAGCCGGTGGTTTCGAGTTGTTGGCCTGCGGTGGTGATGTCTTCGGCTTTGAGGTCGTTGGTCATTGCTGCCAGCCGGGCGGGGTGCCATTCGATGATTCCGGCTTGGTTGAGGTCTTGGTGTGTGTGGAGGGTGAGGTAGAGCCATTGGGTGGTGGCTGGGAGGTTGCGGAATCGGGTTGTGTCCCAGATGTTGGGGTGGAGGTTGATGGTGTTGCGGGAGGTGCGGAGTTGGCGTCCTGGCATTAGGTGAGTGCTTTCTGCCGGTTAGGCGGTTGCGAGGGTGGGGGTTTGGTGGTTGCAGCGCCATGCTTGGCCGTTTTCGTAGCGCATGCCGTTGGAGTCGCAGAGGTTGCATTCATCGATTGCGGCGCGGCGGTTTTGTGCTTCTTGCTTGGAGCGTTTGGTGTCTTGCTCTTGTTGCCATGCGTCGTTGATGAGTGTGCGTAGTAGGCCGGGGCCTTTGGGGTGTGGGCGGCGTTCGAATTCTTGGGTTCCGGCTTTGATGGCGGTGTCGCTGATTCCGGCTTGGCGAGCGCGGCGCGTAGCGCGTGCGAGTTCATCTAGTGAGGTTTGGCCAGCCTGGTCTCCTGCCCCTAGGCCACCGTTACTTGGCTGGCTAACAGTAACCATATTAGGGGTCGGGTCGGGTCGGGCCGGGCCGGGTCGCTGTGACACCCCTTTGTGACATTCGTGTGAGTCACGGGAGGGTGTCACGTGTGAGTCACGTGTGACATTTTCTCGTTCTTGCAGCTCTTGGCGTTTTCGTTGGCGTGATTTGCGTTTCCTTTCGGCTCCATCTTCGCGTTCTTTTAGCTTCTGTTCGCGTGTGGGTTGGTATTCATTCCAGTCATGGAAGCGATACACTTTCGATCCGTTTTCGGATCGATCTTCGATCCAAATGCCGGATGAAATGAGCGCATTTACTTGTGATGGGGTTCCTTTGAACAGTTTCACTTGGCTTGCCGGGATGACTCCATCGGTTAGATGTTTGCCGCACCACGCCCCAGCTTTAGCCCACAGTCCGATGGCTGCGTTGGGCACATCTATGAATTTTGGGTGGTCATAGAATGAGTCATCTACTTTGAACCAGCTCATGTTTAGGCATCTCCCTCTAGGTTGTAGATGTCGTAGAATTCGTCCCACGCTTTGCGTACTACTGGCTCGTGGTGGTTGAGGATGGTGTGGCGGCATAGGAAGTGAACGCCGTAGTCTAAGGGATAGCCATTGCTGTCTTCTGCGTGGTGAATGTCTAAAAGTACGTTTAGCGCTTGGGCTATGACTCGTTGTTCTTCAACAACGCTGGTGGTGGCGCTATGCTTTGTTTCGGCCATGGCACATCCTCTCTGCTTGTGTGCTGTGGTTTGGCCCGTGTGGTGTAGTGGTTGGCACCATGCGGGTCTTTTCTTGTGATGGTGCGCTGGGTAGGTCGTTGTTCGTCACTTGCGTAACCGGCCCCTGTAATTACAAGTTTGTTGGTTGCGGGTTTACGCCTACCCATTCGCGTACGGCTGCTGCGTGCCGGGATGGTGTTGGGGATTCAATGAATCGGCCTGTGGGGCGGATTAGGCCGTCTTTGCGTGCGATGCGGAAGAATGAGCCAATAGTGTTGGGATGATGGGGCTTCGCATCCCCTAGTAGTTCCCTAAAATCGTGCGCGGTGAACGGTTCCCCTGTGTTAGCGAGTTGGGTTAGGGCTTTGTGTGCGGCTACGTCCCAGCCCCGGTGTATGGCGATTTCCGCGTAGTAGGCGGTGTCGCGGGGGTCGATGTCGATCATGAGTTGCATGGTGGTCTCCTAGGCGGCTTGTCCAAGGTTGGTTGGGATTTTCTTATGGTGGTAGTTGATGCGGAGGATGATTTTTCGGTCTACTTTTTGGGTTTTCCCGGCCATGATTTTCTTCATGGTGTTGTAATTGAGTTTGAGTATTTTGGCTGCTTTGGTTACCCCGTAGTGGTCTACGATTTCGTTCAGTAGTTGGCGTTTAGCTGGGGTGACTTTCCGTAAAGGGCGTGGCTTTGCCCGTTTGGGCGTGCTTACCCATGGGCACTCATTCGGATCGTCGATGTCGTTCCAGTCGAATGGCTTGGGTAGTGCAAGTTGTCTAGTGGCCCGGTCTACGTTCCGTATCGGGTCGAGGGCGTGCTGGGTGTAGTAGGTGCGTATCTTTTCGTCCATTTGTGGGGTTGCCCAGTTGGTACGGTCGTAGGAAAGGTGCTGTACTTTTTCGGGTTCTTCCCCTATTGCGCGGCCTATTTCGGCGAATGGGATTCCGATTGCGCGTAGGGCGTTGACGCGGCGGCGGAGCGGCCATGCGGGGCGGCGGTATGGGGATAAGGTGGGGATTTCTTTTAGCGCCTGGTAGGTGAAGTCTTTGAAGCGGTCGCGCCGGTGGTATTTAATATCGCGCAGCGTTCTGTCGTAGATGGCGTGGTCTTCTTCGATTGCGTTGAGTGTCCATCCCCCGGCTAGGATTCGCTCTAGTTCAGCGTGGACGGTCTTCCAAGGGATGTGTTGTTGGACGATTCCGGCTGCTTTAGCGTGGCGGAGACATAGGCCCTCGTATCTGCCGTGGGAGGGTTGTGCGCGGGTGCAGTTGGGGCGTACACAGATGGGGTTTTTGCGTTCTCTCATGTTGTTGGTTGGGTGTTGGTTGTGGGGCTGGCAGGCCCTGGTGGACAAGATTGGGTGGGGTGTGGTTAGCGGATGCCCCTCCCCGCTTTGCGATTCCCTATGCGGCTTCGGATTCTTCCGGCTTGCTGTCTACTACTTCGCCGTCTACGTGCTGTGGGTAGTCCAGTGCGGATTCGGATAGGTCTACACGTACTGTTTCGTCTGCTGCGATGCCCTTGTCCAAGTCGGTTGATGCGGGCATCCACTTAGCGAGCTGGCGTACACAGGTCTTGTGGGCCATTGCGTCGAAGTTGTCTGCCCACGGGCCAAACACTTTGCCCTCTTTGTTCTTCGCCTTAGCAAAGTCATCACGATAGGCCAGCATGTCGTTCTTGCTCATAACGATGAAGCTGTGTCCCCCGGTGGTGAACTTTGCTACCGCGTAGTAGGCGATGGGGTCGCCCTTGGGGCCGTTCATGCAGGGCTTGTGGACTAGCTTGTCTTCTAGGCCGTAGTCAACATCGAAGTGGTCATTGGCGTACACGGTGCGGGCGATAAGCGATTGAATCTGCCCAGAACGGTGCGCTAGTTCGACTAGGCCACGGTAGCCAACGACAAGCTGCGCCACCATGCCGCCCTGCTTCCTGTCCCAGAATGGGAGTAGGTAGGCGTGACCCAATACGCCGGGGCGCAAACCAAGCTGGGAACACGTCATGAGACCACCCAGTACGGATTGTGGGGTGCATTCTGCGAGTTTCGGGGTTTGGCGCAGGCAGGTAAGCGCATCACGTACGAGCTGCTGCGCTTCCATTCCTTTGGGCATTGCGAGTTGGAATTGGGATTCCATGTTGCGGATTTGGTCTGCCAGGGTGGCGGGCTTCTGCTTTGCTGGGGTGTTGTTAGCGGCCATACGTGCTTCTAGGTTGTTTCCCATTGTTTATTTCTCCTTTACTGGGATGATGCTGGTGTTCTGGTATTGGCTGTAGGTGTATGGGTCGTTGGCCCTGAATTCGTCCGTGTGGAATGTCGGTACTGGATGGGTGTACTTATCGACCAGGGCGGGATTGTCGGTTTCAAGTCGGTTGAGGTTGAGCCTGCCGCGCCGGGTTTTAGCCCAGATACGCTCCCCTGTGGTGAGCATGTCGTGACCATCCATGAGCTTCGCCATTTTGGCTTTCGCTTCCCGGATGTCTTGTTCTGCCTGCTTTTTACGGTTATCGGCTTCTACCCATGCTTGCCAGATGTCTTGTACGTCTTCGGCTTCCACTTCGCGGGGCTGTGGGTTGTGTGCCCATTCAGCGGTTAGCGTTTCCATGGTGCGGGCGTGGCCGTCAACATCTGGTGGGGTGTCATTTTCTACGCAGTGCCAGAATTTCTGTTCCATGTCGAACAGGATTTCTTGAATGTTTGGGTTGATGTCATACTCGTAGACTCGCAATTCGGAACCTGCGATGAGTGCAGCAACCACTGCCTTATCTGCGCCCATGACCATGCTGGAATGAGTGACTTGGATTTCGGCGTGGTCTGCTATCTGGCCGTCCCACTTGTGGCGTTGGGATAGGTGTACGGTCTTGGCTTCGAAGATTCGTCCGTCTTCTGTCCAGCCGTCGAGGTTGCAGCGCATCCAATCGTGGGTGGTTGACTTATAGCCTGCTTCTGGCTTTACGATGCCTAGGTTTAGTTCTTCGGCGGTTGCGTCGAGGATGACAGGCTCTAGGCGGTTTCCCCATTCGCGTAGGCGTTGGGTGGTCTTGTCTACTGGCGGGTCGATGGGTGCGCGCCCGGTCTTAATCTCCCATAGGCTGTATGGGGATTCGAATGTGGATAGTCCTGCGATGGCGGATGCGTCGCTGCTTCCTATGCCCTCGTTGCGTTGTACTAGCCATTCTGCGCGGTTGGTGGTTAAGGGTAGTTGCGCGTATATGGTATTATTCATGTGCGTTTCCTATTGGTTGGGATTCGTGAACCTGCCCCGGCACATTTATGGGGATGGCAGTCCCCGTGCTTTGTGTGGCGGGTTCTTTTTATGCGGTGAGCAGTTTGCGTTCCTGCATTTCTGCGCGGTGTGCGAGGAAGTCCATGAAGTCATCTGCGTCTTCGATGCTGATTCGCCAGACTGGTTTTACTGCGTTGGTGGAGATGTTGGTGGCGTTGAGGTTTCCGGCTTTGATGTGGTCGCGGATGAAGCTCTTGGACAGTTCATACATTTGGGCCATCGTTGTGACGCTCACGTAGCGCTTTTCTGGCATTTTGTCTCCTATTGGTTGGGGTTGGTGTTGCTTGGTGGCAGTTTGTGCAACACCATGAATGTTACAGCACGCAACACTGGGGCGCAACTTTTGTCATTTCCTTGTTGTGTTTCGCCCTGAAAAGGTGGGAATACCAGCGGTGTTATTCGATACAACAGGCAATGTTGTGTAATTTATCGGGCATGGGAAACAATCTTGGACTGGCAGATATTGTGCGCATTGCAAGGAAGAATATGGGCTTTAACCAGGCGGACTTGGGTGAAGCTATGGGTCGCGATCGCACGTGGGTTACACAGTTGGAGCGCGGCAAGCGCTATAGTGGCAAGCCTTTTACTATCGAGCCGCATATGGTTTTGAAGCTGGCGGGGGTATTGCAGGTGGATCCGGTGGAGTTGCTGGTAGCTGCTGAAATCCCTCAATCTGAATGGCCCGACATGTCGCACATTAGTTCGAATAGTGCTAATGTTCGAACCATCGACATCACAACCCTGTCCCCCACGCAGGCTAAGCTAGTCGAGCAATTAGTCAAGGAACTAAAGAACGGGAACAACCAGAATGAAAGCGGCAAACACAAAGGATAAACCATACGATCTTCTAGTAATCCCCCAAGCAAGAATCACCCAACCAGCACCCCACCTAACCCCCACCCAAGCGCAGCAAGCCGCCCAAGCATGGCGCGACTACGGTAACACCCCTAACCCATCGTTCGAACAAACATGGACAATCGCCATAGCCCACATCGTGGACGGTGACCTAAAAGTCACCACCACAATGCGAATCCCCGCCTAGCCCGCCAACTTATCCAACGCGGCACGCATAGCATCCTCCGAAGAATGCAAGTACCCACGGGTAGACAACAGCGTTGAGTGCCCCGCAAACTGCCGAATCAACTCCGCATCCACACCCGCATCCAACAGGTGCGAAATCACCGTATGCCGCGCCGTATGCAACACCATCCTGCGCACCCCGGCGCGCTCACACAGCTCATACCACGCCGCATCATCATCACGGTTAAGAATCGGCTTCCCGTCCGCATGAAACACCAAGCCCGATTGCTGCCCCCGGTACAGCTCCATCATCGCAGCACGGAACGCATTCGACATAGGCAGCACACGTGACGATGTAGCCGTCTTAGGCCGCACAAACCACAATCCTTTATGGCAGGGGCGGCACTCATAGCCCGGTGGCACGTCTGGGCCGCGCTTAGGACACCTAGCCGCTGTGGTCTTACTATCGCAGTCGCACCCCTCCCCGTGTGCCCATGGGATGCGCTGAATCTGCCATGACAGGTCTACTAAGCCACGGTCGAGGTCTACCCTGTCCCACTCTAAGCCTAGGCATTCCCCTTGGCGTACGGCCATTGTGAGGGCTAGTGCCCACCGGGCGCGCATCATTGGGCTATCACCTGCCATGGTGGTCAAAATGGCTCTTGCTTCGGCCTGTGAGTAGGCTTCTCGGGCCTTACTGTTGGCTTTGGGCCTGTCCATGCGGTCACATGGGTTAATCGTTATCTTGCCCTCATGTACCGCGTCTTTTAGACACTTGGACAGTGTGGCGTGGACGGCTTGGATAGTGCGGTCACTGGCACCCGTTTGTCGCATCTTGTCGTGCAGGTGACGTACGTGCTCTGGGGTGATTGCGTCTATTCGATTCTTGCCGATGTGGGGGATGTGCTTTCGCCCGTAGGAGCGGTAATTACCCAAGACGCGGGGGCGTACGCGGTGGTAGGCGATGTTGTCACACCAGTATTCCCACCATTCGTTGAGTGTGGGGGTGGTTCCTGCTTGGTAGGTGCCGTCTTCTAGTTCTTTGAGTTTGGCTTTGACCTTGGCTGCTAAGCGTTGTTTGGTCTTTGCGGTGACGCGGACGCGCCAGCGGTTGCCGTTGGGGCGGTGTCCTAGGTCGATGATGCGGTAGTAGACCTCTTTTTTCTTGTCGAAGTTGAGGTCACCTATGTTGCGGATGGTGGGCATGAGTGTGTTTCCCTTTCACTCTGTCCGCTGGTTCTAGTAGAACCAAAAGTCGATCCATGACCATGTTTGATGGTGGTTCACTGTGGTAATGGATAACATTTTATGGTTTTTGGTGACCAGCGGAAATGGCGGCTTTTGTTGCATAATACAACAGTTCTATGCAGCCTTCCAAGCTGAAGACGCGGGTTCGATTCCCGTCATTCCCTCCA
>VNIW01000610.1_pt1 | contig 12338 bp, 18 predicted proteins | sample 7248591 | NCBI WGS metagenome assembly VNIW01 (sample SAMN12251776, study PRJNA551026) | human skin metagenome | isolation source: skin samples from patients infected with Netherton Syndrome | host: Homo sapiens | place: France:Paris | reverse complement strand
ACAAAGGCGAGAGCTTTGTCCAGGTCTACGACTTGTATCTCTGGGGTCGCGACCTTGATGCTCTTCCAGACCAAAGCCTTAAGGCATCACTTTTATTAGGGGTTGCGAACTGGCTTGAAGATGTCGCGAGTGAAGAAGGTTGGGAAGCCGATGAATAGCCAGTATTGCCAATTTTGTCGAGATCCGATCAAATGGGTGAGAACTCCTACAGGTAAGCATCTTGCTCTTGAACCTTCACCAGATCCAGCTGGAAATATTGCGCTCGAAAAGCGATGGTTGCCGGCAGATACGGCAGGCGGGGAGTGCCGCCTGTACACAGTGGGGCTGACGTTGAGTGTTGAAGATGCCCATGAGATGGCACACGGGGGCCGGCTGCTGTGGATTGCACACGCTGCTAAGTGCTCCGCGCGCCGACCAAAGGAAGAGGTCCCCGTCGAGATTATTCAGAGAATGAAGACTCGCCTCAAGGAAAGCCGACAGCGAAATGGATGAAGAAGACGCAGAAGCCTGGTGGAACCGGCTTCCATCGAAGAGGCGCATCCAGATTTACAAGTACTTAGCGCGACCAACTAACCAGGTTGAGATCGTCCTCGGCCAGCTCGCGTTACTAGAGAAAGGAGGAAGCAATGGCCACGAGAGCAGTGGACAAGATGCCGGTCACCTCTAAAGCAATCGTTGAATGCACTTTGTGGAAGGCAGCGCTTAAGGCAGCTAAAACCGTAGCCGGCAAGGACGCGCCTTACGACGTTATTCAGTTGCGATTCGATGAATCAGCAGGGCAGGTGATTATCTCAGCGATGAACCCGCGCGCAACCTTTTACGTGCGCCTGGACGCCGAGATCCTCGGCGTTGTAGCTGACAGAGATGAGCTGGTCGAATTCCCTAAGAATGAAGTCGACGCCCTCGTCCACATGCCGTTTGCGAAGGTTGAAGCGGGAGAAGAAGTACGAGTCGGAATTAACGTTTCGGAAGAAGCAATCCGTGTCACTGATGAATCAGGATTTGGGATGGGCTTTCACCCACACAACAGTTCTTTTCCACGACTGCTAGATAAGACCCCGTTGGGCGACGCTGTTCGTGCTGTCGACACCGCAAAGGACGATGCTACGGAATTGGGCACGCGGCCAGTCTTACCTCTGTACCCACAGCTAGACGCAATCGTAAAAGTCCATCGTTCTTTTGGTGGGCGAGCGCGCATTACGCAGGTGGGAGACTTAAATGAGGGGGCGGGACGAATTCTCGCGCATGGGATCAATTGGTCGATGACCGTGACTGCGAGCGGAGAAGCAAAGTTCGAGACGGATAAGAATGCAGCCGAACCGCTGGCTGCACCAACGGAGATTAGCTTTGACGGTGGAGATGCAAGACCAGGAGTAAAAGTAGCGAAAGCTTCTCCTACGGAGGGGATTTCGTGACCGGCTTCTTTCCTAGCGGTATCTGTATGCGATCCCGATATAGAAAGCTCAAGGTTTCTCCATGGGATTCCCAGGTCGGGAAAGAAAAACCCGAGGAAGTAAAGCGCCGGCAAAGCGAAGCTCGACTTCTGTGCCTTCGATGCCCATTGCTTCGAGAATGCGAGCAATACCTCACTGACATGGAATGTGAAGGCAAGCATGTCAGCGGTGTAGTGGCAGCTCGCTATAGCGACGTTATTCCTCATAGCTTTGAGAACTACCAGGAGACATGCCGTGGCTGCTCGCGGCCGCTGCGTCCGCATTTACCGAAACGGCGAAATCAGGATCCGAATTGCGTGCAGCACCAAGGCGAGGGACTTTGCCGAGACTGTTACCCGCTAATGCATAGGAACTACACATTGATTCCCGTACGAATCACCACTACATCGAAGAAAGAGGACTAGCCATGATGGCAAACGTTTATCTACCTAATGGACAACTCGCGCAGCCGGGCTCTATCTATTTTGAGTTCTTCCGCCTACTCGCGCTGTTGGGAAAGGGGGCCTAGGAAATGGAAGAAACTGCTCAAGTATCTGCAGAGTACAACCCGTTACATGCTCCGGCCGGAACTCCGTTTCTGGCTCGCGTATGTGGGGGATTGCCGCAACTTGTTGTTAGAAGTAGTAGTGAGATCGATTTGGAAAGCTGGTGGTTTCTCAACGGATCGCGCTGGCTGCGCTGTGATGACCAAGACGTCGCGATCATGAATCGGCTCTTGCCTTCTTAGGCATAAATGACAGTGCAGCTGGATTGAAATGGATAATCAACAACAAAAATGGAAGTGCGCAGACTGCGGAAAGATGCGGCCCCAAACAGGCAGCTGTTTTCACTGTAAGAGGTCAACAGCGAAAGTCGAGTACCTCAAAGAAGCTAAGTACACGAATGAGGAGTATGACTTCTTCTGCTCGATCGGCTACGAGCCGAAGCAGGCGATATCACTTATTGCGCGTTCGCTGAAGATTGCGCCCCGAACGGTGGAGAGACGCATTGAATCAATTAACGCTGCTTAGAACTAACCAACCAAGAAAGAGGAACTGCCATGCCTTGGCTAAGAGTAGGAGACACGAGCTCTACCCATCCGCTCGTATTCCGTCTGCTCGAAGTCTGCGATGGCAACCGCCAACTACAACTCGAATGCTGGGGATTCCTCGTCATGGCAGCAACCGTCTCCGCAGCCCACCTATCTGACTACATCGTGAGCCGTGGTCTTGCAGAAACTGTCGCCCCAGGGAGATCAGAGGACCTGGCCGCGATTCTGATTGCATCTGGATTGATGGAGCCTGTAGAGGTTGACGGCCGCGCGGCATACAAGATCGTCGACGCCGAAGACTTGCTTCACATGAGGTTGGGGGAAGAGGTCGAACTAGACCGCGCCCGAAAGCGTGACTCGCGGCGACCAGACTTAGTCATCCCCGTGAGGATTCGTGACGGTGACGTATGCCGTTGGTGTGGAAAGACGGTTAACTTCGCTGACCACAAGTCAAGCCGCGGTGGCGTTATTGATTCGCTTACCAGTCATAAGAATTCAACTCTCGAAACGCTGGTGGTTGCATGCCGCGGATGTAATACCAAGCGCGAGATCGAGGGCCAGGAGATGACTCTCCGAAAGGCTCCGGACAAGAAAGAGGTTTACTATTCGGATAGCACGATTGCCTATATAAATAATTCAGACTATGCCAAGTCCAACAGGATAGTTCTCACCCCGCGACAGACGCGCCTTGAATTCAGCCAGGCAGCACCCGTGTCTCAGGAGCAGAGTGCGCCGCAAGGTGTACGTCATGCAGCACCGTCAGTTAATGGCCAGAGTGCGCAGGCGAGTACCGAGCAGGCAGCACGCCCAGCAGATGCGCTGAGTGCGCCAGGCCCAGATGCCAACGGCACGATGCCGCCGGATTGGTTGATGAACCCTGTGGAAGAAAGCGGCGAACATGCGGCAGCACCCTCCGGCCAGGAGCAGAGTGCGCCCGACAGTACAACGCCGACCAATGGTTCACAGCATCAGGCAGCACCCGTGTCTCAGGAGCAGAGTGCGCCGCAAGGTGTACGTCATGCAGCACCGTCAGTTAATGGCCAGAGTGCGCAGGCGAGTACCGAGCAGGCAGCACGCCCAGTAGATGCGCTGAGTGCGCCAGAAGCTCTGAACCCAGAGCCTGGCCAACGCCCGCAGAAATCACGGACTGACAGATCGAACGGCAAATGTAACGAAACGGTAAAACCCGATACAAAATCCAAACCGGATCCAGACCGTCAAGCTGACAGGTCCAGACTGTCCGGGACGGGACGGGTCGGGTCTGGTGTGGACGGGACTGGTCTATCTCCTGGTGCTGCAACATCTGGGCGTAAAGGAAGGCGTCGAAGGAGAGGTAGGAGAGCAGGGAGAAGTAGGTAATGGTGGAGCAATATCTCTTGGAGTCTGCAGCTCGTGAGCTGGTGAGGTTAGCGATGCATGCTCAAGGGCTGGATGCGTTGTTGGTTCCGCGTCAGGCTAGCAGTGGGGAGAATGCTGGTAAGCCACCGGCTCGGCGTGGGTCTAAGCCTCCGCTGTCGGTATCGATCGTTGACTTGAAGATGGAGACCGAGCAGCTGCTGGGAAGATGGTGCGCTCAAGTGGCGAGCGAGTCTCCCGAGAGTGGTCTGCCTCCGGGCCACGGGAGTGGGGGCCAGCTCGTGGCTACCCGTGCAGATTGGTTGCGCGAACGATTGTGGGTCATTGAGTCTGCTGCATGGGGCACACTGTGCTGCGAAGAACTGGTGGCGCAAGCGCGAATGGTTGAGGATGTCGTGGCGCCGGCTGACGGTGATGTGATTGACCCGCCGCCTTTTGGCACGGCTCGGCAGTTGGCTCGGTGGTGTCGCCTGCTCGGCAGTCCGATGTCTCGGTCGACTATCCAACGTGCTGTTGCTGATGGCAGGCTGCCGTCCGTAGTTGCCCCCAACGGTCAGGTGTTGATCGAGACGGAAGCTGTCTTAGAGCTTGCTCGCTTAAATTAATTAGTGGGCCACCCTTTGTGATAAGCTGCCGCTCGTAAGAGCTAGGCGCTCGGACTAACTTGTCCGGGTGCCTTTTGTTATGCCCACGGGAGGTGGACATGCCAAGAGCGGGAAAAATTTGTGCCAAGCCTGGATGTCCGGAGCGGGCAGTCTATAGAGGCCATTGCAGGGTGCATGCGCGTCAGCGTGACGCGATGGAAAAGAAGACCGTGGCCACCAAGGTGTTGGAGCGGCGGCCGGGTGAAGCTCAACGCAGAGCGCGAGCGGTATCTGTTCATCGGGCTCGCTTTGGCGATTGGTGTCCCGGCTATGGAGTTCCACCGCATGACGCCGCCGATTTAACCGCGCAGCATGTTCACGCGGTCGGATATGGTGGGTCCGCTGATCAGCAGCTGGCGGTGCTCTGTAGGGCCTGTAATAGTCGCCATGCGAAGGCTCTCCGCGATAATCTAGAAAACGTGTTCGATACAAGGGTGGGGGGTACCCCTCGACCTGCGAAAACGCCCGGCCGTGGGTGAGGTCAGAAAAGTGTGCGCAGGGTTCAAAAAACCTGGTCAGGAGGTGAAATAATGCCTAGTGGAGGATCGAGATTGCGATCGGGGCCAAGGCCAGATCTGAACAGTAAACGTTCGGATGTTCGAGGAATTAACGAACATCTAAGGGTGCTTCCACGCGAGGGATACACAGGAAAGCCGCCAGATTGGCCAATGCCGAAAGGTTGGACGCGCGAGCGCTCCCTCTGGAAGAAAGTCTGGACGTACCCGCAGGCAATCGCTTGGATAGATGAACCCTGGCGATGGCTCACAATTGCTGACTATGTCCGCTGGAGAGTTAAAGCGGAACAAGAAAACGCTTCTCCATCAACCATGACCCAAGTCATGCGCCTGGCCGACGCTATCGGCATTACGCCAGCAGGAATGCGAGAAAACGGCTGGACCATCCAGGCCAAACCCGTGACGGAGGAGGCGACGGAGTCCCCGCAGACCCAGCCAACTTCAACGCCGAAGCGGAGGCTCCGTGCAGTAGATGCAGGATAAAGACCAATGGCTAGTCGACTTTCCAACGCTCGCTGATCTCTGGGACCCATGGATAACACAGCATTGCAGAATCCCAGACGGCTACCAACGCGGCCAGCCATTCGTACAATCCGATTGGCAGTTCTGGGCCTCGGCTAACCTGGGCCGAATTCGCGCCGGGATGGAGTGGTTGGGCAAACCATTGGGAAACCAGGCGTTCCAGTATCGACGTGGTCAAGTCATCGCACCGCAGAAGACTGGTAAGGGCCCATGGTCGGCTGCGATGGTTTGTGTTCAGGCTGTGGGACCAGCGGAGTTTGACGGGTGGGCCAAGGCAGGCGATGTTTATCGGTGCGCGGATTGGGGCTGTTCCTGCGGATGGGTCCATGAGTACCTGCCCGGTGAGCCGAAGGGACGGCGTCATCCATCGCCGCTGATTCAGCTCACAGCGACGTCAGAAGACCAGGTAGAGACCAACGTCTATAGGCACCTACGATCAATGATTCAGCAAGGTCCATTGAGGGAATTGATGGCCGACCGCGGTGACTTCGTCCGCATTTTTGGACAAGACGGCGGAGAAGACACCGACCGTATCGACGTCGTGACGGCGTCAGCTAGAGCGCGTCTTGGCAACCCAGTGACATTCGTCCTCCAGGACGAGACAGGGTTGTGGAACCAGCGCAACGGTATGGCTAGCGTGGCTGCGGCGCAACGTCGCGGTCTAGCCGGCATGGGTGGACGCTCGCTTGAAACGTCGAATGCCTGGGACGCTGCCGAGAACTCGGTAGCGCAGCAGACTTTCGAATCACCGATTACCGATATCTACCGCTTCTTTCGAAAGCCACCGGCTGAGCTGGACTGGTTGGACCTGGACGATCGACGCGCGATTATCGAATACGTCTACAAAGGTTCTCCGTGGGTCAATGTTGACTCAATCCTCGCAGAGGCCGCAGAGGTATCACTGACCGACCCGGAGCAGGCTATGCGCTTCTTCGGCAACATCATTACCTACGCCAAGGGCACTTGGCTTCCGATGGGACTTTGGGAGGGGCACTATGGAATGGATACAACCTCCACCACCTGAAACTCGCATTTGTCTTGGTTTCGATGGTTCAGAGACCAACGACTGGACTGCACTGCGCGCGGAAACCGCAGATGGATTCCAGTTCACCCCGAGATATGGGCCAGACAAGCGGCCTACGATCTGGAATCCAGAGGAATGGAACGGCCACGTCCCGCGCGCCGAAGTACTCGTCGCTGTAGAAGAGGTATTTCAGACCTACCAAGTACAGCGGATGTACGCCGATCCGCAGGATTGGCGCTCGGAAATTGGAGACTGGGCGCTTGCTTTCGGCGACGAACACGTCGTGGAATGGCCTACGAACTCCATCCGCCGAATGTTTGCCGCGCTAAGAACCTTCGAAGTCGACCTGGCGGCAGGACGCATTAGCCACGATGGTTGCCCGCTGACGCTATTTGCCATGGCAAATGCCAAGAAAGCTGCAAAACCCGGACAGCAGTACATCCTTACCAAGCCAGCCGATCACCAGAAAATAGACCCAGCTATGGCTTCTGTTCTCGCGCATGAAGCCGCGAGAGACGCGCGCGCCGCGGGCTGGAACCAGACAGTTGAGCACGCTGTGCTCGTTCTCGGACGAAGAAGGAGGAGCTAATGAGCATCTCAAAAGAAGACGAACAAGCCATTGCTCGCATGTACCTGCAGATTCTTCGTCAGCGAACAAAGGACAAGCAGAACGAGGCCTACTACCGAGGCATGCAGGACATCGGAAACCTCGGAATTGCAGTACCCCCAGAAGTCGAGCAGTTCGCTTTTCCCCTGAACTGGTGCAGAACCTACACTGACGTGATTGTCGAACGCCAGGACGTGCGCATGATCCTCCGTAAGGGAGAGAACTCAGAGGAATCGGACTTACGCCAAGATTGGGACGCTAACGACCTAGATACTGAGCAGGTTAAGTTCAACCGCGACATGGTCGTTCTAGGACGAGCAGCTATTTCCGTGGGAGCAGATCCACATGGAGGAATCCCAATCATCAGAGTTGAATCTCCAAAGAACCTGACCGTAGAACGCGATGTAGTCACCCGAGAGACAACCGGAGCCCTGCGCGTCTTCTACGACACAACAGGCATGGCAGAAACATTCGTTCTGTATCGACCGAATTACACCCTGGTGACGAGCAAAAAGCTCGGAAAACAGGTCCAGACACAGCGTATTGACCATAACTTAGGACGAGTGCCCATCATCGTTATGTACAACCGCTCTACCAGCGATGATTACAACGAAGGTGAGTCACTGCTTAATGACCTCAAGCCTTTGGTCAATATGGCTGGACGAGTGATGCTGCAACTCCAGTTAGCAATGGAGACAGTCGGAACTCCCCAGAAAGTGCTTCTCGGAGCGACCAAAAAAGACTTTGAAGACGAAGACGGCAACCCCGTTGACCCCTGGGAGACATACCTAGGTGCCGTCTGGGCCGTCGCCAGCGACAAAGCCAAGATTGAGCAGCTTTCGGGAGCAAACCTCACAGGATTCCTCGAAATCATCAAAATGCTGGCAGAACAGGCCTCTACGGTAACCGGCATGCCAGTACGCATGATGGGGCAAAACACAGCTAATCCCGCAGCAGAAGGTGCAATCCGTGCCGATGAGTCGCGCTTGGTAAAGCAAATCGAGCGGCTTAATCGTTCTGCCGGCACCGCTTGGTCCTGGGCGCTGGGAATCTCAGAGAAGATCCGCACTCGTAAATGGGGAGACGGAGAAATACAAGTCCTCTACCACGATCCGGGAACACCAACCGAGGCGCAGAAGGCCGACGCGATGAACAAACTCAACGGAAATAAGCCGGTGCTCTCTGTAAGAGGAACCATGGTTGAGATGGGCTGGTCGCAGCAGCGAATAGACCAAGAGCTGTCCTGGCTTGCTGAAGAAAGCCAGCCCCTCCTGCACTCACTAGATAGGCCTTTCACCCAAGAAGAGCCAGTACTGTCGGAAACAGAGCAGGCAGGTGATACTCCATGAGTACTGTCCTCACAGCTCAACTCGACGCCGTGCCTGCCGCCGCAAAAGTCAACGGGCGACATCGCCAGTTGATTATCCAGCGAGTGCTACGGCAAGTACAGGCGCTCTGGGGAAACCGCATTCGCGACCCCGTAGCGTGGCTTGCCGCCAACGGTGAGATATTCGACGAGTTAGTCGCCCAAGCACAAAGTGAACTCGTCATACTCGCTGCAGATACCATCGATACACAGCTCGAAGCCCAAGGCTATGGCGGACCATTCGACCTAACAGTAGAACCCGAGGCATTCGCAGGAGTATCGGGAGATGGCCGCCCAACCATGGGCCTGGCCTACGCGGCTAGTACGACCGTTGCGCTAGCCGAGAACCCCAGTACCTATGAGTGGAGTAAAGCCGGTGCATCTCTGCTTGTTGCTGTTCAAACCGCGTTGTCGGACACCTCCCGCGAAGCAAAGAAAGTCCAACTTTCCGCGCGCCGGGGAGCTGGATGGATACGCATTGTCCGGCCCCCGTGCTGCGCACGATGCGCAATACTTGCCGGAAAGAAAGCCCAAGGCCCCTGGGTAGGCTTCCAGCGACACCCCGGCTGCGATTGCGACGCCGTCGCAGTCCACGACTACCGCAACCGATCTGCGGAACTTGCCCGTGAGGGATGGCACCTAGACGCTAACGAATACTTCGACTCTCTAACTACAAAAGAGCAGGACCGAATATTCACCAAAGCCGGGGCTCAAGCAATACGCGACGGCGCGGACCCCACACAGGTCATCAACGCCCGTCGAGGAATGACCACAGTCACCGACCGATTCAGAGCAACCACCCAAACCACATGGGAGGGAACCTCCAAACGAGGAAACGCTTTCCAGTACCTCCGAGCCGAGTACGGAAAACAACTCGTTAAGCGCGGAAAATACACCTACCATGCTCGCCCACGACTCATGCCAGAAGAGATATACAAAATCTCCAACGGCGACCCGGACGAAACCCTGAACTTGCTATACCTCAACGGATATCTCACCGATACCTCGCCGAAACTAAGCGGAATCGAACCACGAGATGCCGAAGTCCGTGCAGCACGAATCCGAATCCTAGAACGACTACTTGAAAGGTAAATCGAGACGATGCCCAAACACCTAAAGCCATGGATCCGAGCCATCACCGCTGATGAAGAAAGCCCTAGTAACGGAGCCACCAACTCCCCGCAACAGTCAGCCAACGCCACCGACGCAGACCACAGCGCGCCGGGCGATGGAGACGAGGACAGTGGTGAAGAAAACGACGACGAGGAAAGTCCGGCGCAGTCTCCGGCAGAAGATTCCAATGCGTCGAAAGTAGAAAAGGACGATTCTCAGGAAAAGTCCGTGGAGTCAACTTCGGATGACAAGAAGCCGGAGGATCCAGATGGTCGCGGTTCGAAGCGAGCAGTGCTTGAAGACCTCGCTCGTGAGCGCAAGAAGCGACAGTCTGTTGAATCTGAACGAGATGAACTCGCCGAGCGCCTAAAGAAGCTCGAGCAGGAAAACGCCGCGCGAGAGCGGAAAGAAAATATGAAGGCCGCGCTTGCAAAGGCAAATCTCCCCGCCGAGATGGCGGATCGCCTTAAGGGTGAGTCCTTAGAGGAGTTGACCGAAGACGCTGAGAAGCTCGCCAAGAGCCTTGGATACGACCGAAGCGCCATCGACCCCGGCCAGGGGAAGACCAAGGCACCAAAGCCAGCGACCCTGGCTGACGCAATCAAAAACCACTACGTAAAGGAGTAAGCCCATGGCTATTACCCTTGAGCAGGCAAAGCTCAACACCCAGACTGACTACGACCCGACGATTATCGACGAGTTCCGTAAGTCATCTGCCATTCTCGATTCTCTCGTATTCGACACCGCGGTTAATCCCGCCGGCGGCGGAGCGACCCTATCTTACGGTTATCGCCGTCTCAAGACCCAGCGAGGTGCAGCCTTCCGTGAACTTAACCACGAGTACACCCCAGAGCACGTCGAGACCGAGCAGCTGACCGTGAACCTTGCCCCGATCGGCGGCTCTTTCCAGATCGATCGCGTTTTGGCGCACCTTGGACAGGCCACCTCTGACGAAGTCAGCCTGCAGATAGCACAGACGATCAAGGCATCGACCGCGAAGTTCGCTGATGCAGTCATCAATGGTGATATTGCGCAGGACGCTAACGGCTTTGATGGGCTTGATAAGGCGCTCCTGGGCTCAACGACCGAGCTTAACGCAGCAGGCTCCAAGGATTGGTCGGCATTTACCTCTGCGGACGCTGCGATGGCCGTGCTCGATGACCTTGACGAGCTCACTGGTGCTCTTGATGGTCCGGCAACGATGCTCATTGGCAATACCCGCGCCCTGGCAAAGGTCCGTGCAGCAGCGCGCCGTGCGAATATGTACGTCAAGGCTCCAGTGGAAGGCCTTGCTGACAACGCCGGACGCCCAATCGAGCGTGAGCAGGTAGGAAACCTGATTCTCATCGATGCAGGTGCTAAGCCAGGCTCCAATGACCCAATCATCAACGTCGCAGGGGGCCTTACTTCCCTGTACGCAGTCCGCTGTGGCCTCGACGGCTTCCATGCCGTCACGACCACGACCGGCGAACTGGTCAAGACCTGGCTGCCAGACTTCACCACCGCCGGTGCAGTCAAGACCGGTGAAGTTGAGCTAGGCCCAGTAGCCGTAGCACTCAAGGCAACCAAGGCTGCCGCCGTGCTGCGTAACGTCAAGGTGGCCTAATCGTGAAGGTAATTGCGAAAAATAAGAAATACAACGACCGCATTGCTGTAGACGTCTTCGCTAACGGCGTCTGCGAGCAAGCCAGTGAAGAACAACTGTCTTACTACCGACGTCATGGCTTTACCGTCGAAGGACAAAAGCTGGCTAAACCAGGCCCAGGAGCAAAGAAAGCAGAGTGGGAGGCATACGCGCGTTCCCTCGGCCTTGAAACTAGCCGCCTAACCCTGGAATCCATCAAGGAAGCCGTCGAAGAGCTCGAAAACGACGAGCGCCCGGAAACAACACCAGTTAGCGACGAAGCTGTCCACACCGTGCCCGATGGAGACGTCGAAACCCAGTAAGGAGGATTGAAATGCCAAAATGGCTAACCTCCCCAATTACGGACATTTGGCCTGACCTCAGCGAAGCTCATACCGCGAAGGTAACTCGCTGGATCGACCAAGCAGAAAGGCTAATCGCACAGCGATTCCGCACAATCGATCAACGCATCGAAGCAGGCTACCTAGACCCAATCGTAGTGGCCGACGTCGTAGAAGCGATGGTCACCCGAGCACTAGATACCTACACCCGCGGCGGAATGGACAAGCTGGCATACCCCGAAGTCTCAATGGAATGGGACAACTCCGGCGGCGCCGGCAACGGCTCCACCTTGTTTCTCACCATCGACGAACTCATGCTGCTTTCTCCATCCGAATCAACCGCAGCATTTACCATCTGCAAAACTCCAAGGCCACGCCTTGCAACACCTACGCACACGGAAGTAAATCGCCGATGGTAAATGCCGCAATCCTCTTCGAACCTGGATGGACACACTGTACATACGCGCCGTTCATCCAGGAAGACCCCGACACAGGCGAGCCGTACACAACACGGCAAGCCATAGAAACCCCAGGAAAAGGCCTAGTGCAGGCTCCACTCTGGTCAGGATTCCAAGAGACCACAAAGACAACCGTTCGCGACGAACGACTCGTCCTCTTCCACTCCGACCAACTGCCAGAAACCTTTGAAATCACCGCAGAAGACGAATTCTTCTCACCTCAAGGACACTGCTGGCAGGCAATCACAGATGGAATGCCACGCCAAATCCCAGGGAAAAACGTT
>VNIW01000608.1_pt1 | contig 12372 bp, 15 predicted proteins | sample 7248591 | NCBI WGS metagenome assembly VNIW01 (sample SAMN12251776, study PRJNA551026) | human skin metagenome | isolation source: skin samples from patients infected with Netherton Syndrome | host: Homo sapiens | place: France:Paris | reverse complement strand
TTTTTTCTTTTCTTTATGATTAATTATTTTTGGCATAGTTATATGTTAACACATTTTAATACAGTTGTGTTAAAAAAAGTGTACAGAAAATAACCATTTTCTGTACACTCTCTTTTTATATCTAGATATATAGCTAGTATACATATTTTAGTGTTCAATAACCCAACATAAAATCTATGTTCATAAATATGGTTATAATTAAGTTATGGTACAATGAAAATACATATAGGAGGTTCGTATTTTGAAAATAGGTTATGCAAGAGTTTCAACTGGTTTGCAAAATTTGAATTTGCAGGAAGATCGATTAAATCAATATGGTTGTGAAAAAATATTTAGCGATCACATAAGTGGAGCAAAAAGTAAACGTCCTGGCTTAGATAGAGCCATTGAATTTGCGAGGTCAGGAGATACGATTGTTGTTTGGAGACTAGATAGACTAGGACGTAACATGGCAGATTTAATCACATTAGTTAATGAACTTAATAATCGAGGCGTGAGTTTTCATAGTTTAGAAGAAAATATAACAATGGATAAATCAAGTTCTACAGGACAATTGTTATTTCATTTATTCGCAGCATTTGCAGAATTTGAACGTAATTTAATTTTAGAACGTTCTTCAGCGGGGCGAATTGCAGCTCGTGCTAGAGGACGCTATGGAGGTCGACCCGAAAAATTAAATAAACAAGATTTAAAATTACTCAAAACACTTTATGATAATGGAACACCAATTAAAACTATTGCAGAACAATGGAAAGTTTCACGTACCACAATCTATCGTTATCTCAATAAGTTAAATAACCAAGAAAATAAAGATAAATAATATTACTAAATTTTAAGAAAGATAAAAATTAGACAGGATACACCCTAATCATACAGATGTAGTTATTGAAATTATAGTAAATAGAACGTATGGTTAGGGTGTATATTAATTGTGAGGTGAAATCAATGATTGTTGGCTATGCGAGAGTATCATCGAACGATCAAAATTTAGAAAGGCAACTTGAAAATTTAAAGACGTTTGGTGCTGAAAAAATTTTCACAGAAAAACAGTCTGGTAAATCTATTGAAAATAGACCGGTACTTCAAGAAGCACTTAACTTTGTGAGAATGGGGGATCGGTTTGTCGTGGAATCAATCGATCGTTTAGGTCGTAATTACTATGAAGTGATTCACACCGTTAATTATTTAAAAGACAAAGAAGTTCAATTGATGATTACTAGCTTACCTATGATGAATGAAGTCATTGGCAATCCATTATTAGATAAATTTATGAAAGATTTGATTATTCAAATATTAGCAATGGTTTCAGAACAAGAACGAAATGAAAGTAAACGTAGACAAGCACAAGGTATTCAAGTTGCGAAAGAAAAAGGTGTGTATAAAGGACGCCCTTTATTATATTCACCCAATGCGAAAGACCCTCAGAAACGCATTATTTATCATCGCGTTATAGAAATGTTAGAAGAAGGTAAAGCAATTAGTAAAATTGCGAAAGAAGTAAATATAACAAGGCAGACGATTTACAGAATTAAAAACGATAATGATTTTATTTAATAAACTTTGTTTCAATGCAACTGAGAGCTTCTCACAGCGTCTCAAAACAGATGATTATAATCTATTATGAGTTTTTAATAACAAGACAAGAAAAGAGAGCGTAAATATGCTCTCTCTTTTTTCCTATATTCTTTTTCTCATTAACGAATGTTATTGAAAATTGCTCCGATAAAGATTCAAATACTATTTCCTATCAAGGTATATCTGAAATTTAAAAGAAAAGTTTAATTACAATCAAAGACAATGCTATAGACCATAGAAACAATGAAAAAAGTGATGCTTCTTTTTTATGTTTAGGTAATTTTTTAAAGTTAGTGAAAGTATTAATAACTCCAAAAGAAATGAAAAAAATAGTTAAATTCAAAATGAAAAAAAACAGAATCATTTACTATCTCCTTTGTTAAAAATACTTTTTAATTTGTTAAAAAGTAAGAAAAAGACGCATATAACAATAGGAAATAATACAATATATATATATAATTGAGGCGTAGATCCCCACTTCATATAAAAAATAAGTATCGTAAAAATATAAACTATTATAAATGGTAAAAACTTAAAATTATTATTTTTCATAAGTTAGCTATCTCCTTATATAACTTCTGTAATCCATTCAACAAGCGTTTCCTCTGACGGAAAATCCATACATTTTCGTTCATCTACTATATATCCTTCACTTAGAACATGAATGTCTTCTGCCAAATTAATAATAGTATTTACTATATGACTAGTGAAAATAATAGTAGAACCTGAGTTTGAAAGTTCTTTAATAATATTAGAAAAATTCCTTTGAGTAACTTGATCTATTGCATTAAAAGGCTCATCTAATAAGACAATTGGTGAGCCAACAATTAGCATACATGCAAAATTAAGCTTTTGTTTCATACCTGAAGAAAAATTAGATACTTTTTTATCCAAATCAGTTTTATCTAAACCTACTTTAGACAAAGCTGAGAGTATATTCTGTTTAGATACTTCCTTTCCATATAAACTACTAATTAATAAAATATTATTCTTGCAATTTAGATTTTCATAAAAAAAGGGGTCAGAAGACACAAAGTAAATAGATTTTCTTAAATATGTATTCTTTTTTAAACTTTTTCCATTTATTGTAATTTCTCCAGAATCTGGTAATAATATGCTACTTATTAAATTGAACAATGTAGTTTTCCCAGCACCATTTTTTCCTATAATGCAATGTATGGTACTAGGACTAAAAGATAAATTAACATCTTTTAATACTGTTTCATTTTTGTTAAATTTTTTTTTAATATTTGAGATTCTTAGCATTATTACCTTCTCCCTAAAAGTGTACATTAATTTCAATAATTGCTGCTAAAATAGTTAAAGTTAATATTAAAATTGCAGTAAACCCAGTTATTTTTCCAATATTATGTGAAATTTTCTCCTTTTTAAACAAAAGATTATAACTGTACGATATCATATAGAATGAGTATGTTGAAGCTATAAGCAATGCTAGCAATTCAAATACTCCATGTGGTAATAAATTGAGCATTGTAAATATAAACTGATCATTATGTATTGAATTACCAATATAAAAGCCTATAATTAACCCATTAATAATTAGTAGTAGCACATTGGCAACCCCTAACGTTAAAAAGCCTAAAAAAGCAATGAAAAAGTATAATATATTATGTGAAAAAATTTCTCCAAATTCCAAACTATTATCAACCATTGTCTTCCCCATATTTATATCAAGGAAATAATATAATAATATACCTAATAATATAAAGCTTATAAGTACTAATACATTAGTTAAAAAGTATTTTTTTATCTTAAACATATATATCACGTTTCCTCCATGACTTATTTGTTTTACGTAGAATCATATTTACAAAGGTTAATAAAAATATAGTTAATAATAAAAGCCAAAAAATTATAAATGTTACAAGATCATTATAGGAACGTTCTGTTATAAGTGCAAAAATAATAATTAAATATATGGAAAAAGAATAACAATTTTTAAGCTTATCAAAAACTGTGTCATCTAGTAGATTTTGTTCCTCAAAGTGATCTAGTTCGCTAAAATGCTGATACTTAAAATGTGGTGATATATATGATGGTAATAATGATAGATGCGGAACTATTATTAAATTGCTTACACTCAATATTCCAATAATTAGTAAAAGTTTCCAATCCATTTTTAACATTATTATCATAGCTATAATAATAATAATAGGTTCTTTAATACCTAACAATCTAATTGCATTTAACTTGGCTGTATATACTTTTTTAAGTTCAATGTTGGCAATCCTATATAAAACAATACTTTTACCATCAGAATCAAATCTTAAAACTTTAGAAAACAAATCAGGACCTACAGATAAGCCCTCTTTTAAAATACTAGAGCTAATAATTGTTATTGAAAATAGCATAGCAAATTTATTATCTGCATAAGAAGTTAATCCGAGTATTATACCCAAATATAACCAAACCGTATAACTAATGTATAAATAAGGTCTATGTAAAATCAATTCTTGGAAGTCAGAAAATAAATTTATAAATTGTAATTTAAGTATCGATAATTTTTTATAATTTGTAGTTGTGTATATTTTTGAATCAAGGTTATCATTTAAAAATTCATCAAACTTTCTATACCAAAATCCTATCTTATCAGTGAAAATACAATAAATTAACGTACATATTGTTAATACAATAATGATTATAGAATATATATTAAAGTTCAAAAATATATCATGAGGAGAAAAATAATTTAACTTTTTAGAAATATTATCATTCAATAAATTTATTTCTTCAACAATAGTATGCATATATTCATTGAAATCAAACGTTTTATCTCCCTGCTTTAAAAATTGTAATAAAGTAAGAAATGGTTTAATCAGAATAGAATTAATTATATGTACTAACCAAATTCCAATTAATAATACTAATGAACCTGTGAAAATATTTATAAGTAAATAACTAAAAGAAAAAATTTTTTTATAGCTTGTTACTTTTAAAAGAATATATATAACTTGTACTACATAAGACAGTAATAAGAAAAACATAAAAGAACTGACTAATTGTAATATAAATATAATTCTTTCACTTGAAAAAATAGTAATCACAATTCCAATAATTATAAGATTTAAATAACCTTGCATTCTCTTTATAACATCTAAAAGAAAAAGTAAATTAAAAACACCTAGATTAGTCAATTGACTTCTAAAAAGCAATTCACTATCTAATGGTTCTATTAATAATTTTGTTCTAGGTATAAGTGGGACAAAAACAATGAATAAAAATGAAAATAAGAAATAATAATATTTTATAATCAATATTTTATCAGAAAAAATATTGATAAAAGTAAAAGAAATTGAAAAAGTGATGATAATGTTCATAAAAATCGATAAATAAAAAAGGATTATATATGATTTGAATATCTTTTTGTTTTTTAAGAATTCAAATTTTCTGGCTATAAAATACATCATATTTATTTTTATATATAATAAATACTGCATTTAAAGATCTCCTAACTTTTGCAAAAAGGCCTCCCTTAAAAAGAGAGACCTTTTCTAAATTTCAAATTACCAAGCTGCAGCTTTTTTTGTTCCCCATCTTTTTACAAATTTCATGATGTATTGACGTCCAACTATTGACAATAATGTTCCAATACCAGCAGTTGCCCAAGCCGCGCCCGCAGCTGCAGCTGCACTAGCTACATCGGCTCCGGTAATTAACGAAGTGATAAGTGTAGAAGCAGCACTAGTATTAAGAGTAATGCCATAAGGCTTTAACTTTTTAACTAAATAAAGCATTTTTACACCTCCTCTCCATATCCACATACTATTATAAAAATTTAAAAAAGTATACCCCTATTTTCTTTTATAAAGATGTAATTAAAGTTAAAAAGAAAATAAATACACTATATATTAAAGACCAAGTAATCGCCTTCTTTTTCGATAAGAGGTTAGCATTATACAGCATCACTCCAAAAATATATGCTCCTATTAATATTTGTAAGTTAAAGGCACTCAAAACTTTATTTCCTTTATCAAAAATATTTAAGCTTGTTATTGAATACTCAGTAGTTGATACACCTGTTAAAAATTGTATTGTTATAACTATTAAAGCTATTAAAGAAATAATAAGTTTGTAACTTAAAGTTTGAGAAAATATGACCTTGATTTTCGTCCTATTATTCATAATTTTCAAAATTATCAAAATAACAACAAATATAAAAGCTATTTCAAAAACCGAACTAAGTGTTCCTCCGATAACTCCTCCAATCTGTCCAAATTTCTTAGCTTGTTCTAACTCTGTTCCTTCTAGTCCCTTTTCTTTGAATATTTTTTCATAATTAGTGGATGATGCAATGATAAAATTATAAATAATAATAATAATAATAGTAAAAATAAATTTTATAGTCCACTTAGGATTTTCACGTACTTTGGAAAAATGCTGCGCAAAGGGTAAATTGGAACTTTCCATTATACTTTCCTCCTTTAATATATTATTCTTAAAAAGAATAACACTATTTATGTCATATTGAAATAATATCCGAAAAATATTATTATGTTTAAAATATTAAGTGAAAAATGATAAAGGAGTGTCCGAGCAATTGAAGAAAAAATGGATATGGATTATAGGGATTGTCGCAATTGTAATCTTATTGGCAATTTCGTTGGTTTTAAAGCAAGTCAATAGTAGTTCAGATGATAAAGATGGATATGATACATATAAAGTGGAGAAAGAAAACCCACTTAATTTGGAAGGAAAAGCTTCCCCTCATTCAGTCAAAACGTACAACAATAATAGTCAAATAGGAACATATGTCAGCACACAAGTTGATGATGGTCAATCAGTTAAACAAGGCGATGCATTGATTAACTATGATGTGAACAACAATAAACGTCAACAGTTGGCAAATAAAGTTGATGAAGCACAAAACGCAGTGAATGAAGATTATAGAAATATTAATCAAGCGCCCAATGACAATGATTTACAGAAGAAACTAACACAAGATCAAAGTACATTAAGCGAAGCGCAACAACAATTGAATCAACATGATAAACAAGTGAATGACAGCGTATATGCAGCATTTGACGGTAAAGTTGATATCAAAAATAGTAAAAATGTATCTGATGGTCAACCGATTTTACAATTGGTCTCAAACGAACCACAAATTAAGACAACGGTCTCTGAATTTGATCTAGATAAAATCAAAGAAGGTGACAAAGTAGATGTCAAAGTCACAAGTAATGGTAAGACAGGTAAAGGAGAGATTAAAAAAATCTCTGAATTACCTAAGAGTTATGAAGATAAGTTAGGTGAGTCAGGCGCAGCAAGTGGTGCGAGTGCTGGTGCAGCAGGAAGTTTAAGTGAAGGCGAAGAAGATTCAACAGCTTCAGCAGCACAAGCTTCAAATCCAATTGAATCCGACCCAAGTGACGGCAGTGATTCTGAATCATCGAAATACACAGTAATCATTAGTGACTTAGATATTCCTGTACGTGCAGGTTATTCAATGGAAATAAAAGTGCCATTAGATTCAATTAAATTACCTAAATCTGTATTAACGAAAGATAATAACGTATTTGTTGTAAATAAAGATAATAAAGTAGAAAAGCGAGATATCAACATAAATAAAGTGAATGGTGAGATTTTCGTTAAAAAAGGCTTAAAAAAAGGAAACAAACTGATTAAAAATCCTAAAAAAACAATGAATGATGGAGACAAAGTTGAGGTGTCATCATGATAGAACTTGTAGATATCAATCGCCATTTCAAAAATGGTGATGAACAAAACCATATTTTGAAAGACATTAATATCAGCATTAAAGAAGGCGAGTTCATTGCCATCATGGGTCCTTCAGGTTCAGGTAAGAGTACGTTGATAAATATTTTAGGTTTTATTGATCGTGGCTATGAAGGTGATTATCTGTTTAATGGAGAGAATTATAAGCAAAGCTCAGATAACCATCTTGCAGAAATACGTAATAAAACAGTTGGTTTTGTATTCCAAAATTTTAAACTCATTCAAAATAACACAATCTTAGAAAATGTCAGTATACCACTCGTATATGCAGGACTTGGTTCACAAGCACGCAAAGATCGTGTGACACGTACGTTACACGATGTAGGGCTATATGATAAAGAAAACCAAATTCCTAATAAATTGTCTGGTGGTCAACAACAACGTGTGGCAATTGCACGTGCGATTATTAATCAACCTAAATTTATTATCGCTGATGAACCTACAGGTGCGTTAGATTCAAAGACATCTAAAGATATTATGGAATTGTTTATGAAACTCAACAAGGAACATAACACGACAATGATTCTAGTCACACATGATCGTAAAGTGGCGGATAAAGCAGACCGTATCATTCATATTTTAGACGGTCGGGTTCAGCGAGAAGAGGTGGTTGAATGAAGAACTTATCTAACATTATAGCTGTCTCATTTAAATCAATATTAAAAAATAAACGACGTAATATTTTCACTATGATTGGGATTATTATTGGTATCGCAGCTGTTATTACGATTATGTCATTAGGTAATGGATTTAAGCAAACGGCGGCTGATGAGTTTTCAGATTCAGGTGCAGGTAAAAATTCCGCGATTATTAGTTTTATGGCGAGTAATGGTGATGGCGCTAAAGACAATCCATTTAGCCAACAAGATATTGATATCGTAAAGCAAGTCAATGGCGTATCTGATGCGAAAATCAAAGAGAATGATGATACAGGTTATTCTGCGAAAATGACTAATGCACAGAAAAAAGGCGACGTCAGCATATTGAAAAAATCAACGATGGACAGTCCTGAAAAAGGAAAGGGCTTTGACTCAGACGATAATGAGTTACATAAAAAAGTCGTCACGGTTGATGATAAAATAGCGAAAGACGTCTTTAATAAAGATGCGATTGGCAAGACGTTATACATAGATGGTCAAGGTTTTGAGGTTGTAGGCATTGAGAATGATGCCATGAATCCATCTGCCGTTAATATGCCTTCTAAGACGTTTGATCAATATATGGGGAATTTAAATCAAGACTTCCCATCGCTACAATTAACAGTTGAAGATGGTGCGGACAAGAAAGATGTGGCAAAAAAAGTGGAAGACGCATTAAATAAAAAAGCCTCCGGCGTAGGAGATGGCAATTACACTTATAATGATACTGAAGAAATGATGAAGGGTATCAATAAAGTCTTTGATGGCATCACTTACTTCGTGGCAGCTGTTGCAGGAATTTCACTATTTATCGCTGGTATCGGTGTGATGAATGTGATGTATATTTCTGTCACAGAACGTACCGAGGAAATCGCAATTCGTCGTGCATTTGGCGCTAAAGCGCGTGATATCGAGTTACAATTCTTAATTGAAAGTGTCGTACTGTGTATGATCGGCGGTCTAATTGGATTAATCTTAGGTATCCTTATTGGTAGTCTTGTCGATGCCGTAACACCTAGTTATATCAAGAGTGTGGTCAGTATAGGGTCTGTGATCATAGCAGTAGGTGTATCCATGTTGATTGGTATCATCTTCGGTTGGATTCCAGCTAGGGCAGCAGCGAAGAAAGAACTAATTGATATTATAAAATAAGATGATTATCGTAATATTTAACTTAACATAATCGATGATTATCAGAAGTATGATTATCAGAAGTCCAGTTAACATAAAAAAGAAGCGCCAAGTTTAAATACTTGATGCTTCTTTTTAAATTACAGTTAGTTACCAAATAAACGACTCCAAAAACCTTTTTTAGGTGGTTGTTCTACCTTGTTATCAGGATCATTATTTATTTCTTCAGATGAATTATTACCTTTAAGTAATTCATCTTCTTCTAAACTGTTATCATTGCTCTCTTCAGGCATCTCTTTATTTCTATCTCTTATGTCTTCTTCTGCTGTCTTGTTTACTTGTGGTTGATTAACATTTTTAACTTCTTCAGTAAATTTTGCTTCTTGCGTATTAACATTTTGTCTATCATTCGTAGATTGATCAAAAGAATAATTAAGTTGTCTTTCTTCTTCTAATTGATTCTCTAATTTTTGAATCTTTTTATTGCTTTCTAAAGCTAATATTTGTTGATTTTCAAGCAATTTTGATCTTTCCTGTAACTCTTTTCTATAGAATTCTATTGTTGTGTTGTGACGACTTTCTTGCTTTTCAATCTGGCTATTTAAGGTTTCAATTTGATTTTTTAATATTTCTATTATTTGAGTGTCATTTTTAGATTCAACATTAATATTATCTGATTCATTATTTTTTTTATCCGCTGTGGTAGTTTCGAACCCATATTTCTTTTTATTTTCATTCACCCTTTGAATTATTTTTTCTACATCAGTATCTTCTTTAATGAATGAAGTGTTTTCTTGCTTTATTGTTTCTATATTTAGTCGTTTAATATTATTAAAAATTGTTTGTTTACTAACTTTTAATTCTTCACTTAACATTTTCACACTTTTCACATAATCAACCCTTTGTAAACAGTTTATAAACCCTTTACAAACCATTATAAAACTATAGATGCTTTAATACAAGATAATACAATATGAATAAAAAACACATTTTATAAAGGGTTTATCTAGGGTTGATAGGATTTGTCAAAGGTTTATCAACCTTTTATGAACCTTTGACGGTTATCCATTTTCTCCTTTTATAACCTTATTTAAAGTGCTATAATATACTTAACATATCAAAAACCCCCAACTACTGGTAATAGTTGGGGGTTGGTAATAAAACGTTACAGCACGTTTGTTTAATATAAAATTTGTACTTGTATTATATAATGAATAACATCTTAGTGCAAGCTCCTAAATCTTTAAATAAATGTAAAGCTATATAAAAGCGTTTTATTACCTCTTACCACACTAAATTTCGGAAAGAGGTTTTTTATTATGTCAAATTTCAAAAGAATTACAATACAAGAGTTTGAACAAGAAAGATTTTATAAACTATATAAGTTTTTATTTGAAGATGATTATTTTAGAAAGCTCAGTGACTCTGCCAAAATTGCTTATTGTATGTTTAGGGACCGGTTCGAATTATCTAAAATAAACAATTGGATTGATGAAAATGGAAATGTATATTTAATATTTACTACTAAAGATTTATGTGAACTTTTAAATTGCGGAACTCAAAAAGTAACCAAAATTAAGAAAGAATTAGAAAATTTTAATCTTTTAGAGCAAGAAAGAATGGGTTTAAACAAACCAAATAAAATTTACTTGCTAGAACCTAAAAAACCATATAAACACAATGATAGCAAGGAATTTCGAAAATCAAAATTCCAGAATAATGAAAATCAAAATTCCAGAGTTTTGAAAGTCAAAAAACAAGAATTTCGAAAATCAAAATCAAATGATACTGAGTTTAATAATACTAACTATATAGAGACTGATGATAATGATACGAATGATTTGAATGATACAAATAACAATATTTCTACAACTAACAGTCATTCGTATCATACAAATCACCAAAACACTGAATTTAATAACGATGCTTTAAAATTCCAATTACTTGAAGAATTACCAAATCAAATTAAAGATTATTTAAGTAATTTTGAAATTAGAGAGATTCGTATTATTAAAAGTGTTTTACTTAAAGGGAAAAAATCTTTTAATAACTCACATGATACATATTACCGTTTAGAAGATGTGGAATTTGATCTAGTAAGGGTCTTAAAACGTTTTAAAGCAATGCTGCTACAAAAGAGCGAAACTGTTGAAGCCATGCAAGGTTATTTAATGCAATCGATTAAAGCTGAACTTGAAGAAATACACGCGCTCAATATGCGTCGTCAAAATATGCCTAAATACAATATCTTTAATGAATAGTTCAAATGATCTTACAGCAATCAAAGAGACATCAAAATATTCGGTTAAGTCATCTGATTTTTTAACTGATGATGACGAAAAAAATCAAGAAATCGTAAATGATTTAGAAAAAGGTTTATATCGAAAACGTATGTTGAGTTATGGTGGTTTGCTTAAACAAAAACATAAAATTTTAAATTTAGACGATGCCGAAGAAGGTAATTTAATTCAAACGAGCGATGAAGAAAAAACGACCGAAGAAGAACAAAAAGCCCATTCAATTACGGCTATTTGGAATTTTGAAAAACAAAATTATTTCTTAAAGAATTTGTAGCGTTAGCTTATCAAAGCTAGCGTTTTTTTATGCTTTTTTGCCTCTGCAGGAACTATAGCGTTCAACCAGCATGGTTGAACATTTTTTATGCCAATTTTTAAATTTGCATGTAACTGGTCAGTGTCTAAAAAATTCAACACTGATTTTGCTCAAATTTTTGTTTGTGAAAAGCAATTATTTTTATTTGGCTCTCATTTGCGTTTTAAGAGCCGATATAGGTTTTTAGGTATAAAACTATAGGATTTACCCCTAAATCTTTAAAATACCCCCTTAAAATTCAAAATAAAGGTATTTAAATTTAGATAAAATAAAAAAGCCAATCCGTATAAAACGAACTGACTTTTAAATAGTTATTCTTTTATCGTGGAATTAATTTTTATATCTGCGCTACAACGCCGATTCTTTTGTATTTGATATAAAAATCGACGGAGGTCGATTTCGATTTTAGCACTACGTTCTGAAAGAACGTGTAAGTGCGCCCTTACGGGATTTAACTAGATTATAACGACGAAAATTAGACCTGTAAAGCGATAACTATTGTGATAAAGTTTGCTAAAAAGGAGGTTGTATTTTTTTATGTGGTTACGTTTTTCTGTGCAATTACTTTTGTCTATTTTGATGCTAGTTTTGGTTCTGTTGCAAAGTTGAATTTATAGTATAATTTTAACAAAAAGGAGTCTTCTGTATGAACTATTTCAGA
>VNIW01000607.1_pt1 | contig 12428 bp, 13 predicted proteins | sample 7248591 | NCBI WGS metagenome assembly VNIW01 (sample SAMN12251776, study PRJNA551026) | human skin metagenome | isolation source: skin samples from patients infected with Netherton Syndrome | host: Homo sapiens | place: France:Paris | reverse complement strand
GGCTGGCAGGTGGGCGGGGCCGGTGATCGTCGGGGTGGGGGTGGCGGTGCTGCTGTGGGCGGCCGTGCTGGCTGCCTGGGCGGTGGTTGGCGGATAGGCGGGAAGTGCCCCACGGCAACAAGGCAACAAGGCAATAAGACAACAAGGCGACATGGGGACTCTATGGCGCCCGCTGTGGGGTCTGCCTGAGGACAGACGAGAACAACGCAGATGCGTGTCCACACCGGTGGCGCGGGAAACAACGACAGGACGAGGAGAAAAGACGATGGCTGAGGTGCAGGTGACCCGGTGGGTTGATGACATGGATGGCACGGATCTGTCCGTACTGCCGGCAGAGCAGGTCCGAAAGGTGCGGTTTGCGGTGGGGTCTGTGCGGTATGAGATGGATCTGACTGCGGAGAATGCGGCGCTGTTTGATGAGGATATTTCCCGGTGGGTGGCGGTGGCCAGGAGGGTTCGGCGTGCGCGGCGGGGGTCTGCGGGTCGGCGGGGGTGGTCGGATGGTCTGGATCGGCAGACCCGGATGCAGGTTCGTGCGTGGGCGCGCCGGCAGGGTCTGTCGGTCGGTCAGGCTGGTCGGCTGTCGAAGCAGGTCATCGATGCGTGGCGTGCAACCCAGGGGCAGGCCACGCCGGGTCGGGAGGCTGAGGGGGTGGCGGCATGAGGGGTGTGACACACCGTCCCGGGTGGGCCTATGTCCTGATGGTCGTGCTGCTGAATGTCGGTGCCCAGACGGTACACGGATGGGCACGGGGGGTACGGCGATGAGCCGGTCCAGGAGGTTATCGCGTTGTGTTGCTGGTGTTCTGGCTGCTGGCGTGGTCGTCGGTGCGGGTCAGGGTGTCACCGCTTCCGGGGCATCAGCGGCACCGGATGCCGGTGGGTTTCCGGTGACTGATGTGGTCGTTTCGGTGCCGGCGACGGCGCAGTCTGCGTGGTGGTTGCCGGATGTGCCGTTTGGGTGGGGTACTGCCCAGACCGGTGTGGCTGCTGCTGCGGCACCTCGGGTGGTGGCCACGACGGTGAACTATGACGCTGACTGGTTTCTGGGACTGCGTTCGTATGAGCAGTCCCGGCAGTTGGGTATTGACCGGACCCGGCAGATTGTTGCCGAGCAGGCGAGGTTGCATCCGCAGGCGAAGATTCATTTCACGGGCATGTCGGAGGGTGCTGATGTGGCAGCACATGTCATTGCTGATATTGCTGCCGGGTCCGGGCCGGTGGGGCCGGAGCGGGTGGGGGTGTCGTCGCTGGTGGGTAATCCGTCGCGGAATCTGTCGGCACCCCGGCACGGCAACGCTGGTAGTGGCAGTGGGTTGTTTACCGGGCTGGATTACGGGTTGTTGACGCCGTTGGTGTTGGAGGTCTGTAACGCCGGGGATGTGGTCTGTGACACCGGGGATGTGGCTCCGCGGATGTATGACGATGTGGTGACCTCGTTGGTGACGAAGAATGCGCCGTTGGTTGGTCAGTTCGCCCCGACTGCGTTGAGTGATCTCGCTGGGGCGTGGAGTGTGGGGTCGTTGGCGGGCCGGGTGGCGGATCTTCCTGCCAGTGTGGCCGGGTGGGTGATCCATATTGTCTCGTATGTGCCGTCTGGTGGGTTTGCTGCGGCGACTGACTGGATCATGTCGATGATCGGCAGGCTGTCATGACCAGGACGGTGATGATGTGTGCTGCTGTTGCTGCCGCGGTGGCAGTAGGTGGGGTCGGGGTGTGGGCGAGCGCGCAGGACACCCCGCCGGTGGCGACGGCTGAGGTTGCCGAGAACACCGCGAAGACCACGTACCAGGACGCGGTGGGGTTCTACGAGCAGGTCTGCACGGTCCTTGAGCCTGTTGGTGAGGTTCCTGACCGGGTGTCGCGTGTGGTGGAGGACACCATCGGCACGGTCCCGGGTGAGGCGTTTACTGCCCGCCGGGACGTGCTGGCAGGGGCGGTTGAGGAGACCAGGGCTGCGGCTGATCGGTTGCGGGCGGTTGATGCGCCGGTGCGGGTGGGGTCGGTGCGTGATGCCCGGGGTGTGGATTACGCACCTGCCCGGGATGCGGCGGCTGAGGTGGTCGATCGGGCGGCGGGGCGTCTGGGTGACGATATGCCTGCTGCGGAGGTCGTTGGTGCTGCTGTCGATGGTGACAGGTTTCGGGTGCTTGGTGAGGTCACCGGGGAGTTGACCCGCCTGGCAGGTGAGCTTGCCGGTGAGGCCCACCGGGTTCTCGGTGGGGTTTTCGATGCCGCGCCGGTGCCGAATCAGGTGACGATGGACGCGATCAGGGGTCTGCCGGTGTGTGCAGCCCTGATGGACACCGGTGGTGTGGACCCGGAGGTGGTGAGTACTCCTGCGGTGGAGTTGTGGGGTGTGTTCGACCAGGTCACGGATGGTCCGGGCAGTGTTGCTGAGGCGCTGGAGGGTTTCAGTGACCTGACTGATCAGCAGTTCACCGAGGCCGGGGGTGCTGCTGGTGGGGTGGCTGACCGGTTCGATGCTGTTGCTCAGGCGGCCGGTCGGGCAGGTCAGCAGACCCGGGCGTGGGGGAGCGGTCGTTCGAATACTCCGGGTGGGTACGCCGAGGCGGCGGACCGGTTGGCCGGGGACGTCGAGAAGGTGGCCGGCCGGGCTGCAGACCAGGCGGCTGTGTATCGCAGTATCGCTGCCGGCGGGGACGTCGACAGGTTTGGTGAGGTCTCTGCCGGCTTGGCGGATGAGGTCACGGGTTTGTCTGAGGATGTGCAGCGGGCGAGTGTGCGGTTTCGCAGGAATGCGCCGGTGCCGAATCAGGCTACCTCTGAGGCGATTGATCAGGCCCGGAACACCCGGGCTGGCGATCACGGGCCCGGCGAGACCGACAGGTAAGGAGAGATAGGGCATGAACCAGGGTCACACACAGTCACAGGAACTGGCCCGGCTGCGGGTGGTGGTGCCGGATAAGCCGGCTGGCCGCGGTATTACCGACGCGCGGTTCGACCGGGTGGTGGAGGTGTTTTCCGCCCACGCCGGGGAGTTCTTGGCGGTGTCGAATCATGTGGAGTTGGCGAATCTGTCCCACCGGTTAGGTGTGGGGGGTTACCCGGACACGGTGGTGGTCTCTGCGTTGCTGGGCGCCAACGGGACCCAGTGGCGGGACCTGGTCGCAGCGACGGTGCGGCAGGTCGCCGAGTACACGAAAACGTACCGGGACGGTTGACCGCCGGCACTGGTTGAACAGTGTTCACACGTGGGGAAGATCAGCAGATAGAGAAGGAGTCAAGGGTATGAAGTGTCAGGGTGTTGCAGGTGTTGTGGTTGCTGCCGGGGTTGGTCTGGCGGGTGTGGGTTCGGGTGTGGCGGTGGCTGTCCCTGCTCAGCCGGGGACGACGTCGCCGGCGGCCCAGCCGGGTGTGACGAGTCCTGTAGCACAGCCGGGGACGACGAATCCGGGTGTGACCACTGGTGGTGGGCAGGACACGTCTGCAGGTGAGGCCACCGGTGGTGGGCAGCCGGGGACAATTACCCCCGCGCCTGCAGGGCCGGTGGATCAGTCGCCGGCTGTGCCGACACCTGCACCGGCAGACACCGCACCGGGCCCGGCGGTTGCTGACACCACTGCGGAACCGACGGTTGCTGACACCACTCCGGTGTACACGGATCCGGGGTACGGGCAGGATCAGCCTGTCTACGATGCCCCGGTGTCTGAGCAGCCGGTGGATACCGGTGGTGGGGATGGTGCACCGACGTTTATTGATACCGCCCCGGTCGATCAGCCGGCCGATGCTCCGGTGGAGGCGGTCCCGGCTGACGGTGTCCTGGTTGGTGATCCGGTGGCTGAGGAGCCTGCGACCGAGGCTCCGGCGATGGATGCGCCGGGAGACCAGGCACAGGCCGGTGAGCACCCCGAGGCAGCAGCACCTGCAGATATCCCGGTCGCGCCGCCTGTGTTGGGTACCGGTGAGGTCACAGTGGCCGGCCCGGTTGGGCGGGTGGCAGCTAGGTGGGTGACGGTGCCGTATCGCACGGTTGTGACCACCACCGCCACGAATGCCCGGGGTGAGCGTGTCGATGTCCCGGAGGTCACGGTCGGCACGTGGCATGACGGTGGGGTTGATTACGCCGCCGGTGGTGCTGAGGGGTTTGTTGCTGCCCCGCCGGTGGTGGCCCCGGTGGTTGATGCGGCTGTTGCTGCCGGTGAGCGGCTTTCGGGTGTGGTGCCGCCGCGGGGGCGGTACACGGTCGGAGACGAGACCCTTGGCGGGTCTGTGGCCTGGGACAACCAGCCGGGTACGGCGAGTATCTGAATCGACGACACCCGAAGTGTTGCCCCTGCTGTCGGCAGGGGCAGTAGGAACGAAAGGACCATCAGTGATGACAGACGATCACATGCCGGACACGAGCCGGTCGCACGGGTATGACCCGGGGCATGATGATGTGGTTGATTCCGACATGTTGTGGTGGGTGTCGTCGCTGAACAACCGGGGCCGGGATGGATCGGGGATCGTGGCGGGTCAGGACGAGTGCCTAGGTGTGGCAGATGGTGGTTGTTCCACAGACCGGGTGAGTGCTGACGGCCTGGTCGATTCGGTGGATCAGGATGCTGAAGCTACTGGTGTCGGTTCAGGGGAGTATTCGGGGCTGCGGGTCGTCGGCGACGCTGACGCTGGTGCGGACAGCGCTGGTGGTGATGGTGACGAGTCAGACGATGGTGTCGGTGTAGCGTCTGCCGAGAGTTGGGAGGCGGTCCTCGGGGCGTTGCACGACCCTGGTGAGCTTGCTGATGCTTCGGGTCGTGGTCGCCTCGGCGGTCGTATGAGTCGCCGTGGGTGGCGTGGTGGCCGTCGTGGTGGCGTGGCCGGTGTTGCTGTGCCGGCCGGTGGGGCAGGGTACACACCTCTCGCCGACGGCGGTGGAGGTGCCGGTCGTCGTTCGGGGCGTTTTCGGTGGTGGGGTGTTGTGGCTGCTGGGGTGGGTGTTGTGTTGGTTGCCGGTGCGTTTGTTGCCGGCCGGAGTTTGATGTCGGGGGATCAGACACCGGTGAATGCCGCCCCGCCGGCTGAGGCGTGGTCGACGTCGGCGGAGCCGTCGCCGGCGCCGGTGACGACGAGTGCGCCGGTGAAGAACAAGGGCCTTCCTGCGTCTGAGGTCCCGGTGTTTTCCGGGCGGTGTGATGCCCGTGGTGGTCAGGAGCGTGTGGGCCCGTCGCAGAAGTCTGGCAGGAGCGCGTTTGCGGCGTTCCAGGCGGAGTACTACGCCCGCAATGCCGAGGGGGTGAGGTCGTTGATCTCGGAGCAGAACCCCGGGTGGCGGGATCAGGAGTGGCCGAAGTTTTTGTCCCAGGTTCCTGCTGAGGCGGTGTGGTGTGTGCGCATGGGTCCGGATGACGGGATGGGTCGTTTTGACGCTGAGGTGGTCCAGCAGGTTGGGGATACGTCGCAGACCTATAGGTACACGGTCACCACGGTGATGGGGGATGAGCACCGGTGGTTTGTCAAGCAGATGGACGCGGTCTGACCGGCCGGTCAGGTCGGTGAAGAACGCGGAGCAGACGAGGAGAGATCATGGGCATAGATCGGGTTGTTGCAGTCCGTGCCGGAGGCAGAACACCGTCCCGGGGGGTGGGGATTCTGCGCGCCGGTGGGGCGGCGGTGACAGTGGCGGTGGCAGTGGGTGCTGCAGGTGCGACTGCCGGTGCCGTGTCCGGGTCGCCGACGGCGACCACAACGGGTGGGCGTCCTGCGGCAGGTGGCGAGCAGTGTGTTGACGTCTACGCCCTGGCGGTGCAGGGCACCGGCCAGTCGTCTGTCGGTGCTGACCGGTTTTCCGATACCGGTTTTCTGGGTGGCCTGTTCGGTACGGTGGCCCAGCAGTTGTCGGGGTCTACACCGCTGGGTGGGTCGGTGGCGCAGGCGCGTGTGACGGGCGAGAGTGTCTTTGATGCCCATCGTCGCGCTCGGCGGCAGGCCGGGTCGGGATCTGCTGGTGGATCGTCGGTGACGACGGTGGGTGGTGCGCCGGTGTGGACCTCATCTAGTGGGGTGCGGTTTGCCCGGGAGTACATCCCGTATGAGGCGTCGTTCGGTGGTCTGGTTGGGGTGGGCCGGGGCAGCTATGGTGATTCTGTCGATGGGGCGAAAAAGGAGCTTGTCCGTCGTGGCCGGGAGGTCCTGGAGGCGTGCCCGGCCACGAAGCTTGCCTTGGTGGGGTATAGCCAGGGGGCGGATGTTGTTGATCAGACAGCGGCGTTGATCGGTGGTGGTGAGTCGTCGATCGGTGCGGAGTCTGTGGGCCTGGTGGCGGTGTTCGGCTCGCCGCGGCGTAGCGCGGGGTTGGCCACGATTCCCGGGGGTTCCGGGGTGCCAGACGGTGTGGTGGATACATCGGCATCGACCGGTGGTGTTGCTGGTCTGCCGACGGTGACAGCCACGGCTCCGTCAGGGGCTGGGTTGTTGCCGGCTGGTGACCACATCACCGACTACGGGCGGCTGACCGGCAGGGTGGCGAACTTCTGTGCCCGTGGTGACCTGGTGTGTGACACCCCGGTTGATGCGGCGACGGGCAGGGCGTTGGCCCGGGTGGTCAGCCAGACCGATGTGTCAGGCGGAGACCCGTTTCGGGCACTAGAGCAGATGACGGATGCGCTGGCGCTGACACCGGTGCGCGCGGTGGCCACGGGGGTCATCGAGGATGTGCGGGGCCAGGATCTTCGCACGGTGTCGGTGGATCCGTCGATGTCGATCAGTAAGCGGATCGAGCAGGCTGCGGCCCGTCCGGTGACCCCGGTGCCGGGGGAGGATGAACCAGCCACTGCGACCGCAGGGAGGTCTGCTTCACCGACAGCGGGGGTCGGGTCGGCATGGTCGTCGTCGGTGACAGACGCGCCTGTTAGTACTTCTGTGCCCGAGGTGTCGGAATCGGTGGGTGAGCCTGCGCGTCAGGCTGGAGTGACCAGCCCGGCTCCCGGACCGGCTGGTGGTGCAGGTAGTAGGAGTGCGGACAGTCCTCGTGGGGCATCGACTCTGGCCGTGTCGGGGGACAAAGCTGTCCAGACTGCGCAGCAGTCGCTGTCGGCGGTGGTGAAACTCGGTCTGCTCGGGGGAAGTGCTGTCACCGCGGTGGCCAGGGATGTGTTCACCCCGGAGATGATCGGCCAGGTGGCGACAGCGGGGCTGGCTGATCCTGCAGCCGGACTGGCGGTGTTGGGGACCAAGGTCATCGCCAGTGCCACTGAAGTGGTTGCCCCTGTGGGTATGAAGCTTGCAGGTGCTGCGTTTGATCTGGCCCGCCGGGAGGTGTCCGATAATGCCGGACTCCTTCAGATGGCAACAGATGTGACGTACTGGAATCATTTCGCCAACCACACCAGCTACAACCGTGTTCCGGTTGATGGCCAGGGTGATTCGGCGTTGGAGTATGCCGCTGCGTGGATGGTGGCTGCGGCAGATGATGTCCACGGTGATGCTTCTCGCGGTTCGGACGGTGGGGTGTCTGGTTCGTCGGAGGTGGTGGCGACGACGTTGCCGGCTGCGACATCTGCTGTTGAGTTCGGTGGTGGTCGGCGGTGATGGGCGCGCAGCTGAGACAGGACGCGGGCGTGGATGATCACCGCCTGAGGCCTGGCCGGGGCGCAGGTGTTGGCTTGGCGGGTTTCCCGCCGCCGGCGGTGGGGGATCGGGCTGTGGTGCGTTCTGAGGCGTTGCCTGCAGGCGAGGGGGTGTTGTTGTGGGCTGTGGGGGCTCATGGTGGCGCCGGTGCGACGAGTTTGGCAGCCAGGTTCGGCTTTGTCGGCGACGCTGGACGGGAGTTTCCTTCGGGTGAGTATCCGGGTGAGGACCGGGTGGTTGTCGTGGCCGCTGAGACTGTGGCCGGTCTGACTGCAGTACAGAATCTTGTGCTGCAGCACCTCAACGGCCTGGCAGGGGATACGGAGTTGGTTGCTGTGGTGACCCACCCGGTGGCCCCGCAGTGGGTGGGTAAGGGTACTCCGGTGGAGATCAGGTCGATGCTGCGGTTGCTTGATGATGCGGTGTTGCCGTTTGAGTTGGTGCGTCTGGGGTGGGACGGCCAGTTGGCGGTGACCGCACCAGGTGAGGTGGAGCCGGTGAGCCCTGCGGCGGTGGCCGAGTGGTTGGCCATGGATGCTAAGGCCCGGCGTCGGGTAGGGAAGGGCCGGGATTGGGTGTCCCGGGCGGGGCTGGCTGCGACAGGGGCGCGGTTGTTGGAGTGTGCCGCCGGTGCGCCGGCGGACCCGTCACCTGACTGACGGTGAGCGGGTGCCGGGACAGGTCCTGAGTCCCGGGTGGGCTGGGCCACGACAACAACATCTGTACGTCACACAGGTCAGGCGGAGATGCCTGGCTGATCATCGCCTGTGGATAGGCGAGGAAGGAAAAGGAAGGACACATCATGTTCATGTCGATTCTGAGTGCTGGGGTGGACCCGGTGATGCTGGCTGCGCAGGTTGGTGACCATGTGCAGGTTCTTGCCCAGGTCCCTGATCTGCAGCCGCAGCAGCCGCCGGGTGGGGAGAAGCTGATCGGCCTGGCCAACTGGGTGAAGTGGGGTGTGATGCTGGCCAGTGTGCTCGCACTGCTGTTTGCTGCCGGAAAGTTCGGCTACGAGAAGTACTTCGCTCATGGTGAGGTTGTCTCGCCGAAGCAGGTCATCGGTGCGCTGGTCGGTGGGGTGATCGGCAGTATTTCGACGGTGCTGATGAACACCGTCTGGGGTTAGAGGGGGGGGACAGCGTGCCGGTGGTGCAGGACGTGGACGTGGTGGCCGTTGGTGTCAGTGTGGTGGCGGCGGGGCGGACTCCGCCGGCGGATGTCACCGCCCCGGTGTTGATTGTCGTCGGGTGGGTGTGTTGGATCGCGGCCCTGGTCGCTGTGGTCCGGTTGCTGTGGATCGCCGGCAAGTTCGGTTTCCACCGGTGGGGTGGTTCCGAGTTCGATCACTCCGTCACGGAGATCGTCATGGTGGTCCTGGGTGCGGTGGTTGCCTCTGGTGCTGGTGGGTGGGTTGCTGCCCTCCAACGCTAGGTACGTGAGAAAGACAGACGGGAGAGGCGTGATGGGACCGGGTCTGCGGATCAGGCGTGGTGTAGCAGCTGTGATCGTTGTGGCCGCAATGACCAGCATCAGTGGATGCGGCTCTGATGATGGTGAGTCTGGTGTGGGGGTGGACCTGTCGTCCGGCCCGTCAGGTGTGCACTGGGGGACTGTTGGTCCCGTCCGGGTGCCGGTGGCTGACCAGGGTCCGGTGGAAACCAGTGGGACAGCTGCGGCGTTTGGTTTTGAGCGTTCACCGCGGGGGGTGGGGTTGGCTGCGATGAACATTCCGCTGTGGGTGTCGTTTGCCTCGGATTCGGAGTGGCCGGCGGTGGTGTCGCGGTCGGTGGTGGCGAATGCGGCGCGGGATGAGTTGGTGACGTCCAGGGTGTCGTATACGGTGACTGGTTTTGACCGTGAATTGGTTCCGGTTGTGGAGGGTTACCGCATCGTGCGGTATTCGGATGATGTGTCGGATGTGGATGTGTTTACGTCGTATTCTGACGGGTCTAAGGCTTCTGCCTCGTACCATCTTGTGTGGGATTCTGGTGACTGGAAAGTGGACCTTTCGGCAGAGAATTCTGGTAAGATTGAATCTGTTGAACAGTTCCCCGATGAGATGGTGGAGGTTGGGTAAGTCATGAGTCGATCTGGGCGTAGTGGTACTGGTTCTGATAGGGGTTCCAGTGGGTTCGGGAGGATCATCGCCGCCGGGTTTTTGGTCGTGGTGGTTGTGGTCGCTGCTGCGTTGTTCATTGTGAACCGAAAGAGTGGCGATGGTGGTGCCGGTGGCGGGTCTGCTGCTGGTGGGTCTTCGTGGAATGCTGGTGGGTTGCCGATGGATTCGCGGTCGGTTGCTGACAGGTTTGAGTGGGCCGACAGGAAGGCTGATATCAACGGTCAGATGGTGTATAAGCCGGAACCCAGGGTGGGGAAGATTCTGTCTGAGACGACCCGGTCGTATTCGTCGCCGACGGGTGTGGAGGCTAGTACAGCCAGGCCGGAAGGGGTCATCTTTCAGTCTATTGATATGGCTAACGCGGTTCCGGTTCCGTTTTCTATGAGTGATGGCCCTACTGGCTTCGACGGTAATGTTCCTGTGGGATATACACGCTCCTTTGCCGGCGCTGCATTGGCTGCTGGCGCCTATAACTGTAGTACGCTAACCTTCTTCCCTAGTGTAGCTAAGGAAAAGACTATAGTTTATGAACCTACGGCCGAACAGATGGAAAGCGTTCGTGCCGGGGAACGTGCGATGAAGGAAGAGCTTCATAAGTCCCCTGAGGGAGCGTATGACGTCTTTCAAACTGGTGTTGTAAATGCTCCAGACGGGTACACGATTGAAGCTTACGACGGTAGCTATGCAAGGGTGATTATCTATGACAGGTCAAATAACCTCGAATCGGGCGGGCAGTCCATTTATGCGTCCACTGTAGACCTCATTTGGGTTGATCATGGATGGATGCTCAAGGGATACAGCCACACGCCGGAAAAGCTTGATTCGTTCCCTGAGGGGATGATCGCGTGGACGCACTGATTCGACGGGTTCGAGGCGTGCTGCCGCGACCGGTGATGGCACTGGTAGTGGCGGTGCTGCTGGCGTGCGCGGCGCTCGGCGGTGCAGCCGTGGCGCCTGGAGGCGATGCGGGCACGCCGGTGGTCGGGGTAGCCAGCGCTGACCCTGCTGAGGCTCCAGGGGGAGACAAGCCCGCCGACGGCGACGACAAGCCCGGACTGGGCGAGGATCTTGTCGGGGTCGCCGGCAAAGCGGCTAAATGTGCAATCGCGGGGGGCGGTCCCGCCTGCGGAGCTCTAGGTGTCGTTGAGGCCGCAGGGACTGTTGCCGGTGCTGCGAAGGATAAGGCTGTTGAGAAGGTCGGTGATGCTGTCGAGGGGCAGTTCAAGAAGGCGATCGTGGCGATTGGTGATAGTGCGCTGCGGTTTGTGATGTGGATGTTGTCGTTCTGGTTGGACCGGCCGTCGAGCATTGTGCTCAGTGCGGGCAAGGGTGTGGATGCTGCGGGTCGGTCTGATGGTCGGAGCATGATCTTTGATGTGCAGGATTACACCATCTGGGTGCAGGCACTTCTTGGTGTGGTGTCGCTGATCGCGATCGGTGTGCGGTTTATCCTGTCGCGGTGGTCTGAGGCTGAGGACAATGTCCAGGACTTCGTGCGCACCTTGGGGCGGATCTTGTTGACCTCGGCGGTGTGGATTCCGGGGGTGATCCTGGCGACAAGGTTTACCGACGGGTTGGGGGTGTGGATTCTCGATGGGGCGAAGCAGCAGGCCAGTGAGGGGATGCGGGTGTTTTTGGCAGGTGATGCGGATATGCCTGACGGGTGGAAGATCGCCTCGTCGTGGGGCGGGGCGGTCGGCAACACCGGGATGGCCGGGGTTGTGCTGATTGGGTCGATCCTGTCGATGATCGCCTCGCTGGCGCAGATTCTGTTTTCGTTCATGCGTGAGGCGATGTTGGTGATTCTGGCGGCTGTGATGCCGATTCTGGCGTACGCGTCTGGCACGTCAACGGGCCGGGAGGCCTATGACAAGGCCAAGGGGTGGACGCTTGCGTTGCTGTTGTTTAAGCCGGCGGCGGCGTTGGTGTACGCGATTGCGTTCATGTCGGTCAAGGACATCGGTGACACCGACAGCATGAGTGTGCTGGGGATTCTGGTGCTGTTCGGTTTGGCAGCGTTTTGTTTCCCGGCGTTGTTGTCGCTTGTGGCTCCGCCTGCTGGTGTTGCCCCTGCTGGGCCGTCGGCGATGCGGGTTGCCGGTTCGGTTGCCGGTGGCATGGCTGCAGGTGCTGCTGCTTCAAGGATGCTTGGTGGTGGGGCGTTTGGTTCTGGTGGGTCGAAGGCTGCTGCGGCGAACTCTGCGTCTGCTCCGGGGCTGGGTGCCCCGGTCGGTGGTGCCGGTGGATCAGGCTCCGGCGGTGGTGGTGAAGGCCCTGGTGGCGGGTTCGCCGGTGGTTCCGGTGGGGGGTTGCCGGGTGGGCCGTCTGGTGGCGGTGGTTCTGCTGGTGGCGGGGAGTCCGACGGGGGTGCGGCCGGCATGGGTGCTGCTGGTGGTGGCGGTGGTGCGGTGTCGGGTCCGGGTGGCTTGGCAGCGTCTGCCGGTGAGTCTGCTGGCGGTGCCGGTGTTGGTGCTGGTGGTGGCACCGGTGGTGTTGGTGGTGCTGTGTCCCCGGCCCCGGGTGGAGATGCCGCTGGTGTGGGCAGCCCCGGGGCTGTTGGTGGTGACGGTGGTGCTGCCACCGGCCCGGCGGCCGGGGGTGATGTTGCCGGTGGGGGTGTCTCCGGTGAGATCGGTAGCCCAGCCAGTGGTGGCACTGGTGGTGTCGGTGGTGCTGTTCCGGGTGCTGCGGGCGGGTCCGACGCCGGCGTGTCGCCGGCTGGAGGACCATCAGC